>JGI10211J34971_10002165_pt1 | contig 16154 bp, 4 predicted proteins | sample Etolagsediment_FD_34971 | JGI IMG/M metagenome (IMG submission 34971) | reverse complement strand
AGGAAGTAGGTCCTATTATTTAGAACGGTAGATATACCTGTAAAGGAAGTATCGATAGCAACTGTTGCTGTTCCTCCTGCAATATTGAAAGACGCGCTTAGGTCACCATCTGGAAGAGTGTTTTGGAATCGCAAAAGTTTATATCCATAAAGAGGAGCAGTTCCGACAGTAGAAGAAGTCGCAACACGATCATCTTGCCAATATTTTAAAACACCAGTATTTGAATCCCAAGATACAACTCTACCAATCGCAGTTGATCCAAATCCAATTGTTTGTGTTATCACATCATCTGGTGTAAACTCTATTTGATCAAGTTGAGAACCAGTAACTCTTAATGCATAAACTGCGCTTGCTTTATCCGATGAAAGTTTTGTTGTAGATCCATAAACAAGAGGATCTTTTACAACTCCAATTCTTGCAAACTCATTTCCAGTGATAAAATCTGGATTAGTACTATCATTTTCAAGTCTGGAATAGACCATAACTTTACGAGCACCCAATTCAGAGTAAATATCGGAACCATGACCACCATTTGGAGGAATCACAACACTTGTTACTGCATCAGTGCTTGCATTTGAGTTAGTGATTCCAGCACCTTCCAAATCAAGAGTACCAAAAGAATATCCAGATCCACCAGAGGAAACATCTACGGATTCTATTTTCCCATCAGCATTAACTGTAACACTAGCTTTTGCACCATCACCATCTCCTAAAATATCTACATTGCTATAAGTTGTTGCAGTTCCATATCCAGTGCCTCTATTACTAATAGTTACGATTTTAATCTGACCACTAGTTGCAGCATTATCTCTGACTGCTGCATTTGCACTTCCAGTTTTCCAATCTTCTGGAACTGGAATGAAGTTAGTTGATTCAAATCTCAAAATATCAGATGGAGTAAGAGTGTAGAGATATTTCCACACATAACCATCACCACTGCTTCCAGCAGCTCTTGGTTCCAAATCAGTGAATACCGGTTCATCGAGAGATGGCTTACCAGTTGGATTTTCTGGAGAAAATCCATTATCTAAACAAATATAAACTCTATAATCTCTATTGATTATGTAATATTTTGAACTATAAAGTGTAGTAGAGTTTGAGACCGGAGCAAGATTATTTCTACTATAATCATGTCTATACATATCATATTTTTCACCAGAAGCCCATACATATTTTTCAACAACCCTCCTTATATCGGAAGCGTTAATTTTTTTCAAAGCAATCATCGTATCCCAATAACGATTCTCTTGATTTAAAGAATCAATCGGTGCAGGTGGACTGGTATTCCAAGTTGGAGATAAGTCAGTTGCATTTGGTAGTCCAACCCAAACGTAGTATGAACTGCCAGTTGACGCAATTCCTGCACGAAAGTTTTCAGCACTAAGTATACGAAACTGATCAGTAATGATTGCGGACATTTTAAACTTTTTCTAGTTATTTATGTTAGGTATCCAACTGATTTCAGAGGAGTTTTTCTAAGAACAACAGGACCAGTTGATATTCCGGTAAACCCATCATTTAACTCTGGTGTAAATGATTTAGCAACCCCAGCTCTAGTAAAGTTTCTAAGTTTNCCCCAACTATATCTACCAAAGAAATCGCTATAACCAANTCCTGTTAGNGAATTATAATCTTGAACACTTACGGTTACCTTTGCAACATATGTTGNTCCAAATCCAACTGCCTCAGTNGTTGCAATGGAGACAGAAACTGCCTCATAGACATTATCCAAGAAAGTAGTTCCTATTCCAAGAACAGATCCACCAAGATCAAGAGATGTTACTCCATTTCCAATATTTGAATCAAATACAACAAATGGATATCCAGCAGCAATATTTGTAATCGTTTGGATTCCGGAAGGACCAACATATGCTGAACTTCTTAACGGAGAATCATTTGGAATCAATAAATCAAATACTATTCCAGTAGATGCTAAACCAACTGAAGTAGTTGCGATCCCTGTAATAACTCCAAAATCGCCAGAATACTCAACTCCAGTCATCTCCTCTTTATCAAATATTGGTGGAGATATAAGAACGACTGGTGGATTTGTAAATGTATATCCTGCACCAGCATTAGTAACTGTTATTGAAGTAACGGCAGTTCCGGTGATTGATGCAGATGCTGTTGCTCTTGTATCCGATCCAAATCCAACACTATTGGCAATGGATACCAGAGGAGTTGCTGTGTATCCAAGACCACTATTTGTAACTGATATTGAGAGAACAGTTCCAAACCCAGAAATCACAGCCGTGGCAGCTGCCGCAATTTTACTTCCTTGTTCAAATATATCAATTATCTGCTTCGCATCTTCAAGAGATTCATTATAAGAATCAAAAAATGGAAGAACATTGTCAACCCAAATCTCAGTTGAACCAAGACCAACAGGTTTGATAATATGAGTTTCTGGGAAGATATTTGCTTCATAGAGGATTCTATCTTTGGTAACTGCTGCCCATCAAAGAAAAGATCCTCTTGTTGTTTGCACCATATCATTGGTCTTTGAATGGTAATATCTGTTGTAAGACCAACACCAGAGTATAGATTTGTATTGAATCTGTCGGAGGTATTAATACCAGTTACAAATCTGGATTCTTGTTCAAATGCGAATGAATTTAAATCATCGCCAGAAGTAATTCTAACTGTATCTCCAACCTTTATAGTTTCAATAATATCTTTACTGACAACATCAATATCACCAGTTCCTTTATAGAAAAGAATAGAACATGTATCGCCAACTTTTGGTGCCTCAGTGAAAGTAATATTTGATCCACCAGCGAACTGATATGCAATACCAGGTTCTTGTAATACATTGTTAAAGAAAACGAGAATTGTTTGTTCGATGTCAATTAATGATCCTCTTGCTGCTCTGATTGAAACAGAAACTTCTTCTTTTTTGAGAGTAAATACCTTGGTTTCTCCATCAAAGAAAGGATCTAACTTATCAAGTACATCAAGATCACCAAATCTCCATCCAGTAAACTTATCAGAATCAACTCTATCAATATTAATTCTAAATTCACTGAATCCTGCCCCAACAGTTGAATCGGTTGGGATACCAGTTATACCACCTGATGGGATTGTGAGGATTTCTCCATCTTTATATCCATATCCACTGTTGATGATTTCAAAGTTTGTGACACTTGAACCAAGTGAAACTTGAATATCGACATAAGCATTTGTTCCAATTTGAGTTCCAGGAGAATCTGGATGATAAATCAGAGGAATGCGAGTATATGGAGTTGGGTTATCAAATACAACAATAGGTGGATTGCTAAACGTATATCCAGTTCCTGGATTAGTAATCGATACTCCAACAACATTTCCGTTAGAAATAGTTGCGGTTCCAATCGAAACTACATCAACTGTATCAAGATCAGCAGTTCTCAGACCAACATTGTAAGTAAGTTCCTGAACAATGCCATTTAAAGTTGCGATACCAGACCTATATCCAGAACCACTATTTCCAATACTAATAGAGGTTACTGTTCCAAATCCAGAAATATTAGCCGTACCACCAGCAGCAACTAAAGGTTGGTATCCAAAACCTTGTGTTGATCCAACAGAAACTATAACACCACCAACAGGAACTGATCCTGTATTGACATCATTACTTACGGAAGCACCAAAACCACTGAATACAATTGATGTAATTCCAGCATTCTCAGTAAACGCAAAATCATTAATTCTGGATCCTTGAGAGGGAATCTGAGCGATATCATTTATTAGAATGAAAGCATGGTTTGTGCTAAATCCAGAGACATTTGCTTCATCTTGTTTGATCGCAAATGTTTTTCCGACACCAGTTAGCTGTGGAGAAATCGAATCAAAAAGATAGTTCGTTGCATAAGTATGGGTACTTGATCCAACAACACCATTTCTGAGGAAAGTTCTTCCTTGGAAAGTTGATGATGTTTGAATACCAGTCCAATCAATCTCATCTGGATCAGTTGCATCTTCTGGTGGTTGAATACCATTTGGTGCAGTATAGAAATTAATAGTATTATCAACAATATTATAAGAACCTTCATATTTTTCAACTAATGCCCCACTTGGATGAGTAGAAAGTCCAGTGCCCATCCACGCTCTCTTTACAAGGAGAACGTTAGTGCTGCCAAATCCAACTTGATCAACTCGCATAAACTCATCTTCAACCTTTAACAAGTCACCACCAAAGAATGAAGAAACTCCAGAAAGTCTTATAAACTGACCACCAAAACTCATATCCTCGATAAGAGTATGTTCAATGTTTCCTGGAATTACAGGATCTTGAATATTATTATCAAGTGCGATTATGCATTTGGTATTTTGATCCTGAGCAGTAAATGTATGAGAAGTTCCAATACCAACTGTTGTTAGGTCAAGATAGTTTCCTGATGCAGATGCTAGAGCATCTTCAGGAGTTGCTGCGAGACGAATTGATTTATCATCTATTTTAATAGCATAGACATAATCTGGAAGTTTATCCGTAGATCCATATCCAGAAATAGTTGTAGTGGCAATTCCAATAGCAGAGGTATTACCAGTTCCAGTTGGATTATATGTCAATCTCTCTCCAGAAGTGAAGAAGTGATTTGGTAAAACAACCAAATCATTATTTGTATCGACAATCAATGAATCACTGGCATCAAATGATTTAACAAATATTGGATCACCACCATGAAAAAGACCAAATGCTCTTCTGACATCTGCTTGAGTATTTGTATAGGTTCCCTCAATACCTTCAATTCTAGTATCCTGGATGTCAATATAATTGATTTGTTCCACACCACCTTTAACATGAGCAGCTGAAGTTACAAATGTTTTTGCGATTACATTTGTAGATACTGGTGGTGTGTAAACAACATTATATTTTCCGCCAACGGAGTTACTGCCAATAGTTCCAATTCCTGTATTTAAATTATCACTATCATCATCGACAGAACCAAATAAAGTTTGATACGTAATGCCATCAGTGTCAGATAAGAAAATACCTTCAACTAACTCATACCGGTCATTGGTAACATCATGAAGATGAATAATAACATAAGCACCGTCCTCATCAACAGTTGTATTATTTCCAAAATTGGCGATTGTGGTAATACCAGGAGAACCAGAAGATGGCACATTAGTATATTGTGCTCGTAAATCTCCATTAGTAAGTGAGATTGTTGCAACTCCTACTGTTGAAACTCCACTTAGGAAAGATGTTTTAAGAATATTAAAAGTAACTGCTGCTCCGACATAATCAGACGAAGGAGTAAAGTTGATATAAAGAACTCCGCCACTAATGTTTGATCCGAATGTGCCAATATTTGGGGATGAGGTGATGTTTAAATCAGCATCTCCAATATTTCCATATTCAACACCATAGACTTCATTATTATTATGAAGAATATTTAAATCAACAACCTCATGTGTATGATTAGTGTCCATCTGAATCATGAACTTATGTGAGGCATCAAAGGACGCAGTTGGGAAACCAACAATATTAACCGCAGTGGAACCTGCTGATATTTGACAACCCCTTGCACTTATCTCAACGATATCTCCAATAGTTGTAACTCCTACGAGAGTTGAAAGACCAACAGCAGAGTGAGTATCTCTATCGATATTATAAACTAACCCATGAATGTCATAGTTATTTGTATCATATTTTTGTGGGTAGAATAAAAGTTGACCTTCACTTCCAAGAGCTTGGAAATCAAAATATCCATTAAGATCCGATGGTCCATTAACGATTGCATATTCTTGAATATACCCATTAATGCCATCATCAAGAAGAAGTTCAACAATTTGCATTCTTCTTTCGCCAAGGAACTGAGTATCCTCAGTCATCAAGAAGTATTTTCTATATCGAGTTCCAGCAAGAGGGAATGTATCGATTACAGAATATCTTGTTGCTCTTGGAGTATTATTAAATTCACCTGAAAAATTATCGATACTTAATACTCTATTTCCAACTGACTCTTCGTAATCTGTCAGTGCAATAGTACTTGTTAGGATCTCGTCAGAGAAAAATGATCCAGATATAAATTTGTTTGTTTCAGAAACTAGATCAAAATCATATCTACAATAAGTTTCTACCTCTGAAATGAGATCAAGTAACAACTCTATGTTACTTGAAGAAATGCCAACGGATTTGAATGTTTCATCACGNGATTCAATTTGTAGATCTGAGAATTTTTTGAATCCAATAGTGTGATCCATAGACGACACAATATCATTCCAAGTGTCATACGCAATTTTTGATTTTAATGAGTATGAAAAATATTGATAATAATCACTGTCAATCAATCTTTGCTCATTAGTACTTGGTTTGCCAGTGTCTTTTTCCCATCCCTTTATGACAGGTGGAGCAGCTTCAATATCGTACAGAGAATCTACATTGATCTTATCAGAAACTTTTGCAATGGTCCCAGAACCAAGACCTTTAATATCATCGCCGGTTAAAATTTCTTTATTGCAGTTGATTTTTAAGATCTTGTTCGCGTTATCCCAAGTAGAAACCTTTCCATATTTTTGCTCATTTATATTTGTTATAACAACTTCTTCACCAATAGAAAAATCATTTTTCTTGAGAACTGGATTGAAAACTGGAAAATCCTCAAATGGAATGACCCTACCAGAAGATCTAACAGTTGAATATGTTCCTGGATTAGAAACATTTGCATCAAGTTTATAAGTAACCGATCCAATACCACCAATATTTGCGTCAATGTTAGTAATTTCAAAGAACTTGTAGTTATAGTCTACTGAGTTATATCCAGATCCAGTAGATGCTATTCCAACACCTTCAACAAAAATTTTGTTCCCAACAGAAAATGGAAATGATCCTACTGTTGAAAATCCAACGTTCAACTGAAGTGTTACTTCTTTTGTAATAGTATTAAAACCAACTGTATTAATTCCGACACCATTTGAGTTGTTGATCGTAATAATCGATGGATTAGTGTCAGAGAGATTTTTTGCGTTTTCTTTTATGTTTACCTTTGATACAGATCCATTTCTTACTTCTGCTTGAAGAATGACATTTTCAATCTTTTTATTTGTTATGGTGTCAATAACTACAAGATTTGGGGCAATATTGTATCCATTACCACCAGAACTAATCCCAATACTTTCAAAAGAACTTAATTCCTCAACACGCAAAATTTCTGGTGTATTTGCAATAACTTTTAAAGTTGGATCAAAAGAGTAGTTATAACCATTATTTTTTGTTCTAGTTCTACTGATAGAACCCATAGTTCCATTCAATCTAATCAAAGCATTGGAACCAGTGGTTGATGCAATAGAGGTAATCCCTGGAAGATTTTCGTAATTTACATTACTATTTTTTATATTGATTGAATCAATAGGTCCAGTTGCATTTTCTGATTTATGAGTGTAATAAAACTCTCCATCAGAAGATGTATATGATGTTGATTCTGGTTTTTCTGTAAGATTAAATTTGAATATCGTCGTACCGATACCAGTTGGGTATTCATCCACTTGATATGAACTGTTGATAACTCCGATATTGTTAGCAGAGTCTTGCTCAGTATCAATCAATATTTCAGTTTTTGATGTTGGTGCAATATCAACATTAATAGGTGTAAACTTATAATACAAGTTGTTCGGAACGAGAGAATTAGTTCTCAAACTAATGACAGCTGGATCTGTAACTCCAATCGTTCCTATCCCACTTACTTCAAAATTTCTTGATAGTCCAGTAGTTTTAAACTCATTTCTAAAATATGGGTCAGTATAGAAGTTCAACTTAAAAGCTGAAAATGTTGATCCAGAGGAAGTAACTGATAGAGATGTGTCCGTAACAGCAAAAGATACTGTATTACCTCTTACAACTTCAATTTTTGGATTTATTTTTGAGATAAAGTGTTCTCCAGATCCAGTGCCACCAATAGAGATTGGTGTTGGATTTGGTCCAAGCGAATCAACTTTGTTTGCTGCTAGTTTAATATTATTTGAATCAATTTCAATGGCATAATACATCCTTTGATCGGTTAAACCAGTTGGAGCAGATCCTCCTGTTGTATAAACAATCTTATCACCACTTATCAAATCATGATTCTGAATATTAATCGTGTCAGTGGATGTTGTGATTGCAGATGGTTCGAACTTCTTTCTATCAAATACGATTCTTCTGTTATAATCATTAAATTGAACAAACACGGTTTGCGTGTTATTTGGAAGTGGGACAAGTCTAATATTATCTTGGAAACTTAGTCCATGAGGTTCTTCTGTGGTCAGAGTTGCTTCATATACATTTACATCAGCAGTAATTGGTCTATTTACTTTTTTAAAGCTATGTGTTACACCAGAACCAACAGATGTAAATGAAAGTTGGATTGCTGTTGATCCTAAACCAACAAAAGAACCTGTAGATCCTAACCCAACCTTAGTTGTTGAAATACCAAGAAGATCAGTAGAGTTTTTAATTGCATATACAGTTAACTGATCAGAGAGTACAAAAGTTCCAATACCGTCAGATACTTCAATCGAAGTTCCTCCACCATTAGAATAAATCAACTCATCACCAGTATTAAATGAGTGATTAGGAATTAAAATAGTATTGATTGGTATGATCTTACTTGTATAAGCAGTTCCTGGTTGATAGTTAGTATTTTCTTGAAGGTGTGGAGGAGCAATATTATTAATCTTATGATATGAAATCGTAGTTCCAACACCAACAACAGCGGTGGTTCCAAGTCCAACTACTTCTGATGGATCAAAATATCTCTGGAAAGTTGGTGGATTACCAATATACGTATTAAATCCAACTCTGAAACTAAAGGTGCTTTGAAATTCAATGGCAATTGTTCCCGCAGAATAAGCAGTTCCGACAGTTCCGTTGTGATTTCTTTGAACTCTCATTACAGAGTTAAGAGGATCAACATTCAAAACTTTCAATTGCTCAAGGTTTTCAGCAGAAACTCCAATACCAATGATTGTATTTTCTCTTACATAAAGAGGATCATATGGACCAGAAAGCGCGATGTTGGTTGTTAATCCAGTATTTGCTGGTGTATCCAGATACTGCTCTAAAGTCCAAATTCTTTGAGGATTGAAAATATTTTTAGTGCCATTTAAGTTGGCATATGATTGCGTGGATAATCCAGAAACAACTACTCTGTTCTTGTTTTCAAAATTGTGTGGAGAGGTGCAATATCCAATAGCAAGACCACCACCAACAAATAATTCTGCATTCTCAGATGTTATCGTCGATGAAGCTATTGAAACTATTTCTTTACCTCTAATTCTACCTACACTTATTCTAGATTGTCTTCCATATTTTGGTTGACCATCCAAATATACAATATCACCACTCTTATAACTGGTTCCAGCAGAAACAATATCAAAATCAGTAATCTCACCTCTTCTTGTAGATTCAATTACAGAAATCTGCCGTTCATCTTTTAAAGAACTATTGATGTATTCATTAAACCCATAAACATCACTTGTTTTTGATGGCTTAGTATTTCTGATCAACGTCGAATAATCATAATCAATTTGATTGATCTGTCTATTGTAGTTAAAAGTATCTGGTTTTGATTTAAAAGTATCTCCGATTACATATGGGAACTGTGGCCTCTTATAGTTTTTAAAACTACCATCACTATCAACTTGTCCAGGATTTACTGTGGTAAAATATGCATAAACACCATCTGGATAATCTGGGGTCTTTGTAAATCTTCCATTGTGTTCATCAAGATCTCCATTGTCAGTAAATGAATAGTCCTCAACAAAAAATCCATTTGAAAAACCTGGTGGTCTATCTGGACTCGGATTTAACTCATATCCAGATTCCATCGCCTTAATAGGACCACCTTCAATATTGTTATAACCATATGGACCATAAATCGGATGTCCATCAAAGGACCATCCAATGATTGGTGAGTGATTTTTTGAATTACTTCAAGACCATTTTGTTTGATCAAATCGAAAGTGTCTACACCATAATTTGGATTTCCACTCTCATTTCTACTATAAATGATCTCTCTAAGCGCCCTGGGAGCACTTAGAGACGAATAAGAACCCTTTGAGTATTGATTTGTACTTCTAGACAAAATACCATCATCTACACTCAATTTTCTTCTCTTTTTCTCAAATTCGTTTACATTCCATCTTCTAATCGAAACTCTTGCTTTTGCTCCAATTCCCGTTGGAATAACCTCGACAAAAGTTGTGCTGGTTGTAAATCCAGATCCACCATTATTTACTTTAACTGAAGTTATAGATCCATTTGTTATAACAGGAGTTAAACTTGCATCTTTACCAGATCCAGATATTTTTAAAGTTGGGGATGAGTTGTAACCATATCCACCATTTAGAACAAAGACTTCTGATATCCTACCACCCTGAATAATAGGTTTGAGTTGTGCAGAACTTCCATTCTCAAATGTTATTAAAGATTGACGCTCAAAATTTAAAATATCGGAACATCCATATCCAATACCACCTTTTTCCAGATTAATCTTATAAATGCTTCCTCTAAAGTTCGGTTTAACCGTTGATTGGAAGGCAATATTGTTAGTGGTTCCAATACCAATATTGCCAGAAATATTAACTGCTATTTGTGGATAGTTAAAGATGTGAGTTCCACCAGTTCCAACACTTTGAAGATCAACAAATATTTTGTTATCAAAGTTATAATAAGATGCTGTTGTGCCAATACCGGCGGATGATAACTTAAAGGATCCATCATCAACTTTGGTAACCAAATAGTTCTGGTCAGTTGTTAACCCACTGATTTGAGATCCTTCATATTGATATTTGATGATTTCTCCTGTGGAAAACCCATGATCAATAAAATTAATCTGATCTTTACTTGTATTAATACCAGAAGAGGACACTCTAATTTGATTATTTGAATATCCAGATCCACCAGACTCTACTGATATTGATGAAAGTATGTTTTTCTTTTTAACCGAAGTGAAATATTGATTACCTGATCCAAATGTAGTAATATTAATCGTACCAACTCCTGCCAAAGCAGATTTTTGATCACTGTGCAAAGTAATCTCAGTAAGAGATTTGGCATTTACATAATAGATAGAGTTATTTGAAAGATATGCATCTCTTATTTGAGATCCAACTGTACTACCAATACCAATAGGTGTTTGTGAATTTGAGTTATAAACAACTCCATCGCCATCTCTAAGGCGATGATATGTGCTGAATCCAATTACATTTGTAGATGTGGAAATATAACTTGCTCCTGCACTCACATCAGTAAAAACTACCGTGTTTTCTGATCTAAGATTTGCTTTTGCCTTTGCACCTTTTCCATTTCCACCAGATATAGTGATTATTGGTTCAGAAATAAAATCATATCCACTATCAATAACCTCAATAGAATCCAGAGAACCACGCACAGAAGCAGTTGCTGTTGCACCAGTTCCAACAGAATCTGAGATTATAATATTCGGTGGATTAATAATATCGTAATTTGATCCACCAGATAAAACTTTTACACCAGTTAAGTTGCCATAATAACAGTAATCATTTGATTTATAACTTAAAATATCAACACCATTAATAAAAACTCCAACATTTCCAGGATTCGTTTTTACTTTATTTTCTGGAGTTTCAATGAAAACTGGAATTTTTCTAACTCCATATGAAGAATCTAGTTGATATTCATAAGAGTTGATCGGATATATTACTTGATTACTTGCAATACCACTAACATTAACAAAGGCATTATTAAAAATATCTGCTTTGGATTCGGATAATTTAAAATTACTTGGATCAACTCTCTTCACAAAATATCTACCCTCAGTCAAATCTCCAAGATTTCTGACTGTGGTAATGGCAACCGGTTCTCCATATCCAGTTAATAACTCTACAAATTTGTCTGGTTGATAATAAACCTCATCACCAGTGTAAAGACCATGATCTGGATAGTTAATGGTATCTCCACTTACAATGTAAGGTGAGGTTGCACTATTTCCATTATCCGTAAGGACAATATTTTCACTTTTAACATTAATTGGATTCTGATATGATGGTAAAGAGTGTGACGCAAAATAAACAGAGTCGTTCTCATCATAAAAAGATTTAATGACATTAGATGGCAAATAGTTTACACCATCATTTTGAGAACTTACCTTTCTGATAAGTCTTCGTACATCTCCACCAAGTTGCGGATCAAATCCAGATAAACCAGAAACATCAAAAATAAAATCAGAGATAATATTATTGACCACACCACTTGTTTCTAATCCTCTTGTTGTTATAACTTGAATAGAATCTCCAATTTGAAATCCATGAGGTTCAAAACTTTCAATCTGATAAAGGGAGATAATATTTGGGTTTTGTCCAAGTTGATTTTGATTTAAAATACGTGATGTTTTGATTTTAAATCTACATGTCTCATTATGAATCAAAGAGTCCATAACTTTGTTGGACTTTGCATAACCAAGAGATTGGTTTTTGATTACATCACCAGGCGTAAAATATGGTATTAATATCCGTTGCCTTTATTTTATATCTACCAAGAGAACCTTTGATTTTAAATTCATATTCTGTATCATCATCGAGAACTACATATGAACTCGTATTTTCAAATACCTCTTGCTGATCAATGATAATATCTGTAACACCGTCAATATCTAAAAACTGAGTTGTATTTTTAGAGGAGTATGTTACAATACCAGACTCTCCAGATTGATATCTTACTAAAAGTTCCCCAGTCTTAGGAAACCCAATTGTTGACTCAACATCAAAAAATGTAGATCCAGAACCAATGTTTCCAACTATTTTGGTTTGTTTGTCTATCTTGAAATCCCCGTAAACAGATCCAAATGTATTTGTATCTTTATTTTCGACAAAATCAATATCAATCAGATAAAAAGTTTTATCTTCTCTAAAAATTCTTTCAATATCTACAATCGAACCATATGATGTAATATTACCATTTCCATCTCTTTGATAAAGGGTTCTTGCAATAAGACCAGACAAATATTGTTGTGATATATCAACTTGACCTGGAAGAGGTTCTGCACATAGTCTAATAACTCTTCTATAAGAAGCATCAGATGGAATGAACAGATTATCTTGTGGTTTTAAAACTTCAACCTCATCATTATATAAAGCTCTAAAAAGAATCTCAAAAGAATCTGGTGTTCCCTTTGATTTGTAAAAATCTACTGCTTGTTTTATAAAATTAGATGGTCTTAAACCTTTATATAAATCTACTTCTTCAAGACCAGGTAAAAACTGTGCTTTGATTTTTTTGAAAAACTCTTTTAAAAATAAAGATGAAAGATTAAGTACCTGATCATCTTCAAAATGCTCACTTGCATTTGTATCTTCAAAGATTAGTTCATCGGGACCATTGTTGCTATGATAACTTGTGATGCCACTAAAACCCCTGATACATCCAGTAAAAGATGTATTTGTTTTTCCAGTATATGAAATAATCTCATTATTGATCTTTAAAAGTCCATATTGATCTGGCCAACCAGAAGTATCGCCAACATTAATTGTCGTATCACTAAAACTGACGTTAGAAGTTGCAGTTGTAGACCCAATGATTGAGGTGTAAGTTCCTACCTTAACATATTGATCAATGTTTTCCAGAATATTTACTGGACCACCTTGATACTCTTGTGACTTATAATATGTTTTAAGAAAATCCCCTGCTCCCTGAAGTTCAGAACCAAGAAAAATAGGAAGTTGATTTTCAACAACCGACTGGATTTTAACTCTTTTTTCTAACATTATCGCGTAATTTTATTATTGGAGAAACTGGAAGAAACAGTGTATCTCGATCCAGATACGTCAGCGCCAGAGGATATGGTGTCTGAAATGACACTTATGTTACTCTTACTTATATCTAGTTGCAAAAATAAATCCTGTAATCCGATAACATCATTTGAATATGGAACTGCCTGAACCTCAATGATTGGGAAATCAGATTCAAATTTTGATGTACCAATGATCTTAATTGGATTTAAAAGTATCTCTCCTCGCTCATAATCAACTGTTCCGACATTTCTTCTTAAAACTTGCATTTCAGTTTCAGAAAGAGATCTTATAAGATTAATAACACCGGTTTTCATATTTGCATCTGGGACATCTGAAAAGAATACCTCTCCAGAATAACCCTCTACATAAAATCCACTAGTTTTAATATTCACACCATCACCAATGTAAAATCTATTACCAAAACAAAGTTCATAATCTGCAAAAGAGTTAATGACTGGCCTTAAATCTCTTCTCATCACAATACTTGTAATATTTGATGTGATTGAAGAATCGCAATCATCAATAACTCTTAAAAGTTTGCTATATTTCAATCTTGCGCCATAACTATTCAGTTCAGTTGTTTTTGAATAAGTTTCAAGACACTCAGTTACCTTAGTCTTGAGTGATGATGCTGATGGAAACTGATTTGAGTTATAATATACATTTGAAGTGAGTTCAACATAAAGATATTTCAAATCAATAATTTGAGGAACAATTCCAGCAACTGTATGTCTTTTTAATTTCGCAATAATATCAGATTTTACAAAGTTTGAAAGATATGCACCATTTTTTGGTTTGATTGCAATAAAAACTCTTCCATATTGTGGTGGATTAAGTTCTTCACCACCAAAAGCAGATACAGATTCAGATTCTGGAAAAACTTGTTTCGTCAAAACTTCATAATCCTGAGATGTAACTGCTCTATTCTGCGATGCATACTTTAATGGAGCATATTTTCTTACAGAATCAACACTTTCAATATTACCACCACCCGTAGATGGATTAGTTAACGAAATTGCTGAAACACCAGTTGTTACAACACGATCATCATTATCCACAAGTCTTCCTGCAAATGAAAAGTTTCTGACACCATTTGCATCTGGACCATTTGTGATAATATAAGTTGCTGTAACGACATTTCCGTTTTCTAAACGATTACCAAAAACTCCATCTCCAAAAAGAAGTTCATATTTTTCATCTGCTGCTTCTTGTAACAGATAGATTTTTGAAGTTCCTGTTACATCAATAATACTTTGAGCTAACTCATACTTAACTGAAGAAAGATCAAACTCACTCTCCTTTACTTGAACAACTAAGGTAGAGGTATCGACATTTGCGTTTGGAATTATAAATCTTTGATCAATATTTGACGTATCTACTGTAAATGTTCTCGATAAAAATGTTCCTTCGTAGATTTCAATGTCAGTAAAGAATGCAGAACCATCCGTGACTGGAACTGTAACATCTTCGGGGATACAGAACGTATAGTTAGATCCTCCAAAACTGTCTGAGACCGCCACCAGACCCGCTCTAAGGGTCATTGTCGTTGGGTTAGTGGTCAGAGTACTGGTATCAACAAAAAAACTTACTGTCGCCTTTGATGCTTTTTTAGATGATGGTAAATATCCAATATTTCGTGTCTCTTAATGTGGCACTATCAATGAATACCTCATTGGCCACCATGTTGGCATTGTATGAGGTAATGTAAGTATTGTATGCTAAGGTATCAATTAAGATCGAAAGGTTCGATCCTTCAAAATCAAAGTCCGTAAAATTGGAATTTGATCGCAGATAGTCTTTTATCTGCGTTTTGATCTGATCAAAATCTAAATTTGAGAACTTTGTAAGTGGCATTATCTTGTTGCTTGAAGGATGAACTCTAATGTTTTGGGTGTTCTAGGTTGCCCAACAATAAAATACGAAATCAAGACATCATATCCATTACTATCGTAATTAGGAGTCACTTCAATAGTATTAATTTCAACTCTTGGTTCAAAATTTTTGATTGTGAGTGAAATATCTTTCTTAATTACAGATGCAGTTCCAAAATCAAGCAGTTCAAAGAGACTTCTAGAAATTCTAGAACCCAAATCTGGTTGAAAAGGTCTTTCTCCCAGAGCAGTTAGCACTAAATTACGAATTGAACGCGAAATTGCAGCCTCATTGGTCACCACAATCATATCACTTGTGATTGGATGCTTCTTGAAAGACAGTGAAATGTCCTTAAATGCCCGTGAGACTGGTTGCGGCACCTGTTATAGTCAATATATCTGCTTTATTTAGACGGAATTCTGAAGGAATACCGTATGGACTGTAACCATGACTAAAATGTCCAGGTCCACATTCAAAAATCGGTGCTTCTAATGCCAGAATTTCCTCTTTCGTTGCCAGTTTCCCAAAAATATTCGTCGGTATCGCCCAAT
>JGI10211J34971_10002163_pt1 | contig 16160 bp, 18 predicted proteins | sample Etolagsediment_FD_34971 | JGI IMG/M metagenome (IMG submission 34971) | reverse complement strand
TACCTGCCATAAAGTTCACTCCTGTGAAGGATATACATTTTCATCAAAATGAGTGGTTATCTGAGCACCCAAATGGGCTCCGATTTGAGTTAACGACCCTTAACCAATCCGTCATCAGTCGAACCTACTTTTCAATTGGCGGGGGCTTTATAAAAACGAAAGAAGAGTTTGATCAGTTAGAAGACCAAAACTCTGAAACAATTCGGATACCTCTTCCTTTCAGAAATGCGAACGATTTACTGAACCTTACAACAAATATGTCCCTTCCTATTGATGAAATCGTATTTCGAAACGAACTCAAGTTCAGATCAAAAGAGTCCATCGATGAATTAACCCACAAGCTGATAAATGCTATGCATGAATGTGTAGGCAGGGGACTAATCGCAACCGATATTTTACCAGGCTCACTTAAACTTAAACGAAGAGCGCCAGCAATTTTTTCTAATCTCAACCTTGAAAATCCAAAGAATCTACCTGAAACGTCCGATTGGCTAAGTCTTTACGCGTTAGCAGTCAACGAGGAAAACGCTGCGGGTCATCAAGTTGTTACGGCACCCACAAATGGAGCGGCCGGCGTTGTGCCAGCGATTCTCGAATACCTGACAAATCATCTTGATTTCAAAGATTTCGATACTCACAAAAAGTATTTGTTCACCGCCAGTGCATTCGGATCAATTCTTAAAATGAATGCCTCAATCTCTGGTGCAGAGGCGGGATGCCAAGCTGAAATTGGCGGTGCTGCGGCGATGGCAGCAGCAGGCCTTTGCGCTGTCTTAGGTGGGAGTCCAGCACAGATCGAAAATGCCGCGGAAATCGCTTTAGAACATCACCTAGGGCTTACATGTGATCCGGTTCATGGGTTAGTACAGATCCCATGTATCGAGCGAAACGCCTTTGGAGCAACCAAAGCCTACCTGGCAGCTAAACTGGCGTTACTTGGCGATGGAACGCATCGAGTGTCTTTCGACCAATGCGTTTTGTCACTCAAGCAGATTGGAGAAGATATGAGTACAAAATATAAAGAAACATCAACGGGCGGCCTGGCCGTAAACGTTACGAGTTGTTAGCGATCAGAATTAATAATATGACCAATAACTAACATGACAACAACGAATTCGTTCCGAAAACTTAATTCACTGATCTCGCTAGCACTCATCTATTGCGACACAATATGCACAGGCATAAATTTCCGATACAGAAGCATTGTAATGATTGAGTTTCCTCAAAGAGCAACTTCCTCCGGAGGCAGAGGTCAGAGGTTCGAATCCTCTCGGGCGCGCCAATTCCAAAATGTCCAACCCTGACGCCATCAACATTCAATCAACACCGACGTTGGCTCGATAAACGTCCTCACTTGAACCAACTTTCGAATTGCAATATTATTGCCGTGAAAACATATTATATCTTGGAGAATGTGATGCAGATTTTAATGGCAGCCGGACTGATGCTTTTATCGAGCTTGGTTTTTAGCGAAACTCGGCACGCCGACGCTCATATTCACGGATTGCATCACGTTCAAATACTCCTCGATAACTCAATTTTGCAACTGAACTATGAGTTCCCAGCAGATCGAATGGAGAACCGCACAGAGCACGAGCACGAGCACGAGCACAAGCACGAGCACCACCAGGATGAAGTGGAAAAACGTCATGCGACAACTCAACAGTTGTTGGATATTCAGGATATTTCAGAGTTGATGCGTATTCCTCCAGCGGCAAAGTGTCGCCAAATACAACTAACGCAATCCATCAATGCGCTTAACGAAAACCAAGATGACACCAGAGAATCAGAACACAAAGATGCGCTCATCGAAGCTGTGATGGAGTGCGAAAATCCCTCAGCGATTGTTTCGCTTGATTTCAGTCCTGCTTATCAAACATTCGATGACCTGGCAGAAATCCAGGTTGAAGGGATGATTGGTCATCAGTCATTATCTGAGATGCTGTCAGCGACACGGACATCGATCTCGTTTTGATCCTAAAAACCTCGGGACTCAGTTACGATTTTGGCTCGGGAAAGGCCATCCATTTTCCCGATCTGCAAATCCGTGCTGGAGATAAAGTTGTTCTCGTGGGTGCCTCTGGCAGTGGAAAATCCACCTTCTTAAATCTCATTTCCGGGGTATTGCCAATCCAATCCGGATCTATCGAACTCAAAGGTCATCCTTACGATCAACTGAGCGGACGACAGTTAGACTCCTTGCGAGCAGACCACATTGGCATCATTTTTCAATCACTGAACCTCATTCCGTACTTGAGTGGCTTTGGCAACGCTCAACTCGGGCTTCAGTTTTCAAAGAAGCGGCAATCACGCGTTGACGATGTCGATCAAGCAATAACGGCGTTGGCCCAAAAACTTGGACTCACACCAGAACTCCTCCATCAACAACCGTCTGCGATGAGTATCGGACAGCAACAGCGAATTGCCGTGATCAGAGCGATGCTTGGTTGCCCCGATTTAATCTTAGCCGATGAACCCACATCAGCACTGGATCCGACTGCAACGGAACAGTTCATGACACAATTGAATACATCAATCGATCCAGACAGCCAAGCTGTGATCGTCGTCAGCCATAACCCCGAGATCATTCCTTTGTTCGACCGTGTGATTCGCATTGGAGAGGATCAATGATTCGCATAGCGGCGATGTCAATGCGATCAAGACGGATCCCAATCGCCTTGGTTATCATTGCATTGACCACGTCGATGGCACTGTTACTCGCCGTCGAACGAATCAAGCAATCCTCTCAAAAAGGCTTCAATGAGAGTTTAGGAGGGGTCGATCTTGTCGTTGGGCCGAGAGGAAGTGGACTCGAACTGATCCTTTACACTGTCTTCCATCTAGGCAATCCCACTAACAATATCACGACAGAAACCCTAACCGACATCGCTGCAAACTCAGCCATTGAATGGGTAGTGCCGATTGCTCTCGGAGATAGCCATCGAGGGTTTCGGGTGATCTCGACCACCAACGAATACTTTGATCGGATCAAGTTTGCTGGTGATCAGCCGCTCTCATTCGCAGAGGGGGCAGCGTTTGGCGAGATCAACCAGGTTGTTCTTGGAAGTGACGTCGCTAAGGATCTGGGCTACAGAGTTGGCTCGTCAATTTTCGTGACTCATGGATCTGAGTCGCTTGGAAAACTGCATGACGATTTTGCCTTCCAAATCACAGGGATTCTCAACCCCACAGGCACCCCAACAGACAAGGCCGTTTTCGTGAGCCTCGAGGGCTATGAACTGATTCATCTCGGATGGGCAAGTGGCTCCCAGACGCTCAGCCTGAAAAATCTGGATATAAAAACCATACCGAAGGAACGGTTGTACCCCAAAACTGTCACGGCTGCTTATGTAGGGTTAGCCTCCAAGCTAAGCTTGTTCAAAGTGAGCCGTTCGATTAACGATTATGATGAGGAGGCTATCAGCGCTGTGATTCCGGGCGTAGAACTGGCCAAATTATGGTCGATCGTAGGTACAGTGGATTCCGTGTTTAAATTAATGAATTGGCTGATCATTGGGATCAGCCTCATCAGCATGGTGACTATGACCATGACAGGACTGGATAGCCGGACACGGGAAATGACAATCCTAAGGGCTCTAGGTGCGACGCCTTCAAAATTAGCCGGAATGATCATGATGGAAACGGCCTTGATTAGTGTTGTCTCGATTTCCTTAGCGATCGGACTGGTGCGATTACTGACTTGGGGGACCGCAGATATCGTGTCGCAATGGGCAGGCATTCGTATCGAACTCAGCTGGATAGCGGCTGATGAGCTACTGACACTATGGATCATTGTCGCCGCTGGACTGATCGCGAGCCTCATTCCCGCTAGCATGGTTTACAAACGGTCACTTCATCAGGGATTCTCGAGTTGAAAACATTCATGCGTCGAGTCAACCAATTAATGGCACTCAGTCTTTGCGTTCTCTGGGGCGCTTGTGGATACGCCTATGAGGCGACTGAAGAAGACTTCATTCGTTGGGAAAATGCCTGGGATCGCCTGATCCCAGCAGGGACATACGACTTTGTACCCCAAGACTTTGGCTACGAACTACTGTTCAATCCAACCTTCCAAAGTCAGCTGGATGCGGCAGGCCGCGTCATTGACCCCGCCCTTGAAGGACAACGGATTGAGCTTGCCGGCTTTATGGTTCCCATTGAGGTCAAAGGTCAGTCTGTGTCGCAGTTTTTGTTGGTCCCAGAAGCGGGACAGTGCGTGCATGTCCCACCACCTCCCTTGAATCAGACGCTATTGGTCGATGCCACGAATGCACCAACAGAACTCCGCGATTTATACGAGCCCGTGATCGTTTCAGGTCGATTATCTGTTGTCACCCAACGTTTTGAGATCGCAGAGAGTGGCTACACCCTAGTCGACGTGACCGTCACCACTCTGGATTTAGGAGAGGAGTTGATACCCATCGCTCCTGGTGCCGATGGCGATCGATAGCTCAAGACTCATTCATGAGGTCAGTTCAGTCGGAAAAACGCTAACTCCACAGCGTCTGGCGATTTACCGCGCGTTGGAGACAGCAAAAGACCCCTTAACAGCTTATGAACTCAAAGATCAGGTCAATCATCTATCGAAAGAATCTTTCAACATCAGTACCATTTATCGAGTGTTGGATTTTTGGACCGAACTCGGGCTGATTCACAAAATCGACTCTTCGAATACATTTATCGTCTGCAACGATGAACATCGAAACCATGTGCATGTTCTCCAACACTGCACTCAATGCCAAAGCGTCAAAGAAAGTTGCGAAATCTCAAGTTTGATGAAAATGCCCGAATCTGCATCGTTTCTTATCGATACCCATCAGGTGATCGAAATACAGGGCCAATGTGCCAAATGCTCTGATACCACTGGTAATCGAGCGACAGCAACTCATCACCAAAAATAGTGCTGGACCTTTCAGTCCAGCACCTTGGGTTTGATCAAGAAGGCTGACGAGTGGTTCTCAAGTACGGCAGCTTGACGTCAATTTCGCCAAACTTTTGTTTGGCTTCATCATCGCTCAATGACAACGCAACGATGACATCGTCACCAGGGACCCAGTTGGCCGGCATTGCAATCGGCACCCCGTAAGATGCTTGCAGTGCATCCAGGGCCCTCAACACTTCAGCAAAATTACGACCGACTGACATCGGGTACGTCATGGATAACTGAAGTTTCTTATCTGGACTAAAGATAAAAACAACCCGAACACTCGCTGAGTCAGCGGCTGTTCGTCCATCGGGAAGATATGCATCTGCAGGAAGCATATCGAGCTGTTTGGAGACGTCTAAAGACTCATCTGCAATGATTGGAAAGTCTGCCTTAGCGTTTGCAAAACTCTCAATGTCGCTTTTCCACTCTTTGTGCTCTTCGACGCCATCCACAGACAACCCAATGACTTTGGTATTTCTTTTCGCCCACTCATCTGAAAGCTGTGCTACAGCGCCAAACTCTGTGGTACAAACAGGCGTGAAATCTTTTGGGTGAGAGAAAAGAATCGCCCAACTGTCACCAATAAAATCGTGTAACTTGAATGATCCCTGATCCGTGATTAAGTCGAGATTCGGGACGGTATCGTTAATCCGTAATGCCATGATAATTTCCTTGTCAATATGAACTTGCTAGTCAGTGTCGCTACTGTCACAGAAAATGATTCGTTAGTACATTTGATTATAAAAATATAACTAATAGTTATTTACTATGGATCTCTTCACTAGCATTCCGCGTGTTGAATATTGCCTCCAACCCAACTGAACTCACTCGAAGTACCGGTCTCTATTCACCTTACGCTCAGAGACATCAGCGAAAAATGATCATGAATTTCAGACGCAAAGGATCCAGATACGGATAGCTTCAGCGCGAAATGACTTCACTGATCGATCAGGCGCTTGAATTTCAGGCAGTGTTTCAATCATGATCGTGCGACAGTTCTGATAGGGTCCATCGATGCTCAATACAACAGTCCGCGCTGACTTCTCAGAGCGTGCCGTGGTTCTTCCAGAATCCTATCGTTGGGAGGCTTCGCCTACTCCTGGGGTGCATCGAGTCAAACTTGATCGGATTGGACTGGAGGTAGCACGTGCGACCTCCCTCGTTCAATACGAGCCAAACCAACAGTTCCCTTTTCACCACCATGACGGCGGGGAGGAAATCTTCGTGCTGAAAGGCACATTAAGTGACGACGATGGAATCTACCCAGTAGGCACTTATCTGAGAAATCCGCCAGGATCCAGTCATCGGCCATCGGCTGGATCTGAAGGTGCACTGCTGTTTGTCAAATTGCATCAATTTCAAGAAGGCGATGCCAAATTCTGCCGAGTTCACACACAAGACTCTGATTGGCTCCCCGGTCTTGTTCCTGGATTAACGGTNTTACCACTCCACCAGTATGAGTCAGAGCATGTGGCCCTCGTGCGATGGGCACCAAACACCNAATTCANTCCACACATGCATTTTGGAGGCGAAGAAATTCTCGTGATAGAAGGAACCTTCTGCGATGAACACGGAACCTACCCCACAGGTAGTTGGATTCGCAGCCCACACCAAAGTACTCACACACCATTTACCGGTTCTGATGGCGCATTGATCTACGTGAAGACCGGACACCTACCAACTCAACACAAGACCTCACGACTCGAGGGTTGACAGCCTACCCAGACACTGTAGTGTCTGTGTGGTGTTTGGCTGAAATGAAAAGGAGGTGATCCAATGTCTAGTGAATTGTGTTCAATCTTGAGTGATATTGGTCGCCGCAGCCTGGATCAGGGTAACGCCTGAACCAAGCGACGGCCTACAGAAATGTAATCGTTCAAGATTGCCATTTCGCGAAGGGAGCCTCTGGCTCCCTTTTTATGTCTCTGACACAACCCAATGATCAATCGATGGATCAACATGTCTCACCATGAACAAACCGATGTCAGTGAGGAGCGCCATTGGATTCACTAACACAGGCTGCCTTGGGTGGAGTCGTTACCTATGCTGTTCTCGGTCCGTCACTCGGTAGACGGGCTGCCATCTACGGAATGGCACTCGGCACACTCCCTGATTTAGACGTCCTCATCGATTTTGGTGGTCCGATTGAAAATATGACCCACCATCGTGGTTTTTCCCACTCTGTCCTGGTTCAGACCGCCGTTTCACCAATTCTCGGCTGGTTATTTTCTCAGACAAAAGGGGGTCGAGGAGCGTCATTCAGCCGATGGTCGATCGCGATTTTCTTCTGCTTGATCACCCATTCATTGGCGGATTTTTTTACGGTCTACGGGACCCAATTGCTATGGCCATTAACTGACCACCCATTTGCACATGCAATCCTATTTATCATCGATCCCGCCTATACCGTACCGCTCATCGTTGCCTTAATCGGACTATCGACCATCCAAAATCGGGGCGTCGCGCAAACACTGAATGTGTCGATGCTCACTCTTTCAACGATGTATTTAATTTGGAGTGTTGGCGCCAAATCGATGATCGACCAACACGTACAATTCGCACTCAATGCCCGTGGGATTCATCCGGACGTTTACGAGTCCGCGCCAGCGCCACTCAATACATTGTTATGGCGTGCTGTCGCTGTTGAAGAAGACACGTACTATGAGATTTGGGCATCGGTTTTCGATGCCGTGGATGACATTCAAGTTCGTCAGTTCGATCGCTCGTCAACGCTCCTCAATCCCATTGAAAATCATCCCAGTGTGCGCAGACTCCAATGGTTCACCAAAGACCAGTACAAAGTCTGGCAAAAAGACGATGTCATCTATCTCTCTGATCTAAGAATGGGAATTGAAGGCGCCTATGTCTTTAATTTCGAGGTCGGTCGTCGATCTGGTGAAACCTTCAAACTCGGCAATTTCAACCAAGTCTCACAGCGACCAGACTTGAAGCGGCTCCCCATGATTTGGGAGCGAATCTTCGACCCTTCGGTGACGATTGAGCCATAGGTTATGACCTGATTCGTGTACCGAAACCAACGCACTCATTCATGCGTTTTGATGTCATCTCTCTCCATCAATAACGTGACTTCAGCCACGTCAAATCCAAATTTTTGTAAATAGGACCGACTCAGAATTCGGCTGTCATCAAGCGCCCAAAACCAGTCTTCAAATTGCACCTCAACGGTTCGTTGTCCAACCGGGATTTCCATCCTGTAGGACCAATGAAATGCGTTACCAAAAGACTCTCCTGAAGCCTCACCCAAGACATCATGTGCAAAGCCGCGATAGCCGCCATTAGGTAATTTTTCTATCATCCATGTGCGTTGTTTGGCACCGTCACCAATGCCGTATTCGAAGATCTCGTCGAGAATCAGGCGATTCCCTTCGACTCGACCATCAATGTCGACCTCGAAACGCTGAACAAGCTCGCCACTTCGATTTTGCACAATCCCCCAGGCTTTCACGGAACCATCAAAAAATGCAAACAGATCAAACGAAGGATTCACTGATTGATAATTGGGACCCTGAATCTGAGTGGCACACCCAGAAAGAATCACGCCCAAGCAACCCATCAACAGTAGCTTTTTCATGGTGATTCCATTCCCAGTAATTGCAGTCGTAACTGCGGCTTAGAGGTCTCCTCAGAGAGCCAGATATCGAAAAAATGGCGACTGAGAACAGCGTCGTCGATCACACCAATTAACTTGCCATTGAGAAAAAACTGGCTTGGCATTTGGGGGTCATAAAGGCCAATGAGCCGATCCCCTTTTTGGATGTCGGGAAATACCTGAATCAACTGCATTTGCCAGTCTGCCAACACGTCGAGTTCAAGATTCACTTGTTGCTGAATCTCTTCGAGTGATGTTTCAGCGATCGTCTTCCGATCCACCGACCTTAGGTACTGAAGCTCGAGTGCAAAGGGCTTGTCTGGCCGATATTGCCCATCAGGCGCCCATAGTTGGATGTTGTAAATATCCCAGAACCAGACAGTCAGTCGCCCAGAACCAACCAAGCGATGGGATTCAGGGATCCCTTCCGCACTCGCAACCGGCACGATCATGGTCAAGCACAGCACCATGACCAGCAACTTCGGTACTGCCGTTAACCGAGCTCGAGCCATGATTAGGTAGCCTTTTTGGCGTCTTGGTGTAGCTCGATCGCTAATTCAATCAAACGCTCCACATCGAGCTTTCCATAGTTCGATCGACTCCACTGAAGACCTTCTTGTAATTGCGCCTCATCTAACTTCATCAGTCCTTCAATGATTGTTTCATGAGCACCTCTAACGAGCACTTCGACCTCGCATTTCTTCGTTAAAACCATGTATTGCTCCTGACCGAATGCATTTTCAACGGATATTCAAAGCAATAGTGGGGTGGGAGTGGAAACTATTCCAGCCTGTGATTGAAATCGACGTGAGCCTTTGTCAGTGCCAGCGTATCGACAGACTCAAGAAACAAACAGGCCAAGATGCATCAGGTTGAGTGGAAGTGAATCGATCACGAAGTCCCAGGGCTTGTCGACGACTCGGCTGTCGTCTCTTCACGGCAGAAGCCACGAGGTCTTGGTCAAAAATCTCAAGCACACGCCTGGCATTGTGGTGATTTTGAAATTGGCAAAGAACTCCATTCTGCATCTTTCGCATCGTAAAGAAGCACCCGCGAATTCAGGCGACTCCGGCCGGAAACCAACAAATGAAGCACTTCCGTCGCCTGCATACTCCCAATCGTCCCCGTGAGTGGAGCTAACACCCCAGACGTGCTGCATTGATCTTGCATGACTGGGGTGTCTTCGGGAACAAAGCACGCATAACAAGCAGAACTGCTGTCTCTCATATCAAAGACAGCAATCTGCCCCACATAATTGATGGCAGTCCCGCTGACCAAAGGTTTAGCCAATGCAACACAGGCGCGGTTGATCGCATGACGCGTTTGCAGATTGTCCGAAGCATCAACCACGACATCGACGCGACCGACAAGTTCATGCAGCTGACCGTCCTCAATGCGAATGGTCACAGGCGTAACCTCGCAATCCGGGTTAATCAAGCCAATCTCTATCTGTGCAGACAGCGCCTTATTCATCCCAATCCGAGATTCGCGATGGATCATTTGCCGCTGCAAATTTGAGAGATCGACCGCATCGAAGTCGCAAAGCGTCAGTCGTCCAATTCCAGATGCTGCCAAATAACTCGCAACGGGCGAGCCCAAGCCACCCACTCCAACCACTAAAACATGTGATTGAAGTAGCTGTTCCTGGCCGGCTGTATCAAAGCCTTCTAAAAGAATATGTCGGCTGTATCGGAGCAACTGTCGGTCGTTCAAACTAGCCGCCACCGCGTTTCATCGACCAATCAATCCGTTTCAAACAGTCAGCACGCTCTTCTTGGGTTCCGCTCAAAAATGTCCAAGTCGCTTCAAGTGACGGTAGTCGCATTAACGCAATCACGTAATCTGGCAGAACCTTAATCTCTATCCGAATCGAGACAACTCCTGACTCAACCATGATCGAATTTTCATTCACCGAGACCCCATCAGGAACGGCTTGTTTTAGCCCACTAATGTACTCTTTTGGGGTCGCCGATGCGGTACGAACAAATACATCAAGATTCTCGTGGCCGAACACACTACCCTCCAGCGACTGGCGGCCAAATCGCCAGGACTTCGCCAGGAGCTAGGATCCGACGGGGCCGATCTTCAGGTTCGATATACACACCGTTGATCAACACCAGATGGACTAATCTTTCGGGCAAATGAAACTTCTCAATGATTCGGNCGACACTGTCGGAATCCGTCACTTCGATCGAGGCCTTGTTGTCAATGGCACCTGAAGGCAAGAATTCAGACAGACTCGCATACAGCTTTAACGTTGCAGTTTGATCAGCCATTTAATACCAACGGTTGTTGCGAACACGCAAGATATGCGTCCATCACCCGCAGCGGCTCTTCCATCAATACGTCCTTCCACTCACCAAGACTCACTTGGCCTTGAATCAACCCACGCAAGACTCCCACGTGTTGAGTGAGACCCACCGATGTTGCGCCGACCAAGACGTCATCTTTGAACTGCAAACTAATATAACGATTGTATTTCGGCTCAGACAATTCAACACCTTGACCGCCATCGACTCCTTCCCATTGGCCGAACGAGCTTGAAATTAATCCCAATGTATCCAAGACGTTGATCGCTAACACACCCGCATGCTCGGTTGAGCGACCAGCCATATTCAAAGCAGCAATTCTGGCTTGGTCGGCAGCATTAGGTTGGATGGCAGAGACCATTGGAGTATTACTGAACAAGTCGGGTGCCTCCGCGACATCTCCTGCGGCATAAATATCAGCGACCGATGATTGCATATGACGATCCGTCAAAATACCGTTGGCAACNTGGACTCCTGATCCGTCAAGGAAATCGATGTTAGGTTTCACACCCGCTGACATGATGACCAAATCGCAAGCAATCTGCTCTCCAGTCGAGAGTTTGACCGTCATCTGATCGCCTGTCGCAGGCGACGCATTTCCGCCCCCAAAGATCCCTTTGATGGAGTCCAAAATAGATCCACTGCTCTGTCCGGGTGCACCNATGGTCTCGACTTTGGCAGAGGTGACCACTCGGACTCCTTTATTCTGAACCCAGTCTTTAATGATGCCGCCGGCTTTGGGTGTCATCATTCGAGGCACCATCCGATCACCAAGTTCGACAACGGTAAGGTCAACGCCATTTTTCGCTAATGCTTCAAGAATAATGCACCCAATAAAACCTGCGCCAACTTGAACAACTTTTTTCCCCTGCTTTGCCAGACTCGCAATCGCACGCGCATCGTCCAAAGTCCAACAGGTATGAACATTCGGCAAGTCAATTCCCGGGATGGGAGGACGAATTGGATGCGAACCAGTCGCGATCAACAGTTTGTCATAGCTTTCTGTCGATCCATCACTGAGAGCGACGATCTTCGCCGACGAATCGACGGCTGTCGCTCGAGCAACCTTATTGGTCACGTTGAGGTTCTTGAAGTGCGTTTTCGCTTTTCGTAAATACGTTCCACCTTCCTCGATATTGCCTTCGAGGAAGTATGGAATCGCCATCCGTGAGTATGGAGGCTCATCTTCTGAGCCAATCATAGTAATTTTTGCCTTCGGGTCAGCCTTCCGAAGTGTTTCAGCGGCAATCACTCCAGCAGGACCATTGCCAAGAATTAGATATTTCATTTATCGCCTCAAATCTTAATTAAGTATTTAAGATAAAAAGCCCCCCAACCTTGAGGTGTGGAGGGCTTTCGATTAGGAAGTACGTTAGACGCACTTATTCTCGACTAAACGACCAACTCCTCAAAGTCCAAGACTCTTGAGTTTGTCAGCTTTCGGCACGCCTTCCTTATCCCAACCGCGGATTTCGTAGTACTCAGGAAGCATTTCTGGCACACCTGCGACCAATCCCTTTGCCGGACCTTCTTTAGCTGGCTCTGTTGTAAGTCTCTTGGGAAGCTGATCGTCCTCTTTCGTAAATCCAGCGGCGAGGTTGAACATTTTTTCAAGATTCCAGATTCGCTCACCAACTTCTTGCAGTTTTTCCTCTGACCAGTCTCCTTCGCAGGCCGCATCGATCTGTGGCTGAATATCACCCAGACCCCAGGCAAAACTCGTAAAGACACAGAGTCCTGCGGAGTCAAAGGCGGCCGTTGCATCTTGAAACGCCATAACTAACCCAGGCTTACCTTCAGTAACGAGTGGATCTGTTTTAATCGGGATACCGAGCGTCTCGGAGGCAACTGTATAAGAACGTAAGTGGCACGCTCCTCGATTCGACGTTGCGTAAGTTAATCCCATCCCTTGAATTCCGCGGGGGTCATAAGCTGGAAACTCTTGACCCTTGACACTCATAGAGAGCTCAGGACAACCATATTTTTCGCATAATCTCTTCGAACCAAGGCCGATCTCAGCCCCAAATCCTTCTCCACTAGCAGTCATGTCCACTAGTTCACAAAGCGCCTCAGCTGAACCAAATGGCGCTTTTAACCCAATCTTTTTCTCATCAAGTATGCCTTTCTCATACATTTCCATCACAGCACCGATGGTGGCGCCAAAGGAAATCGGATCAAAACCTTGTTCATTACAGATGAGGTTAGCGTACTGCAGTGCCTCTAGATCTTTTACCCCATTTGCGGCACCAAGCGCCCAAGCAGCCTCGTATTCGAGTCCACCAGAAGCGCCGTGGTACTGAGGTTTTTCAACCACTGAGAAGTGCTCTTTATCAATCTTGGAAATACGCCCACAGGCGATTGTGCATCCGAAGCAAGCTTGGTTGGTCACCAAATGGGCTTTTCCGTCGGATTCACGAGGTTTGGCCATCGCCTCTGCGGAAATATCATTTGCGCTCTCAAATTGAACATCTTTAAAGTTGCGAGTCGGTAATGCTCCCATTTCGTTAATCACGTTCATCAAAACCTGAGTACCGTAAGTCGGCAACCCTTCTCCTGTGACTGCGTTCTCAGCGAGGACTTGCTTCTTCTCCGCAACAACTTTTTGGAACTCGGCTGGATTAGCAATATTGCCTACACCTTGAGTTCCTCGAATCGCAACTGCTTTCAAATTCTTTGAACCCATAACTGCACCAACACCTGAACGGCCTGCAGCCCGGTGCAGATCATTCACGACACAGGAGAAAAGGACCTGATTTTCACCAGCCTTACCGATCGACGAAATCCGAATTTGTGGATCTTGGTTTTCCTTCTTGATTTGCTCTTCCGTATGCCATGTTGAAGTGCCCCAGAGATGTGATGCGTCTCGAAGTTCGGCTTGGTCGTTCTCTACCATGAGATATACTGGACTATCCGACTTACCTTCGAAAATAATCATATCCCAACCGGCGAACTTCATTTCTGCACCGAAATATCCTCCCGAGTTTGAGCATGCAATCGCTCCGGTGAGCGGGCCTTTTGTCACGACAGTATAGCGACCACCTGTCGAGGCAGTCGTGCCGGTCATCGGGCCAGTCGCCATGATGAGTTTATTCTCAGCCGATAATGGATCCACTTTCGGATCGATTTCTTCAACCAAATATTTTGAAGCCAGTCCACGGGAGCCGAGGTAATCCATGGCCCATTCCATATTCAATGCTTCAGATGTACAGGTTCCTTTTGTAAGGTTGACCCGCAGAATTTTTCTAGTCCACGCCATCGTAAATTCTCCTTACAAGCTCGCTTCGTTCGCTTTCGCAGCCCACTTGCGCATTTTATCTAAACCAGTCCAACCCGAATCCACGAAAGTAATTGCGTCGGTTGGGCACGCCTTGGCGCACGCCGGATCACCACCACACAAGTCACACTTGGCGACTTTACCTGTGTCGACCACGTAATTAATGGTCCCAAATGGACAAGCAATCGTGCACACTTTGCAGCCAACGCAAGTGTCATCTTGAACAACTTTTGCGCCCGTGGTCGCGTCGAGTTTGATTGAATCAACAGGACAGGCCTGCATACACCAAGCTTCATCACATTGAGTGCAAGTATATGGAACCTTTCGGCCTTCTTCTTCGAAGGTAAAGACTTTGATCCGCGATTGTGCTGGATTGAAAACGCCTGTCTGCTCGAACGAGCAGGCCATTTCACANTGAAGACATCCGGTGCATTTTTCCGGGTCAATGTACAGAGACTTCTGCATAACATTCCCTTTTTTTCATTATTGCTCTAACAGTTCGCTCAGTCGCTCGAATTTTGAACCTTCAACTGCGATCCTTCAGCGAAAACACTACTAAAGTACCGGTTCCTGCAAATCCTGTCTAGCAGCAGTCTTTAGACATGAGTCTTTTAACAATTTTTCGACTGACAGAAACAATGCAAAACGGAGTCGTGCAGGCTGCCCCCAGCCCACTCTAAATTCACGACGGGGTGCTCGACACCGTCGATCGATCATATTTCGCGCGCGCGAGCTCAAGAAGGATTCCTGCGACGAGGGCCAAGAACAAACCACCCCACAACGTCAGAGGCACCATCAGCACAATGATCAGCTGGCAAGATGAACGGACTTTCAACAGCTTCAACGGATCAGCCAAAACCCAAGCAGCAAACAGAACCAGAGTCGCTGTGACCTCCTTCGGAATAGCATGCAATATCTGCGCAGATTGTTCACCGAACAAGAGCGCAATGACCAAACATGTCAAGCCAAAAATCACCAGAGACAATCCGGTTCGCGAACCCATCCCGTAATGAGCAGCCAATCCACCCGCACCATGACACATAGGCATTGCACCAAAGGGAGCCAATAGCAAGTTGGCAAGGCCAGACGTCATCGAAAACCGCCTTTCAGTTAATTCGCTTGCACTATCAGGGAAATAGTTCTGAGCGATGATCGCGGTCAATATCAACGCATTGGTCAAGGTCAGCGCCAGCTGTGGCAAGAACAAGGACTGAAGCCCAAAAGACAAACTCTCTAGGCTTGGCAAAGCAAACTCAGGAAATGAAACGCCAAAAACAAAGTCTTGAAGGTCAAGTGGCGGGCCTAACCAGAGAAAGCCGGTCAAAATCACAAGCAAACAACTGATCGACCTGAGCGCACTCAACTGTGTAGCGACTAGTAACGCCAACAGAATCATCAGTGGCAATACGTCAACATCATCGAATCCAAACGCAGTGATGATGAGACTGGCGGCTAATGCCAACCGCATTCCGTGCAACACGGTTTTCGGTATCAGTGATTTCAAATAGCCAATGACCTGTGTTTGACTCAGAATGAGCAGGGTCAAACCCAACAGGATTCCAGTAGCAATCAGCACTTCTGGACCAGCAATCCCTGCGATTCCGGCCGCAGCGATGGCCTTCATGGGCTGCACGGGGATCGGGCGGCGATAAATGACACCAGTGGCAATGGCAAAAATACCAAATCCAAAAAGTAGACCCACCGGGTCCATTCCCGCAACAACAATGAGCCCGATGACTAATGGCAGAAACGTACCCAAATCCGCATAAGCAGCTGAGACTTCATTGAATTGCCAACGCGCGAACATCTGTCACCCATCTGTTTAAACCCAAAGAATAGAATATTCGATTTAATCAATCTTGCAATCGAAGGAAGTAGCTCACCGGACGGATCAAACAAAGATCGGAAAATCTAGCGTTGAACTTCCCTGGAATGCTGCATATGTTGAATAAAACCGGACTCCGTCACGCCCAACGCCCACACCACCAACACCGAAATGACACCATTCTTGATAGGCCTTCTTAAAAGAGTAATTCCGTT
>JGI10211J34971_10002162_pt1 | contig 16160 bp, 16 predicted proteins | sample Etolagsediment_FD_34971 | JGI IMG/M metagenome (IMG submission 34971) | reverse complement strand
GCAATCCGATAAATAGCCTGCGAAAGGACCGAGTGCGGTTTGTACCGCAGGATCGGCAGGCGGGCGTTCAATGCGGTATCCTGCATTTCGTCGCGATATACGATACCCAGGTGCATGAGTTCGGTGTTCAGATACTGCTGGCACGATCGTCGCAGGCGGTGCGCTTTTTCGGCATCCTTCGGGTCGTCGATCATATTGAAGATCAGTCGCGGTCGGAACTTCCGGAGATTTTCGCTGATCAGTGCGGCGTTGCGCGAGTCAATCGACTCGATCTCCTGGAGTATGTTGGTGATATACGGACTCGGCGGTGAGGTCTTTCCTTTGAACAGCCCGTCCAGATAGGAGGCGGCGGGCGATTTTGCCGGTACCGACGACTGCATGATCCGGAATACCGTATTTTTCAGAAAAAGATACGCGTTGACCGTCGCCGTCGGCGTCGGTGTTGTGACCACGATTCCGTGGCTGGACATCAGGAAAAAATCCAGTATGTGCTGATTTGTACCGGCACCGAGATCGACGAAAAGGTAATCCGCCTGAATCGAGTGTAAACGACGGATAAGCATCCGTTTCTGCGCACTTTTCAGGTTTGCGAGTCCGGGGATTTCCGCGTCGCCAGGGATGAAAAAGAGGTTTTCGTATCCGGTTTCCTGTACAAGGGCATTAAAATCGCCGCCGGAGTTTCCCAGATATGACCCGATTGCCGCACGTACCACTGGTTGCCCGAGAATGAGGTGGAGGTTTGAGCCGCCGAGGTCCATATCCGCAAGGACCACACGGTATCCGGCCTGCGCGACGGCGATTGCCAGATTCGCGGCAAGCAGCGATTTTCCTACTCCGCCCTTGCCGCCGGCGACGGGAACGATCCGCATCTACTCCTCCTCGATCTCGATGGTTTCGAATTCCGGCAATACGGGAGGATTCGGTGTCCCTTCCGCCGGGTCAACGGTTTTTCTACGGGACCTCCATAGTAGCAGAATTGCCAGGATCAGTGTATCGCCAACGAAGGCGGAAATGTATAGAATCACGTCGCTTGCGCCGACAAACGACGTTCCGAGTACCCGGAACGTCACGATACCGGTAACAATGGTCTCTATCGTTTTCCCCAGGATGAGAACGAGGCGAATCCGTCGATCGGGATCGGCAGCTTCGACCAGAAACAGTACGGCGAGCACGATCGTTCCGCTCCCGAATACAAGAGCCGAGCGAGCTTCGGGGAGGAGTATGGCGGTCCCCAAGACGATGAAGCGAAGAAACTGGTATATTCCGGCAATGCCGTTGAAAAGGTTTTTTACCAACACGATCTGGTGCAAGTCTATGGATTGCCGGTTGTTGTCGTCAAGCGTCACTCAGTACAATAGACTCAGGAGGATTCGATGAACGAACGGAAACGAATGCGACAACCGGTATTCTGGGGGATTATCTGGACCGTGACAGCTCTTGCGATTGCCGTCGTTCTTGTGGTACCTCCGGTCGTTGCTCAGGGAAAACAGGCCGAGAGCGAGCAGGCGCTCGGACTTTTTGAGCAGGTGTACCGTTTTATCCAGGAAAATTATGTAGACGAGGTCGACCCCGATCAGCTCATCGAAGGCGCCCTGCGGGGGATGTTCGACAGCCTCGAAGATCCGCACAGCGCGTATCTTTCCGTCGATGAAATGCGCGGGCTCACCGATACAACCAGCGGCGAATTCGGCGGCGTGGGGATGTTCATCAGTAAACCGTTTGTTGACGGTGAAGCCGGTGAATATATCGAAATCGTTTCTCCTATCGAGGATACGCCGGCGTACCGTGCCGGTTTACGCTCCGGAGACCTGATTATCGAGGTATCCGGCGAATCGACGGCCGACCTTTCCGTCGACGCCGTTGTCGATTTGCTTCGCGGTCGACCGGGAACAGAGGTGGACATCATCGTGCTGCGGGGCGTCGATCTGGAGTTCCCCGTCACGCTCGAACGGGCGACCATCCGCGTACCGACGGTAAAAATGGACATGATCGGCTCAATCGCCTTCCTGCGGATTATCCAGTTCACTCCCTATACCGACGACCGCGTACGGGACGCGATCCGGTTTTTCGAAGACAACGACTACCGTTCGATGATTATCGATCTGCGCAGCAACCCCGGCGGGTTATTGAACGGTGTCGTGGATGTCGCGGACCTGTTTTTCAGCGGAGGGTTGATCGTGGAAACCCGCGGGCGGGTTTCCGGCGAAAATCAGACATTCCGGGCGAACGCATCAGTTGAAGTACCGGACGACAAGCCGATCGTGGTATTGATTGACGATGGTTCCGCATCTGCGGCGGAAATCCTCGCGGCGGCACTCAAAGACCGTGACCGTGCACTGCTGATGGGCCAGACCAGCTATGGAAAAGGTTCCGTTCAACAGGTACGAAGCCTTGGCGAAGCGGGATTTCGACTGACGATGGCACGCTATTACACACCGAGCGGCGCAAATATCGACAAAATCGGTGTTGACCCGCACGTCGTGATAGAGGAACCGGAACTTTCCGAAGATGAACAGGATTCCTTTGCACGACTGCAACGGGAAAAGCAGATCCACGATTTTGTCCTCGAAACGAATGATCCGAGCGACCGGGAAGTGAATGCCTTCATCGATGGATTGCGGGCCGACGGTATCGTACTGAACGACCGATTCCTTCGGCGTCTTGTTCGAATCGAGGTAAACCGTGTTCTGAACCGGACCGAGGTCTACGATCTGGCATACGACATCGTACTCCAGCGCGCCGTGGAAGAGCTCCGCAACCGGTAATCGACATTCAATGGAAAACGATGTGACGGAATTCAGTACAGTACCTTTTCTGGGCGTCCCGGTGATCGCGTCCGCACCGGACGTCGTCCTTCCGAACCTTGGCAGCATTTATCACGATGCGCCGCGACGAATTGTTTTTCTGGAGGCGTGGGATATCTGGCGTCTGGTCTGGTCAAAAAAGCTTCGATCGAGATGGGCCGCCGCGAGCATTCATGTGATGGCGGTCACCGGACCATCGGTCGCGATGATCCGGCTTGCAACGGGGAGTCGCGTACCCCGGTTCGGTCGGTTCCATACCGTTATTCGTACACTCAGCCACGCCGAGGAGCACGGAGCCCGGGTTTTTCTGCTCGATCGGCGAATAGAGACGCTCCAGAAGGTAGAGGCGAATCTCCGATCGACCTTCCCCGGGCTTCACATCGCCGGACGGTCGGTTCTCTCAAAGAGCGTTGCCGATTCCGTACAGGTCGCAATCAAAAAGAGTGCGGCGCACTTTGTCCTGGCCGGATTGGGAAAAGAGGGCCGTCGGCACTGGATTTCAGACAACTATCAGTCGTTCGGAACGGCGTTGAGTATCAATGCGCATGAAGTATTCGGTACGATGACCGGCGGGAACTCACCGTTTCGTATCTGGCTTGCGGTCCGAATTCCAGCGTATTGTCTTCTGGTACTCGTGCTTCTCGGGATCCGCGTATTCTCGTCCGGGACTCGTGGAAAACAGTGACAGCTTGTAATATTCATAGCTTTCCTCGAGTGCGCTGCGATTCCGTTTCAGAAAGATCCACGTGAAAAGGTGTCTCCCCGGCGGGAGATAGAGAATGATTCCAATTGCGTCCCCGGCAAAACCGGGAAGTATGAGCATCGCCGCGGCAGCGACCGCGGCGGCCAGTTTCGCATACTCGACGGGATTGAACGAACCCGCCACGGCGGACGAATGAATACGGTTCAGTCTGGTGTGAATCGTGCTCCCGATGATGATTACACCGACCAGTGCCGTCCCGGCTTCTACGGCGAGCGAAAGATATACTCCCCAGGCGCGAGATGCTCGTACCAGCAGCCATCCGTCGACAAGCAGTACCAGGCCAAACAGGAGCAGATTCGAAAACAGTCGAAACAGATATTCCCGGGAAGTCAGGAAGACGAATCGTTCAGGTATCACGGCACCAGTGTAGCTTGTGCATCAGCCGAATGATACCGGCGGTAATCAGGAATATTTGAAAATTCCTCGTTGACACGAAAAATTATAGAAAATATTTTTAAAATAGAATGCAAAAAGTCCATATTTTGAGTACTGACCGAGAGTGCCTGGAGAAAGTTGCGTACGTATCCAACCCTGCGTTTTCTCTGGTCGTCCTGAATGAACCGGAACGGGTTGTCGATCAGATCCATGACAGCTCGTGCCTCATTATCGACGAAGCGTTCAGCGGTGAATTTACGGCGAACCTCCTGAACGATCTTTTCGTCGGAGGCGCAGACCTTCCCGTTCTCATCCTCCTCTCGGAAGCCGACGTAACCTCGGCGGTGCGGTATACACAACTGGGTGCGCTGGACTGTATTCCCCGGCCCGTACAGACGCGTGGTCTGGTACATTCACTGACCCGCGCAATCCTCACCAAGCGGTCTGCGATTGATGAAGAACCGGTGGATTCGGCGGGGATCAGCGGCATCACCGGAAGCGATCGACACACCGTAACTCTGCGAAAGAGACTCTCCCGGATTGCCGGCAGAAATTCGTCCGTTCTCATCTACGGAGAGAGCGGTTCCGGGAAAGATGTCGTATCCCGGGCGATTCATCGTCTTTCGCCGCGCGCGGACCGTCCGTACCTCGCGGTGAACGTTGCCGCAATTCCCGGCGCGCTCTTCGAGTCAGAATTGTTTGGTGTTGCGCGGGGTGCGTACACCGGTGCGGTCGAGAGAGACGGAGTTTTTACCTTTGCCCGGGGCGGAACGGTTTTCCTGGATGAAATCGGCGAACTGGCGCTGGAACACCAGGTAAAACTGCTCCGGGTCATCGAAGAGAAGGTGGTTACGCCTCTCGGAAGCAGGATTGCCGTACCGGTAGACTTTCGCCTGATCAGCGCGACCAACAGGAATCTTTCGCAGATGGTCCGGGACGGTACGTTCCGGCGGGACCTCTATTATCGATTGAGTACCGCCCCGGTACGCATTTTTCCGCTTCGGGATCGTCCGGATGATTTGTGGCCGCTTGTCGCGGAATTCTTTCACCGACAGAACATGCCGGCTCCAGCGTTTTCCACCGACGCTCGGGAAATGCTGGCCGCGTATACGTGGCCGGGAAACGTTCGGGAGCTCTACAACGTGCTCGAACGAAGCCTGATTTACGGAGACGGCGAACGGGTCCGCGGTTCGGATATCGTGTTTGACGAGGTATGACGTTCCGTAAAACGGAGCCGATCAGTTTACCTGACGCGCGTCGTACGCAACGATCAGCGGAACGGGATTTCCCTGGTCATCCATCGTGACGTCGTAGACGGTTCCCGCGACCGTGATGTGCATATTCTGCAGTATCTGGTCCGGATCCGGTTCACGCGGAGCACGTTCCGGAATGCGTCCCGCGAAATCCGGCCCCATCATTACGACGAACGCACGGCTGACCTTCACCGATTCCAATCCTTCCCAGCGGCCTGAAATCAGTTCGACTTCCGCATAGAAATCATTCGGGTCGGGACTGTAGACGACGGAAGATGCAACGGTTCCCTCGATTATCACAACACGATCCTGATATGAACCGAGGGTTCCATCGGAAACGGCCGAATTCAGCTCTTCCAGTGATGTCCGAAAATTGATCAGACGGGCGAAATCTTCCGGTGTCGGCGGAAGTTGCGCTTCCTGGGCCGAAACAACGATTACCGAAAATAATACGAGAACCAGTAACGCGAGGCGTTTCATATCATCAGTATAGGAGCTTGTGCGTGACATGTCACGCATTTCCGGGATATGGTTCCGTTGTGACGGGAGAAAACCAGCTGCTGACCGGTCGAGTCGCATTGGTTATTGGCGGTAGCGGAGGAATTGGGCGGTCGATCTCGTTGGCTCTGGCTCGAGCGGGCGCCGACCTGATATGTCACGGTCGGCGGGAATCACGCGTAGCGGAAGTGGTGTCGGCGGCTGCGCGGTTCGGGTCGCACGCGCGCGGACTGCCTCAGGAAATCGACGATCCGGCCGATTTCCTTCCGGTGTTCGATCATCTGGATCCCGTTGATATTCTGATTGTTGCGTACGGCCCGGTATTCTACGGTTCGCTCGCGGAAACGACGCCGTACGAATGGGCGCGTCTGATTTCGCACAATCTGACATTACCGGCGCTTCTAGTCTCCCGGTTTTTACCGGCGATGGCTGAACGCGGATATGGGCGAATTGTCCTGTTCGGAGGAACCCGGACCGAGATTCCCCGGGGATTTCGGACGCTCGGTGCGTACGCGACGGCAAAAACCGGCGTAACGGCCCTGATGAAATCGGCAGCGCTGGAAGCGTCCGGGACCGGAGTCTCGGTATGCAGCGTTCTTCCGGGAATCGTCGATACCGAATATTTGACCGACGAGCAGCGAATGAGGTTTTCCAGACTCACTGAATCGGGAGTTTTGGGCCGATCGGAAGACATTGCAACAATAGTTGTACAGCTCCTTCTTGATACTGTCGAAACAGTAAATGGAAGAAGCGTTTTGTGTGAATCCGGTTTGGATTCCGGCGCAAAGTGCGTCATAGTATAGAACAGGGCGTTTGACAATTTAATATTCGCCGTCTAATATAAAGTGCAATTGGGAAGTGGTACGTGAAACTATGAACAATAACGATATTGTACCGGGTTTTGATGAGGAAAAAGATGAGAGTCTGAAAATCAGGCTCCAGAAAATCGACACAGTCGAAAACTGTCTGGTTCTTTATCTGACCGGGTATATTGATACGTACAACTCGAACTTTTTTCAGAAGCGCGTGAACCGTGCGGTCGAAGCCGGGTACAATCAGCTTATTTTTCACTGCGGCGGATTGAATTACGTCTCCAGTACGGGAATCGGTTCATTTACCGCATTTCTGAAAGCAGTCAAACCGAAAGGCGGAGATCTCGTTCTTCTGGAGATTCAACCGAAGGTATACGAGGTCTTTCAGTTGCTCGGGTTCTCTCAGTTTTTCCATATCAAAGATACCCTTGATGATGCAACCGAGCACTTTTCCAAGGGTGGCCCGACGCAGCAGTCCGAAATTTTCCCGAAAATATTCAAGTGCCCGATCTGCTCTACAAAACTGAAAGCATCGAAACCGGGACGATTCCGCTGTTCAAACTGCAAGACGATCCTGGCGATCGATTCGAGTGGCCAGGTTTTCCTCGGTTAATGGCACATTCGCCGGAAATCCGATTCCGCATTCCCGGGTTTTTATCCGAACTCAAGTTACAGTATGAATCTGTAGGCGATACCGTATGGCTGATTCGCGATCTGGATCGCGGGCTTGCTCATGTCGTAGTCTATGCCGACGAAAATCTCGTCACGATCCGGGCAAAAATCATGATGATCCCCGACGGATCACCAGGACGGTTTTTTGAAGATCTTCTCAGACTGAATGCCGAAATGCTGCACGGCGCGTACGCGATCGAGGAGGATTCGGTCATCTGGATCGATACCCTTGAGTTTGAAACGATGGACCTGGAGGAGTTTCAGGCATCACTTGATGCGGCGAGCTTGAGTGTCATGCACCATACTTCCCGGTTATCGCGGTATGCGAGTGGAGGAAACGATGGGAATGTTTGAACGTTTGCGTCGGTTATTCAAGGCAAATGTGAACGATATGATCACCCGGGCCGAAGACCCGGAGAAGATGCTGGTTCAGCTTCTTGAAGACATGAACAGGCAACTCCTCGATTCCAAGCGAAACGTGGCAACGGCAATCGCCGACGAAAAGCGGCTTCAACGACAGGTCGAAGCACAAAAGGAAAAAGCCGTCGAGTGGGAGCGCAAGGCGATCGTTGCATTGCGGGCCGGACAGGAAGATCTTGCGCGGCAGGCGGTGGTTCGCAAGCAGCAGGAAGAGTCGTACGCGCAGCAGCTTGATCAGCAGTGGCAGAAGCAGCACATCGCGGTAGATGATTTGAAAAATGCCCTTCGGGGGCTCCAGCAGAAAATCGAAGATGCACAACGGCGGAAGAATCTTCTGATAGCGCGCGCCAAGCGGGCGGAAGCCCAGCGAAAGATCCAGGAAATCGTAACGGGGCTGGACAATACTTCGGCATTCGATGCGTTTGACCGGATGGCCGCCAGAGTGGACAAGATTGAAGCCGAAAACGAAGCGCTCGCGCAACTGGATACGTCCCAGCAGGAAAAAGACCTTGAGTCCCGGATCGCGGAGCTCGAGCAACCCGATCCGGACCGGATGATCGACGATTTGCGGAAAAAAATCGCTCTGGATGAACCGGCGTCAACCGACCGCTCCGGGAGCCACGACGCGGAGATAGACCAGACCATCGAAGAGCTGAAGAAGTTTATCCGGAGTGAGAACACCGCGCCGGAATGAGCTCCGATTTTTGTTTCTGACCGACAATTCGTCCCGGGCCACACGGATATCCGGGGAATTGGCCGGAACGGAGACCGACGGAGCGATCCATTGGACAATAGAAGCGGCATACCTCCCGACGAGCTGCGCGTGGGATTTGATTTACATGCCCGCATGGTTTGCTCTTCTTCACAAATCCGACGGTGAGTTCGGCTCCCTCCCGGTATGGATTGCGTACGGCGAAAGCACCCATTTGCTGACGTGTATTGAACTCGGTGCCGGCGACTATCTCGCGGAACCGTGGAGCATCGGTGAACTCCGGCAGCGTGGGATCGCCGCAGTCTCCCGAATGTCCGGCCGGAGTTCTCTTGAACTCGAAGGAAGTGTGCTTTCGTCGCCGGAGCAAAGCGTGGTGCTGACACCGGAAGAGCAACGGGTACTGGGTATTCTTATGCGCAACGAGATGCGTACCGTTCCGCGCGATGTACTTTCGATACACCCGAACGGTCGCTCACTGGATGTCGTAATCAGTCGGCTGCGAAAGAAGTTGCGGACTTTTTCGCAATGCCGGAAGGAAAGTTCCGGAATTCAGACGGTATTCGATCGGGGATACCGTTTCGTTTGTCCTTCCGATGTGGATAACCTGTGGAAAACTTGATCGAACCGCTTCCTCCGTACGAACCCGGCAACGAAAATCCGTATTTTTTCCTGTCCAAATTATTGTACACGAATGATTTAACGGAATGTTAATCGAATCCGAATACGAAAGTGAGTCAAATTGACACACCGGGTGGTTCATTCTCCTCCACATACTTTTTCGTTGCCGGTGGAAACTATGTGGAAAACTCGTGTGTAGTATGCTAATCTTGAACCACCGTGAAGCGCAGCATAGGTGTGGCGCCCAGATTCGTGGGATTCTTTATCGCGATATCCGGACTCATTCTTTTAATTACCGGTGTGTACGTATATTCCGCGGGAATGCTGGCCGTGCGGGCCGGAAGCGTTGCGGCGGTAGTTTCAGCGGCGGCATACCCGGTGGCGCTCGCCGCACTTTTCGGATCGGCCGTTTTCGTGTTGATGCGTCTTGCTTTAAGTCGTGTATCGCCGATAATCGGGCTGCTTGTCCTGTGGGTTCTGTTCCTGCTCGTGCTTTTTTTTGTACTTCCCCTGGTGCGGGAAACTACATCCTGGAATGGAGAAGAGCCTGCCGTTGAAGCAGAAGTCCCGGTGTTCCCGCTTCAGACGGTCTTGCGCGCCGGAGATACGGCGATTATCCTGGACGTCCAGACGGGGCTCCGTCTGGACGGGGTAATCGGAATCCAGTTTGCGGCCGTTCCCCGAATTGCCCGGTATGAACACCTCTATTTTGACCCCGATGAAAACCATTTTGTCGCTGCCGACGGGACGATACTTCCGCTGGGAACGGCACGCTTCTCCGATCAGCAATCGGTACGAATACCGGAACCGGCAGCAAAAACGATCGATGATCTCCTGCGCGCCGGGCACCGGATCGTTTCCCTTGGTGTACCGTGGCGAGGAATGACCGTCGCCGGGTACGCGGAACTGCTGTCGCTGTCCGTCCTGCTGCTCTCGATCTGGACCTTTGCACGGATGTCCCAGTGGTTCCTGCTGAACGCGGCGCTCACCCTGCTTGCGGCACGAGCCATTCTCTGGCTCTATTCGCCGCCCCTTATCGAGTTTGTCCGCGCCCAGCTGCCCCCCGGATTATCTGAATATGCGGCCGCGATCGGAATTGCGATTGCAGCGATTCTCCTCCTGGTAATTGCGATCCTGTTACCACCGCTGCATACGCTGGACGTTGACTATGAAAGCTGACGGTAAAGCGTATATCGCGATAGGACTTGGCGTAGCCGCGACGGTATTGATTGGTACCGGCGCAATTATGGTGCGAACCCCCGTAACACAGGTCCACGATTCGCTTCAGTTTGCCGTCGGTTGGAGATTCTGGTTGCTCGCGTGCATGGATGTGATGCCTGTCGCTCTCGCTTCGGCAATACTCATCGTTTTTTCGCTTGTGCTTCAGCGTTACGATTTACCGAAAGCCACCCCTCTGATCAGGGCGGTACGGGGACCGATGGTTGTCGTCGTCGTTTTCGGATTGCTTTCCGTACTCTGGCAGGCAGCGTTGGCTCCGCGGACGCGGACCCGAATCATTCAACTCGAACACCAGAGCTCGATGGCGATTCAGGCATGGGAAGACGCAAATGACGCGTACAAGCGGGATGATCTCCGTGAAGCCCGGGAAAAAGCGGGACTGTACGGTGCAATTACCGGCGAATCGCGAGCGTTGGAGGAGTTTCTTGAAGAACTCGAGGTTCGTGAAGTCGTCGTACGGAATCCGCGCGAAATCAGCCAACCGGAAGCCTTTCTGGGAGAGCCGGACGTCGTGGAGCAGTCGGTCGTCGAGTTTATCGAACTTGCGCAGGACTTTTTTGACCGGGGCCGGTACTATTCGGCCCATTATTTCGCGACACGCGCAGTTGAATTGAGCCCCGTAGAACGTCTTGATGCCAGACGGGTACAGCAGCGTGCGTGGGAGGCGATCCAGGACGAAGGGCGGGCTATAGAGGATTCCGTAGAGTCTGAATACTTCGACGCGAAATTTACCGCGTATACGGCGTTCCAGCGAAGTACCGATTCGCCCGAAATGCTAATTGAAGCGTACTACCGGTTTCAGGAACTCGCCGAGGAGCGCCCCGACGACCCGGACGTACAGCACTACCTTCCCGAAATCGCCGCCGGTCTGACCGGGATTTCGTTTTTCCTCGATGCGGCCAGGAGCTATGAAACGTACCCGGGCGTGCAGAACCTGGTTTTTGAAAACGAAGCGCGGGAGTACCTGACAATTGACCACCTGGTGCAGGTTCGGGAGGGAGATTTTGTCTACGGGGTCGAGGTTATCCGTGTCGATAACGATGGCGCGGTCCTGTATCACCTCCGGGCTCCGTATGGGAAGTTCATCGGTGGCGACCTCGTTCTTCGGGCGGTCCGGCGGGAGGGTACAGGAACCGGTCTGGAAGCGAATCTTATCGGTCCCGTCTACTTCTCCGGAGATCGACCGCCGGAAATGCGCTCGTTTTTTCCGATGCGCCATGCGGTCGACGAGATCGTCCGGTTTGGACCGGGTGCGCAGTGGCTTGATCAGGAAAACATCGCGAAAGTTTTTACGGCGATACCGCTCTTTGCACGATTGGGGTTGCCCGTTTCCGGAATCTACGCGCAACTCGTAGAGCGCGTTCTGCGCGGTTTTGGTATGTTCATCCTTCTGTTTGCCTCTATTGCAATAGGATGGCGATATCGGAGCCGATATCTTGGCCGTCCTCCCGTTCTGGTTATGCTGACCGTTCCTTTTTTCCCCCTTTCGGTCTGGGGTGTAGCCGAGTTTGTCCGGTACCTGTCGCGACTGATCCTCCTGTTCTCCTTCTCGATATTCGGCAGCACGACGGGCCTGGCGCTGCTGGTCGCGCTCCCGATTATCGTTCTATTCTGGGTCCTCGCTTCCCTCGCACGACAACGAACCTCCTGACTGCATGAAGCGATATATTGGACGTGCCACAGGCGCGGTGATTGGTCTTGCCGGCGGCCCGCCCGGCGTGGCGTTCGGCTTTTTTGTCGGCTGGCTGGTCGACGAGGTTCGTGTCCATCATGAGCGGGAAGAGATCGTAGACCGGTTCCTTCGGAATCCCGACGAGTTCCGCGGGCGAAGATCTCGACCGGACCTCGCCACGCTCGCACTGATGGTTCTTGTTGCCTCTGCAGACGGCTCTCCGGGCACGTCGTTCGTGGATCAGATAATGCGCGACTACCACGCGTTGTACGCAAAAACCCGGACGAAGACGCCGTATTTGATCCGGGTGGTAGCAGAACGGGTTCACGTTTCAGCGCTGGAGGCGCTGGCCCGGTACCTCGGCGGAATTCTGACTGAGCCGGAATTGGTCCGCCATGCCTCGGCTCTCGTTGCCGCCGCCGCCGGGAATGAGACGGGAATCACCACGGAGCAACGGGAGCTTCTCCGCGCGATCGTGGCGTACTGGCCGGTTGACACCGCGCAGATGAGCGAGTTCGAGCGGTCAACGGAAGGGCTGAACCGGCAGGCGCTGCGGGTTCTTGGACTTTCGGCGACGGTGGAAGAGGATCAGTTACGCAGCGTCTATCGGAGTCTGGTCAAAACGATTCACCCCGATACTGCATCGCCGCTGGACGCCGGAAAACAGGCGCAGCTTGCGGACTCGTTTCGGCGGTGCCGGGAAGCGTACGAAACGCTATCGGGCCAGTTGCATGACCGCCGCCGCGTCTGGGGCGACAAATCGACTTAGTCGGAAACGTCGATCCGTTGGATATGCGCGCCGATCGCCTGTAATCGTGCGGTGAGGTTTTCGTATCCGCGTTCGATCTGGTAGACATTGTGGATAACGCTCGTTCCCTCCGCACATAACGCGGCAATGACCATTGCCATTCCGGCGCGGACGTCCGGCGAAACGAGGGTTGCCGCGCTGAGGCGGCTGGGGCCACTGACAACCGCCCGGTGAGGATCGCACAAGACGATACGCGCACCCATACCGATAAGCTTGTCTACAAAGAACATCCGCGATTCGAACATCTTCTCGTGTACAAGTACGGTACCATCCACCTGTGTCGCGACGACCGTCATGATGCTTGTCAGATCCGGTGGAAAACCGGGCCACGGGCTGTCGTCGATCTTGGGAATGGCGCCGCCGAGGTCGGGGGCGACGCGCAGGTTCTGCCGCGGCGGCACGTGGATGGTGGAACCGTCGGTCTCCCAATGGATTCCCAGCTTGTGGAATGCGATCCGTGTCATCTTGAGGTGCCGGGGATCTGCATCAAGAATATCAATCTCACCCCGTGTAACGGCTGCCAGACCGATAAACGATCCGACCTCCATGAAATCCGCGCCGATGCGGTACCGGGCTCCGTGGAGTTTGTGGACACCCTGAATCGTGAGAATGTTTGAGCCGATACCGGAAATCCGGCCGCCCATTTCGTTCAGAAGGTTACACAGATCCTGCACGTGCGGCTCACTTGCGGCGTTTTCGATTGTCGTTGTGCCTTCGGCCAGGGCCGCCGCCATGATCGCGTTCTCGGTTGCGGTTACCGAAGCTTCATCCAGAAAGAGTGTTTCGCCGACCAGTTTGTTTGCCTGCACGACAAAAACACCGTCGGTCTGAACGCGGGCACCAAGCCCCTCGAACGCGAGGAAGTGGGTATCGAGTCTTCGTCGTCCGATCACATCACCCCCGGGCGGAGGGAGGATCACCTTCCCCGTCCGGGCCAGAAGCGGTCCGGCAAAGAGGATGGACGCGCGGATTCGCTCGGCGAGTTCCAACGATATCTCATGGCTCCGAATTGTCGCGGACCTCAGCGTCGCGCGGTGCGTGAGCGGGTCATACGCTGCTTCGGCGCCCAGGGAACGGAGAATCTCGAGCATTACCCGAACATCCTCGATATCGGGGATATTTTCGAGGATCAGTTCTTCTTCGGTGAGAAGGGATGCCGCAATAACCGGCAAAGCGGCATTCTTGTTGCCGCTTGCGGTAATCGTTCCTTTTACGGGGAAACCACCGTCTATCCGGTACTTGTACATATGCTTATTCTCTCACGATAAGGGATTGCGCCGAGGAAAGATCGTCGGGAAACTCGATCGTTATCTGATATACACCGGTTTGCCCGTCCCGGCGGAGCAGAAACTCATACGTGAATGCCCACGGTTGCGACCGTACGTCAAACGGCAGTTCCTGAAACCGTGGTGCGGTCACTTCCGTCGCGGGGAGAAGGTCTTCGATTGGTGGCCCTTCGACCGTGACCGCCTTTGCCATAAGTTGCTGAAGCAGTTCATCGTCCCGGTCCCGGAGTGCTTCCTCGGCCCGGGAGAGAAACTGGTTAACCGATCGAAGGAGTAAAACGGTCGTGTCGGACGCGAAAGAACCGTCGCACCATTCGAAAATATCCATTACGACTTCGCGGTTCGCCGGAGCCTCGTACAGTTGTGAGTACTGGACCAGCTCCAGAACACCGTCATTGTCCGCATCCCTGATTTCGGTAAGCGTTCCGGTCGATTGGGGCGCAACCACGACGTACGGCCGATTCTCGGAAAGCAGGCCGAGCAGGAACTCCTCCTTCTCTTCCTGAACAAGTGACGCCGTGAATCCGGTGGGGCCGGACGGGCCGATTTCCAGGCGGGTGAAATGGCGAACGGTCCTGACCGGCCCGATCGTCTCGAAATCGCGGAGTTCCACCGTATCCGGACGGACCAGAACGGCATTCCAGATGAGAAGCCGGGAATCGTCCGATGCAAGGCCAATCAGCACAACCGTGTTCGAGCCGCCCGGCGAGCCGGCGACCATCGCCGGTGAGTCTTCGACGGAAACGATACGAACGCCTTGAGGAAGGGTATCGTTCACCAGGGATGCCAGGTGGGGATATCGATCGCGCGCCGGAACCGACACGGTCGGGAGTGTTTCCGGTTGCCGGGCGGGAACCGGAGCCGCTTCCGGGTTCTTGACGGCCGGAGAGGGTGCCGACTCCGGGAGAGTGGCACGAGGCGCATCGGGTGGTCGGCTGGTCGTTGTACAGCCTGCAAGAACGAGAAAGAGCAACAATACGGTGGTGTAACGGCGCATACTTGATGCAATGGTAGCCCTTGGCTACATTGGTTGCAAGCGGCGTGTATGCCGAAGAAATCCGTCAGACAAGGGTGTTCCGTGCAGTTCAAAAGTACCAGAGGAAACGAACAGACATCGTTCAAAGAAGCGCTTTTCCAGGGGCTTGCTCCCGACGGCGGACTCTATCAGCCCGTTACCGAACCGGATCTCCGCTCTGCGATCCGGAGTATTTCCCGAACGACGAAATTCTCTGAAGTCGCGGAGATAATGACGGCGGCATTGTTCCCCGACGAATTCGACCCGGATGAAGCCGGTGCAATATGCCGCGCCGCGTTTCCGTTTTCTCCGGAACTCCGCGTCGTCGACGAAAACCGCTCGATTCTGGAACTTTTCCATGGTCCCTCGTGCGCGTTCAAGGATTTNGGTGCTTCGTTTCTCGCGACGGTGATGGAGAGTCATCTTGCCGAGGGAAANCGCAAGGCGATTGTGCTCACCGCAACCAGCGGCGATACCGGCAGTGCCGTCGCCCAGGCGTTCCACGGAAAGAACAATATCGAAGTCGCCATTCTGTATCCGTCGGGACGGGTGAGCCCGCTTCAGGAGCAGCAGCTCACGACGGTGGGCGGGAACGTAACGGCGCTGGAAGTATCCGGTTCCTTTGACGACTGTCAGCGCATGGTAAAAGAGGCGTTTGTCGATCCGGCNCTGAGCCGCGAATTGAACCTGACGTCGGCCAACAGTATCAACGTCGGCCGTCTGATCCCGCAGTCGTTCTACTATATCTGGGCGNTCGCTCAACTGAAGGATCAACNGAAAGACCGACGGAATGACGGGCTGGTGTTCTGCGTTCCCAGCGGAAACTTCGGTAACCTGACCGCCGGAATCCTGGCATGGCGATGGGGTATGCCGGTGAACCGTTTCATCGCGGCAACCAATGCCAACGACGTCGTGCCCGAGTACCTGACCACCGGAACGTATCGGCCCCGCCCATCGGTCAGGACTCCCGCAAATGCGATGGATGTTGGAGACCCGAGCAATTTTGAGCGGCTCCGGAAGATCTTTGCGGACCAGAATCTGGAGATGGGAAGCATGATAACCGGTCACGCGGTGAGCGACGATGAGATATACCGCACGATGCGTTTCTGGTACGAAGATCACGGACTGATGGTCTGCCCCCATACGGCCGCCGGTCTGATGGCGAGCGAACACGCATTGAAGGGTGAACCTGCCGGCACCGGAATGGTTGTGA
>JGI10211J34971_10002160_pt1 | contig 16164 bp, 10 predicted proteins | sample Etolagsediment_FD_34971 | JGI IMG/M metagenome (IMG submission 34971) | reverse complement strand
AAATCACCTTGTTTAAAAAAAATGGCTTCAACTGCTCAAACCTGGCTTTCATGCGGGTTTTCAAGCTCCGAATGGTCGGATTGGAAATGGCGGTCACATCCGCGGCCCATGCCGTGGATGTCGTCAAAAACGACATGTCTGCTATCCATCCGAATCCATGCCCAAACGTGCTGGAAGTTGGCGTCTGAGCAGGCGCTTGCAGTGGCTGCGCGCCCCGGATTTCATCCACAATCTCTTCGGCCACAGATTCCACTTTTTCTGCCGGAAAATAGATATTGATCGTTACGCAAGCCGTCAGCGCCACGGCCAGCAGGGCCACTGGATATCGGTATATTTTCATTTTTGCAAACTCCTTGTTGGATTATTGCGTCTTCCGCTTTTCATCATTGAATGACCGGCGCTTGCCTGGATTCGGCAATGCGGCGCAGGCGTTTAAGCATGTCTTTGAAACGAATTTTGTTGTCCGGATTTGAATTGACGACATCGATGCCGGATATGCCGCGCTTTTTCACCAGATATTCCACCCCGTCGGATGTGACCAGCCCGTTGATGCGAAACAGATCATTTTTCAACGATGCCTGAACCCCGATTTTGTCATAGCGAAAGGTTTTCAGCAGCTTGACAAACCCGCCGGCAAGCCCCAAAAAAGGTGACTGGCCGCCGCCGATGCCGGCAATACTGTCCACCGCGCGAACACTGATGCGCTGATCGACGCCGGGCCGCTCAACCGATTCAAGTCGCATGTCAAAGCGCTGGGGCTGTCTGTTGACAATTTCCAGGTTCCGGATATCCGCGGCCAGCATGCCATCGATCCGGCCAAATGCCGTCCCCTGGGTCAATTGGGCCAAATCGATATGTCGGGCAGACACATCCATCGCTACTGCCGGCACAGCGGTCATCAATTGGGTCAGCGCCGGATCGACGATATCAATTTGACCGCCAAACGCGGTTGCCTCAAGCCGTCCCCGGCTGCTTAACCGGCCAGGGTCAAACGCGACCGGGTCGAGCGCCCCGCTGACCACCCCTCCGGTTGCCGAGGGCCAAAACGATTTGAGCAGCGGTGAAAAGTCCAGGTGTTTGATGGCAATGCGGGTGCGCACGCGCCAGGGCGCTGACGGCTGCGGCAACGCGCATACAACCGATCCAATGCCAACCGTCCCCCATTGCGTTTGCATCCCATCCAGATCATCAATGATCAATTGCCCCCGGCAGGCCCGCAATTGCGCATCCAGGGGTTGAGCGGGACAAAACGGCAGCTCAACCTGATCGACCGCCAGATGACCGGCCTGCCACTGATCGGTTTGGCAATCCGATACCGGCCCGATCTGCAGCGGCACATCCAGCGACACCCCGTGTGCTGCAAAAGAGGCATCCCTGACCTGAATGATGCCATCTGACCATTTCAGGCGGGCATCGGTTCGCCACTGACCTGGCCGGCCTTGCACATGCATGGTGGCGGCCACCTGGCCGCCGATATCGATCCGGTCCAAAACCGGATAGGCGTACTTGAACGGATCGATCGCCAGATTTTGCATCAACACATGGGCATCCGCCGGCGTCAGATCCAATTTCAAATCCAGACCAGATAAATCGGAACCCATTCGGGCGCTGCCGTCGACAGCAAGTAAATCCGTCAATGAAAAGCGAAATTTTTCAATTTGCCACTGCTGATCGGCCCAGTTATATTCAATATATCCCCGGGATTGCAACTTGTGCGCAGACAAATCGATATAATGTCGACCCAGCAGCATTTCACCGCGATCAGCAGCCAAATCGACCTGTACACGGGCCTTGCGATGATTCAACGTGACGGCGCCGTTGGCTGTCAAGCGGCCATGGCATGTTTCTCCGACAATGGTTTGGTCTTGATTGCCAAACGAGCATTCAGCCAGGCTGAAATCAGTTTGAAATTCGATGTGTCCATTTGGATCAAGCTGCATATTGAGTTTCAGCGCATCCCGGCCCGACGCCTTCCAGCCGGCCGGCCAAAAGGGCTGACCGGCCAACCCGTCGATCCAACCGCCGCCGGGCCCATCAATGCGGCAAGACACCAGTCGGCCCTGCCGCTGCAAGCGCGCATGCAACGGTTGCAGCGAACCCGATGCAATCCGCAAATCCGGGATATCGAACCCGCCGTCGGAAAAACGAATGCGACCGGCATCGGCGGCCATCCTCAACGGTCCGGGCAACGATATCGGCACGTCGAATTTAACCTGATCATGCTTGGCCTGCATGGAAATATGCTCGATTCGCGCCTCATTCAATGTGCCGGCGGCCTGCGCCGACAATGCAAATTCAGTTAGCGCAATGCCCGGCAACCGCAAACCGGCTTGCGACAGGCCGCCGTTGAAATGCCAGGTCAAAGCCGATACCCTGCCGTTAGTATTCAAGCGGCCATCCAACCGACCGGACAGGTGGTTGGCCCCCTGCATCACAGTCATTGGATTGTCGGAAAATTCAATCTGCAAGTCCGCGCGGGCCTGCTGAAGCGCCCCCTGCGGACCGATCTGCAATCGGCCACCGACTCCGATCGGGCCGGAAAAAGTGATTCGTGGTTCCACGCCTTCAACCAGGGTCATCAGTCGATCGCTTTGCAGGCGGCATTGCGAAATCGCCAAATCAAGATCCAACGCCGGCTGCCAACGCAAATCCGCCGCGCCGGACGAATCGATCAGCGCGGGCGCCCGCAGATGCCAATCATCGACATGCAGCTTTCCAGCGGCCATGTCCAACCGGCCGCGCCCCTGAAAGCTGACAGCGCTCGATTCCAATGGTTTAGATTTAGACACTTGCGGCTTGAACCTGAAATGACTTGCGGATGCTGACAATTGATCGATATTCAGCTGCCGGGCGCCGGGCAAAACCACCACGGACAAGTTTATGATCAAATCAGCGAACTCGGCCCCGCCGATATGCAACCTGCCCGGTTTTGACAAGATGGCCGCCTCAAATTGCGCCATCATGTCGGACGGGGCAATGGTCCCGGCCAGGCTGATACCGGGCAAATCAAACCGATCGTCACTTTTACGCGAATGGCCAGTGACATCCAGCGCCAGCTCCGCCTTGCCGCTCGGCCCCACACGGGCCTGCATCTGATCAATTTGGATATCCCAGTGCCCAGTCGACACCGCCGCCGATGCCCGGCTCATTTCAATTTGCCTGATTTCAACGCCGCGAAAACCGATACGCGCCAACACCCAATCAAGTATCCGGGAATCGGCAACCGACCGGTTTTCATTGCGATATACCTGATCTAAGGGCAAAGAAACCGTCACATCGTCGCAAGCCAGGCGATCGATACGCACCTGCCAACCCGTTGGCGAACCGGCCAATGCCAGCGCCGCCTGCGCGCGACCGATCCGCAGGCGCAGCCCCGGGTGGCTGGATTGCCCGCCGTCTATTTCCAATCGGGTCAAATCGATGCGCAACGGATTGACTGTGCAGGTAATAGCCTCAATCCGGCAATGGCCGCCGACAGCCATAGCAACCAGTCGTTCGATCTGCGGCTTGATTGTTTCGGGATGCGCCAGGATATACCAACCCGTTGCGCCGACAGCCGCCAGCACGCATACAGCCGCTATTGACAGGACAAGCCAGATACGTTTCATGCACAAAATCAAATCAACCCGGCCGGCCCCGGTCGATCCGCATGACTGCTGCCGGGGCCATGCCGTTCAACCGGATTGCCCGCTATAGGGCTGAAGATTGCGCCCGGTTTTATCCAGCCATTCGGCTTGCTGTCGGGTCCGCCGATCAAGCAGCCGATAGACGATGATCTTGACGATATCCTGAACCAGCATCCAGATCAGATTGTACGCCCACACCGCGGCAATCAACACCCATGGCAGCTTGGGAATGATGCCCTGCACGCCCATGCCGCACATGACGATCGCCAGCGCCTGCGTTCCCATCAATGCCAGAAACAGTGTCAACGCCGGAAAAGGCGGCGCAAACAGCGATGAGCGGGTACGGGTGACAAACAGCAGCAAATGCCCGCCCGCCACCAACTGCAAAAACATCATGGTTTGAATGTGGCCGGGATCGATTATCTGGCCCCACAGCGGTTGTCCCACGCGCTGCATGCAATAATAAAGCAGGCCAAATGTTTCGATCACCGCCAGCGCGCCCAGCACGCTGGATACGGCCAGCACGCGCCCGGTCTGCCAGCGCAGGGGCTTGGGCGCGACGCGGGCATTGTCGTATGCGATGGTCATGATCGGAATATCGTCGAGCAGGGCCAAAATGATGATCATGACAGCGGATATGGGTTTGAACGATACCGCTTGCCCGGCGATTTCGACGGTGGGAAAAAACAGCATCGACAACACCACGAAAAACATGATGTCAATGGTCATGGCCACCCGGTAGATGGTGTAGCTCATCATGCGTTCGAAAATTTTGCGCGCCGTGTCGATGGCATGAATGATCACGCTCAGCCCCGGCGCGGTCAGCACCAGAGCGGCCGCGGCGCGCGCCGCATCGGTTGCGCCCGATACCGCCACGCCGGCATCGGCTTGTTTAAGGGCCGGCGCATCGTTGACCCCGTCACCGGTCATGGCCACGATGTGGCCACGCTGTTGCAAGGATTTGACAATGGCGTATTTATGCTCAGGAAACACGCGCGAAAATCCGTCCGCCCGTTCAATGCGTTCAGCCAGCGGGTCCGGCACATGATCCGGATCGATGCCCTTGAACACCTCCGCGGCGGTTTGAATCTTTGTTCCCATGCCCAGTTTACCCGAAATTTCAGCGGCAATAGCGGTATCGTCACCGGTGATCATCATCACATCCAGGCCATGTTCGTGCGCCTGCTGGATGGTTTCCATGGAATCGTCGCGCGGCGGGTCGAACATGGGGATGATTCCCAAAAAGGTCCAATGGCTGCCGTCTTCAGACTGGGCCACGCCCAGGGCGCGATAGCCCCGCGCGGCAAAACCGGCAACTGTTTTTTCCGCCCGCCGGGCATCCTGGTCAACCAGTCGGCAAAGATCGACAATCACCTGCGGCGCGCCCTTGGTGACATGCAAGGTCTCGCCGGACGGCGTGGCGACCTCGGCCTGGGTGCGTTTGCTGATCGGATCGAACGGCGTAAACTGGGTTTGCCGATATGCGGTTAAAACCGACGCATCCGGCAACCCCTCGATCAAGGCGGTATCGATGGCATCGCCATTTTCTTCACGCGAAGCCAGCGCGCCAGCCAGAATGCATGCCTGCGCATCGGCAGCGGCAAACAAGACCGGCTCGGCCAGGGTCAGCAAATTTTTAGTCAGGGTGCCGGTTTTGTCCGAACACAAAATATCCACGCCGGCCATCTCTTCAATTGCCTGCAAACGCGACACAATCGCCTTTTGCCGGCTCATGGCCAGCGCCCCCAGCGCCATGGTCACCGACAACACCGCCGGCATGGCGACCGGGATCGAGGCAATGGCTAAAATGAGTACAAATTTGGCCAGGTCCAGTATGTCCTGTAAATCGATGGCCCCAATGTAATGATCGCGATACAACACCACGGCCACCAGCACGGCGCACAGCGAGACCGACAGGCCGATCAAAAAATTACCGATGCGCATCACCGCCTGCTGAAAATGGGATTCATTGCCGGCGCCGGCCACCAACTTGGCGGTTCGGCCAAAAAATGTGTGCGCGCCCGTGGCCGTCACCAGCGCAATCATCTCACCCTGCTTGGCAATCGAGCCGCTGTAAGCCACATCGCCAACCTTTTTCATGACCGGCAACGACTCACCGGTCAGGGCCGCCTGGTCGATACTGATATAGGCGCCCTCGATCAATTTGGCATCAGCCGGAATCACATCGCCTAACCGCACCCGGATGATGTCGCCGGGCGCCAGGCGCGCGGCATCGATTTCCGACCATTGGCCATCGCGGCGCACGCGCGCCTTGGGCGCCAGCCCTTTTTTAAGGGCATCCAGCGCATTGGCGGCCTTGTGTTCTTCCCAGAAACCAATCATCCCGTTGAATATCAGCATCACCATGATGATGATAAAATCGTTCACATCCTGGGCCACGATTGACAAGATGGCCGCGATTTCGATCATCCAGGGAATGGGACCCCAGAAATATTTGAGAAACGCCAGCAATGGGTTGTGCTTTTTTTCCTCCAGCATATTGGCGCCCAACCGATCGAGCCGAGCTTGCGCCTCCGCTGTCGTCAGGCCTTCGACCCCACTGTCAAGCTGCCAGAACAATTCCTCGGGGCTAAGCTGTTGCGCCTTGTCGCTATCTGTTTGTTCAATGGCCAATGATCAACCTCCTGGAAATGACGATAAAAATTGGGCTTCATGCCGACCATCACCAGTCATTAGACCGGCAATTGTGATTACATGGTGGCACGAAAATGCTCAGGCGCCAAAACGTTTGAGAATATCCTTTATCTTTTCCTCGGTCTGTTTTTCGACAATCAACATTTTTTCAGTCTTGGCTTTCTTGATTTTTTCAGCCAGGGCTTCGAGATCCGCCGGTTTTTCCAAAAAATCCGCGGCGCCGAGTTTCATGGCTTCCACCGTTTTTTCGACCGTGGCGTAACCGGTCAGTAAAATGACCTGCAATTCCGGTTTTTTGGCGCGGATGCTCTTCAGCGTTTCAATGCCATCCATGCCCGGCATCTGAAAATCCATGACAATGGCGTCAAAGGTTTCTTTTTCCAGGATGGCCAGAGCCTGATCAGCGGAATTGGCGGTGGTTACCTCCATATCTCGCGCCAACATGCGCTCGGACATAATCTCCAGAAAATCTTGTTCATCATCGACCAACAACACTTTTTCAGACATTTCATACTCCTTGGTTAACAATTGTTGGGTTTGTTTATATCAAACTGATTCAGCGATATTAGAAACTGGGAAAAAAATAACTACCCTATTTTGCCGTTACTGAGCGCAGCGATCGTAAGGGCGACCGGCCGGTCGCCCTTACGATCATTTGGAATTTTGGGTATTTTAATTCTTCCTGATTCCTTAGATTGTGGCGTTTGTTTCCATAACCGCCATATTAGTTTTGGGCAATGTCAATATAATTGACTGCCTTTCGGCATCCATCTCAAACGCCGCCGCCAGCCGATCGGCAATGGCCTGTTCGATTGGACCGGGAAAAACGGACTGAGCCAGTTTATCCCAATTTTCGATGCCGGCAATGCAAATGCGCATATTTTTTGCTATACGGCGCGCATGAATGTCATAAATACAGTCGCCTGAATTGTGTTCGGCTGCAAAATTCAGACAACGCCAAATCAGCTCGGCCAGTAAAAAGGGGCATGTGTGAATGACTGTCGCTTGATCCGCCCCCGGCGCTTGCAACCGCAGTTGCACCCCGCGCAACCGCAGCAAGCGCGACGACAGGGCGCTGACCCATTCCAGCAGATCCATGACGTCTGTTGCGGCGTAAGTGGTATCGGCGCTGTGGGCAAACCGGTTCAGCGTCTTGACGACGCCATCGGCCCGGCCAACCTGCCGATTGATCATTTGGGCGATACGCAACAACCGATCCGTGGAAGCCCCGGACGCCGGCGATGCTTTGCCGCTAAGGTCTTCGAGCAGCCCGGCGCCTTCCTGGATAATGGCCAGCGCATTTTTGATTTCATGCGACATCGATGCGCTCATTTGACCAAAATAGCGCAGCCCCGCCGTTTCTATTGAACATTCCAGCGACATGAATGCGTGCTTTCCTGATCGGCAATCGGCCGATCATTGACGTTTGGGCGCTTTCAGGGGCAGCTGCACGGTAAACCGCGTGCCCACGCCCAGTTGACTGTCTACCTGAATATCACCGCCGATTTCCGCTACCAGGCCATAAGTGATTGACAGACCCAATCCGGTCGTGCCCTGATCATGCCGGGTGGTGAAAAAAGGTTCAAATATGCGTTTGATATCATCCGGCGCAATACCACTGCCGTTGTCAGCCACGCGCAGGGCCACGCGATCCGGCGCCGATCGAAAAATGCGCACGCTCAATTTGCCGCCATCGGGCATGGCGGCAAAGGCATTGTTGCACAAATTGAGCAATATTTGCTGCAAACTGCCTCGATCGCTTTCAAATTCCGGGATATCGACGGCATTGGCAAATTCAATTTCGATCCGCCGGCGCTCGGCCTCTTTAGCCAGAAAACCCAGCACATCGCCAACCAGCTCGGCCAGATCAATGGGTTGAATGCTGGTTTCCATATGTCGCGCAAAATTGAGCAGCCGCCGGGTGATGGATCCGCCGCGATCCACAGCCGCCAAAATGGCATTGACCAGGCCGGTCAGCTTCTGATCAGCCGCATATTCCGGGTGCAGGCTGAACAAGTCCTGAATCAGCCCCGCCTTTTGATTGATGATGGCCAGCGGGTTGTTGACCTCATGCGCCACGCCGGCTGCCAGACGCCCCAACGATGCCAGTTTATTGGTATATTCAACCTGGTGCAGGGCTTGAACGCGCTTTTGATCGGCCGCATGAATATGATGCATCAAAAACGTGGCCATGCCGATGATTGCCAGCAGCACCAACGCCACGCTGACAATCAAAAATCCTACCAACTTGATTCGCGGCCTTAGCCACAATTGCGCAAAAGCGGATTTGGGTTTTACCAGAATCAGGGTAAAGGGGGTATCCGGAATGGCTGCAACCCCCATCCAGATCGGCCGACCGGCGCCATCGCGGCTGTCAATTACCCGGCTGCCGGATGCATCTTGAGGCGGCATGGGCAGAGTCATTTGATGATACAACCGCCCGAAATGGCGCGATGGCGTCATGAGATTGCCCTTTGCATCGATTAAAAAAGCATCTTCGCCGGTTTCCAGATCCAGTTGCGACACCAGGGCAAAAAGCGGGGTTGCATCCAGCGCGGCCGCCAAAATAAAATCGGCCCGACAGCGGCGGGCAATGATCATCTGGGAGGCGCTATCTCCTGCCGGCATGACCGGGCCGATATACAGCCCGTTTTCAGCGGTCTGCTTCAGGCAATCTTCAAAACAGCGCGGATACAGCTCATCGGCGTCGCCGACCGGCATGTCATCCGTGGCGGCGCTTAAAACGCCCAGCCGCAGAAAGCCCCCCACGCCGGCTTGCAAACTGGCCAAAATAGCCTGCAACCGGCCCGGAGTTTGCAGCGCGTCAAATGAATTGTCATGCAGCACAAAATCCAAAGCCGCCTGTTTTTCCTTTAAAAAAAATGAAACGGCGCGCCAGGTGTTAGACACCTGACGCGAGGTTTCCAGCAACGCCTCGGACTCAATAGCGTCACGCGTAAGCCGATAATCGATACCGGTCATGATCAGCAAGGGCGTCAGCGCCACCAAAGAGGTCAGCAGCACGATCAGCATCCATTTGCGCCGAAAATTGAATACCGACCGCGCATGGGCGCCGGCGGCGACATCATGATGATCCCAAAACGGGGGTTTGATCCGTTTGATTACCGACATGCCTTGTTACGCTAATGTTGAGATGCCTGTTTCAGCAAATCGCTCAATTGGTTGATATTCACCGGTTTTTGTAGATAAGCGAACGCGCCGGCAGCCATGCAATGCTCACGGTCTTGCTCTCCGCCATGACCGGTGAGCACGATCACCTGGATATGGGGTTGAATTTGCTTGACCTGTTGCAGAACCTGCATACCATCCATGCCGGGCATTTTCAAATCAATGACCATCACCTGGGGTGGATGATCCTGCTGAATGATTTGCAATGCAGCGCTACCATCAAAAGCGATTGCCGTATCCATATGTCTAAGCTGCAAGCGCTCAGCAAGGGTTTGCACAAACTCGCGTTCATCATCGACCAGCAGCACGTGAACGCCGCTGTCAAACCGGCATCGGATATCGGTTGAATCGTGATTCATGGCATCCTCCAGTGGTGACGTACCTCAAAACCGACAGGTTGATCGATTGTTGACAAATTTGCGGGTCGAATTAAGTTATGACGTTCAATGACAAAATTGTGTAATCCTATAGGGAAATACAGCTCAATGCAACCAAATACAGAAATTCCTGAAAAAGCGCGTTTGCTCGCGAAGCTCAAAGCAGGCAAATTTGCGATACCCGATTTCATCTATGTGCCTGCGCAAGATTTCGTGCAGGAATCCTTTGCCGAACTGAAACATTTTTTAGATCGCCACCACGAAAGCTACAAAGTCATTGCCCGCAGCGCCCATCCGCTAGAAGCCTCATTCAAAGGCGGCACCTTTGATTCGCTGGAAACCTACGCCGATATCGGCGGCATCAAATATGCGCGCAAACGCATCTGCAAATTGGCCAAAACCACCAAACATCTCTCGATCCTCCGACAGCAGCAATTTCACCACGCGCCCCCTATCGACATCGATCAAATGGGGTTGATCGTGATGCCTTTTATCAACGGATCGAGCGTCATGGCCAAAATGATGGGCAACCGCTGGGAATTTGGCTATTGTCGCGACCGGTTGCGTAAAGTTCAGAGCGAACCCTACATCACCTCGACGCCACATGATCGGCGCCTGATGCAACTGAGCCAATCGATCCAGAATTTTTTGGGTTTTCGCTGTGAAATCGAATACATCATCGCCAGCGACGGCGAGATTCACGTGGTTCAGGCCAAGGATATTTCAACCATCGAAACCCTGGAAGAAAAAGAGAGCGAACGCGCCATTCAGCTCGATGGGCTGCGCCGCATACGCAAGCGACGCAATTATCGCGAACGGCCGATCTACGTGATGAACAATGCAGATTTCTATATCGACATCATCTCGCAATGCGAAGACATCGTGGGCGAATGCAGTGAGCCGGCGCCGCATATCGAAACCATCATCGCCGCCATCCACCAACATGAGGCGGACATGGACGCTTTTGCGCTGCGCCACCAGCGCTATGCCGTGTTGGGGCTGTCGATTCACGATATTCATGAACTGTTTCAGGTTGCCAACCATTACCTGGATGATTTTCCTGAAAAGCAGACCTGCCTGTCCAAGGTGTTGCACAACAACTTATACCACACCGATATTTTTCTGGCCGAAGCCGACACGCTGATTGCCCGCGACAAGGTGCGCGTCAACCTGTGCAGCCACGATGCCTATGGCATCGACACCGTGCGCAACCCCCTATGGATAGCGTACTGGCATGAAGATCGACATAAAACCCTAACCGCCGAATTTAACCGATTGGGTTTCAAAACCGGCGATACCATCGGCATCGACATCGATTCGCAGGACAAACCCACTGTTTATCGGTTGTAACTTTGGCGGCTGGGTAACATCCCCCCCCCACATGGGCGAACACAAGGTTCGCCCCCACAGCGATGCCTTGTGTTATGCCGAAAATCCCCGAGATCACGATGGCGCGACCAGCTCATCGGGCTCAACCAGCTCATCTGCCCAACCGCCGCCCAACGCGCGATATAAATTGATGCGGCTGATCAACAAATCAGCCCGGCGCTGGATGCGATCTTGCTCCAGCCTCTGCAACGTGAGCAGTTGGGTAAGCACCGGCAAGTAATCCTGCACGCCATTTAAATATCGCCGACCGGCCTCTTCCAAGGCGCGTCGCGCGGTATCGATTTGAACCGCCAGAATCTCCAAATGCGCGCGCTGCTTGTTTTCCCGCACCAAGGCGTCCTCAACCTCCTTGACCGCGGTAAACACCACCCGGCGGTATGCGATCAGATACTCATCAGCCACTGCCCGCGCGCGATCCACTTCAGCCACACGCCGGCCGCCGTCAAACAGGGGGGCGCTCAAATTGCCCGCCAAATTGAGCAGCCAGTTATCGAACAATTGCTCCAGCCCGCCACTGTCATAGCCGGCAACGGCAGTCAAGCGAATGGCCGGCAGACGGTTTGCGCGCGCCTCGGCCACTCGCCACCGGGATGCATGCAACCGCAACCCCGCTGATCGAATGTCGGGTCTGGCGGCAAGTAAATCGGCGGGAATGCCGGTTTCCGGCAATGGGCCCAGCGTCGGAAGATCGGTTGGTGAGACAGCAACGGCGCTGCCCGGCGGTTTTCCCAGCAACAGCGCCAGCTCGTGTCGCAACAGGCTTTCCTGCTCCTGATATTGTGGGATCAGCGAGCGTGTTTGCTCGACCACCTGCCGCTGCTGATATACATCCAATGACGAGACCATGGCCTTGCGATAACGCAGGTCCACCAACTGCAGGTAAGTTTGGTTGTTTTCCAACTGCTGTTCCAGCAGACGCAATTGGGCCTTGACCGCAATCGAATTGATCCAATTTTTGGCAATATCGGCCGCCACGGTCATGGCCGCCGTACTCAACTCCTGACGGCCGGCCTGAGCCGCCAGCAAATCAGCCTCTTGCTGGCTGCGGATGCGACCCCACAAATCAATCTCATAGCTACTGACAAACCCCAACCCGTAATTTTCGCCTGACAACCGTGTTTGCGAGCCGCCGGTATCGATTTGGGATCGATACACATTGCCGTCAGCCTCCAAAAACAGATCCGGATACATCAACGCGCCGCTTTTTACGGCCACGGCGCGCGCCTGTTTCAGCCGCGCCCAGGCTTCCTGAATGGAAAAATTACCAGCCAGCGCCTGGTTTATCAATTGATCGAGCTGTGAATCGCCAAACGATTGCCACCACCGATCCGGCGCCGGCGCTTGATGCTCGAACAATGAATATTGTTGCGGCAACTCATCAACGGGCGTGTCCGGCAAAGCGGGGGCAAACGGATTGCAGCCAACCAATATAAAAATTGTCATCAGGCCAAACAGAATTTGCGTCATCACTACATATTATCCACTTTTTACAAACAGACTCAGATATAAATATGGCTCCAGCAACTCGGTTCGCCGCCATTTGAAGCCATGCGATTCCACCTGTTTACGCACCTGCTCGGGCGACAGGCGAATGGCCGTCGGCGGCCCGGGCGGCGGATCGATCTTTTGAAATTCCACAATTGCCAAACGCCCCTTTTTGCGCAAAATGCGCGCGCACTCCCGCAACGCCCCAACCGCGGCATCCGGCGGCGTCAAATCGTGCAGCGCCGTGGCCATCAAACACAAATCCACGCGCTTGGACTCGATCGGGATGTTTTTACAAATATCCGCCCGCAAAGTGGTCACGTTGGCCAACCCGTCGCGCTGAATCAAGTGATCGACTAAAATGATGCCGTTTTGCCACAAATCCACCCCAAACACATGCCCTTTGTCGCCCACAAGCCGGGACAGCGCAACCGTATAGGCCCCATGACCACACGCCAGATCAGCCACAACGCTGCCTTTTTGCAGGGCAAGCAGGTGAAAAAAACGCTCGGCATCGATCAGATCGAAACTGCTTTTACCCGACCCCGGCGGTTTCAGGGAATTTGACTTTTCAGTTTCCAGCACCTTTGCAAACGCCTCGACACATGGCTGGTCCCAGGCCTGACCGGCGCCTTCGCGCAAAATTTCCAGGGCCTCGTCCACGCTGCGGCCCTTTTGATATGGCCGATCGGTAGTAATGGCGTCAAATGCATCGGCAACAGCCAAAATGCGCGCGCCCAATGGAATGTCATCGACTGTCAAATGACGTGGATAGCCTTTGCCGTCGGGCCGTTCATGATGGCAATGAACATATTCCAGGGCAGGTCCCAAAAAATCCAGGTTTTTCAAAATCGTGGCCCCGACGGTTGGATGGCTGACAATTTTTTTGACCATGCCCGGTGGATTTTTTTTCTGATGGGGCGTAAACAGTTCATCCGGGAAACCGATCTTGCCGATATCATGCAACAGCCCGCCCAAACGAACATATTCGACCGCCTCGTCATCCAGGCCCATGACTTCGGCAATTTTACCGCCATAATCAGCCACGCGCTCAGCATGGCCTTCGGTGTAGGTATCACGCGCAGCCAGCGCATTGGCCATGGTGGAAACCGTGGCGATCGTGTTGTTTTTTATCTGCCGGTTCAAGTCCTTGAGTTCATCGATCATCATCTCCAGGCGATATTCACGCGCTTCGACTTTGACCATCATCATCCCCATGGCCTCGGCGATCGTACGCACCGGCTCCGGCGTATCTTCACCGGTGAGCGCCATGATATCGTTCGAATATTTTCCCGCGGCGATATCTTGTATGATTTCCAGCAATTGTTGTTCGGGCATGCAACTTCCTCACAATCCGGGTTTGGGGTTACTGGTGTAAAATTTCAGGCGCCACAATACCTTCCAAATGCATGAACGCATCATGCATATGCGGAATCTGGGTGGCCGCTACCAGCTCTTGCTGAAAATCATCTTCAGCGGTCAATTCGACAAATTCCGCTTGGCGCGCCAATGCATCGGCCACCTGGCGCAGCCGTCGGTCAAGCAGCACCATCCGGCAGCCATCACCCGCGGCATTGCCCACGGAATGAATCGATTGCGCCGGACAATCCGGAATCAGCCCCATCACCAGCGCCAACCTGCGATCGATATGGGCGCCGAACGCGCCGGCAATGTCGATCCGCGCCGGCTGTATGACGCCCAACCGGCGCATCATCAGTTTGCAGCCGGTATAAATAGCGGCCTTGGCCATTTGAATCTGACGGATATCTTTCTGGGTAATGACGACATCGCGACCGATGCTGGTTTCCTCTGCCCACGCCAGCACGAACTCATATACACGGCTGTGCGCGTCCTGCCGCAGTCGCGGGGTATCGAGCGCTTTGTTGAAGGCCCCGCTTTTGAGTACGATGCCGGCCTGGTAAAGCGCGGCCACCACATCCAGAATGCCGCTGCCGCAAATACCTTTGGCGCGCATCTGTTGCGGCTCTGAAAACCGGCGCCACGCCGGACGACCGACCACTTTGTAATCGACCTCGAGTGTGTCGGGATCGATCTTGACGCGCTCGATGGCGCCCGGCGCCGCGCGCATGCCGAATTCGATCTGAGCGCCCTCCAATGCCGGCCCGGTCGCACAGGATGTATACAACAACCGATCGCGATTGCCCAGCACCAACTCGCCATTGGTGCCGATGTCGATCAGCAAGTGCATCTGTTGTTGCAGATGGGGTTTGCAGGCAATGATGGCGGCCACATTGTCGCCGCCCACAAAGCCGCCGGCATTGGGCAGCACCAGTAAATTGGCGCCGGGATTGATTGCCAGGCCCAGGCTGCGCGCATTGATATTGAGGCATTGCTGATTGGTCGGGGTGAACGGCAGCACGCCCAGAGGCTCCGGATCGAGACGCAGCAAAATGTGCTGCATGGCGGTATTGCCGCAAATGACCATATCTTCAATATCATCGGCGGTCATGGTTGCATGCATGGTTGACACCGCGGTAACCGCGCGCTCGATCAAGACATTCAACCCATCGATCAAATCCTGGCTCATACGCGCCAGGCCATCGTCGTGGTTCATGTGATAACTGATGCGCGAGATGACATCTTCGCCATATTTGACCTGGGGATTCATCATGGTTTCGGTATGCACGAAACCGCTGTCATTCAGCCGGCACAAATATGCCGCGATAGTCGTGGTTCCCACATCGACCGCCAGGCCATAGGCAGCGCCAGCCCGCCCGGGNCGAACGCGAATGATCTGTTTATCCATCCATACGCTGACGGTGACCCGCCAGTTGCCTTCACGCAGCGCCCCGGCCAACCGGCGCAGGGCAAACAAATCGATGGTCAGTCCGGTCAAGCCGAAATCGGTTTTCAGCGCCATGCACACCCGTTCAAAATCCGCCATGGGATCGGCCAGGGTTGGGGGCGCACATGCAACCGTATAATATTTGACCGCCGGATCATAATCGACCTCGATGGGCTGCGCCGACTTGCTGACCACCTGTTTGCCGGCCTGTGATGCCTCGGGCACAAAAACCAACAAATCTCCGCCGACAACCGCCGCGCATCCCAATCGGTACCCTTCGGCGCGCTCGGCGGCCGTGACAAACCGCTCTTCACCGTCTTGCCAGGGGCCGGCATGCTCGGGTTTGGACTCAAGGTTATATTTTTCAAACCGGCCGCTTTCAACCCGCACCTTACACTTGCCACACACCTGTTTTTCGCCACACAAGGCCTCGATATCGACGCCGAGGCGCCGCGATGCCTCGATAATCGTAATGCCCAACGGCACATGCCCGCGTCTGCCGGAAGGTTGAAACACCACCATGGCGGAGTTATCGCTCATCTTGCCATCCTTTGTTAATTCAGTTATCGTGGTTGCGCTAAATTGAACTGTCGCCAATGAGCCGGCAATGGGTCTAAAGGATACAATTTTTATCCAT
>JGI10211J34971_10002158_pt1 | contig 16176 bp, 21 predicted proteins | sample Etolagsediment_FD_34971 | JGI IMG/M metagenome (IMG submission 34971) | reverse complement strand
AATTAACAGGAGAAATTCCGGAAGATATTGGAAAACTTATGAATTTACAATGGTTCAAATATGACAAAGATAAACTAATTCAAAAAAAGTGAATTTTATTTATAATGTATAACAAATCAAGGTTTACGTTAAGATTATATTCAATAATATAAACATTTATCTTAAAAAAAATACAACAGAAATTCTTTCACCAACTGATTTCTTTGTTGGAGTTATACTATGTTTATAATTATCATTAAACTCCTTCGTAAAATAAAAGAAATCACCATCATTCAAATCAAAACCAATAGATTTCTTCGTAGAATCTTTTTGAATCCTAAATCGTCTCGTAGCACCCAAAGAAAGCGTCAAAACATCCGCATCATAAGAATCTTTATGGTATGGAATTCTATCTTTACCAGATTTGAATCTGTTCAGAAACATTGCAACAACCTCTTTTCCATCAATACCAAGTTTAGGCATAAGTTGTTCAACTGTTAATTTCAATTCGTCCAAAATAGGGACCTCTTTCCCGTCTAAACTTGGATAACGAAAACATTCGCGTAAATTCAAGAAGGGCATCCAATCAAGATCTTGTAAACCATTCATATAATATCTTGTTAAAGCTGAATCCATTACCTTTTCGGAATATTTATAACCATCATCTATTAGAGTAGACATTTTCAATTTATCAAATATAAATTGAAAACTATTAAATTCGAAAATCATTTTTTACTTTTTTCTCAAAAAATAAAAAAGAAAGCAAATTGACTTGAATACAAAATCGTTGTTCCAACAAAATCGAATACCGATCCAATAAAATAAAAAGTACTTGACATAATACCTAATGCCAAATTTGTTGGAACAATGGCTAAACTTTGTGGCGGTTTACCAATAGTATTCAATAAATATAAACCCAAAAGTCCAGCAGGTAATGCTCCAAAAACAATAGCGTTCATTGGTTGTCCAAGGTCAATATGTAATCTAAAATGTGTCATATTTAATACAAATGGATAAAACTTTTTTATATTATTTATAATAAATTTTTCAAGCCTTTATCTTCACCGAACGGATATGAATTCCACATCTCTTTCCGTGAGCAATCATCGAAAAAACATAGCCACGAATCCTCTCAGTTTCTACATCATCAATCCGCTCACGAAATGTATTAGTTTCGGTGTACTTTGAATCTGAAATGTTCTTCTTCTTTGGTACCTTCTTCACCTTAACATTCTGAGTAATTGGATTGCGTGGAATGTGAACACGAATGTCATAACGTTTCAACTTCTTTGACATGACATTCTGAGCTGTACCAAGACAATCAACAAGACGCTTGTCATAAAGTGTAATTGCTATCTGATTAGCAATATCAGACATCATTACCTTATAAGAAACACCCTTTGCAATGTTCCGAGGCCAAATATCAAAAATAATCTTATCTTCTTCTGAATTAGACATGTTTAATATAATGTGTAAATTAACTAGATTCATTTTTCTTCAATTTTTTTCTACTTATTATGAAAGTTGGTCAAATCCAACAACGCTTAAAACTTCCATTCTACAAATAGGACATTTCTTCAACTCACATGCGCAACTTTCACAAGCAACATAATGTCCACAAGGATTAAACACACTATCCTTCTCTTCACACAAACAAATACAACATTCAGATGATTCGTCCTCTGTATTATAAACCTTATCGATCATATTCTTAACTTCATCCTTCAAAATGATACCACCATTGAAATTAACGGCATAAAAATAAGACTTACCACGTTTAATCAAGTTTATGTTATGAGCTTTCACAGAATATCTGGTACCTTCTTTACGAATAGCTCTCGGAAAACGACAGTTTGCTTCATTTTTATAACCACTCGATGTAATTCTTACCCTTAATTTACCTCCAATTTTCATACAAACTAAGTATACATCTTCGTCATCCATCTTTAGATAATCTAAATTTATAAATATTTTTTTTATATGAATTGTAAAATTAAATATCTCAACAAATCTCCATTTAGAAAATTAGATAAAATCTTACAAGCAACAATTCTTTGTCTCCTTCTTACTAATCGTTGTTTTGCATTAAATGTATTACGGATTAATAAAGTCGGATCAACATAATCAATAAATTTATCTAACACATCTGGACTAATATTCGGATTTGATGACAAACCAAATTTTGACCATACAGATTTAGTTTTTAAAATGTGTTCCAAACTTTCTTTATCCATTGATAACAAAAATTTAGCCATATCTAATTTCGTATCTTCTTTATCTTCATAAAGTTCATATTGGTCTTCATATTCATAATATTTTTTTATCATAAATTCAACACTAAAATCTGAATATGACAAAATGCCATTATCTATCAATAATTTGAAATTCCAATCTTTATCCAAATGTTGTTTAACAAATTCTGGCTTTAATTTACGATTCGATGAAATCTTATGCCATGGCCATGAATGATCTGGATTTTGATAAATAAATCCTAAATCAATCTTTTCTGAATTATATAAATATATAAAATCCCAATTTTTATCAATATGTTGTTTAATAAAATTAATGGATATAAACTTTTTTGTAGTTAAATACATCCAATTAAGAGACTTATCAATATATTTTTCAACAAATTCAATAGACATCCAAGGAGCTTTTGTTATTGACTGCCAATTTAATGTATGATCAGAATATTTATCAATATATTCAGCAAATAGTTCATACGATGATATGTCATACCAATCCCAATCCTTATCAGGATATTTATCAATCAATTCTATGATATTGTATATACCACCACCTTTTGAAATATTCTTTTGGATATTGCGATAATTCCAAGGTTTGTCCATATTTTCTTCAAGTATTTTTAAATTGTACCATTTTATATATGTACTCATTTGATTAAAATCCCAGTCATATTTATCAATATTTTGTTTGAAAAATAATATATTAACTAAACACTTTTTGGATATCAATTTCCAATTCCAAGGAATATTCAAATTTTTCTCTATAAAACTAAAATTAATATGTCCTTTTTCAATAAGTTCTGACCAATTCCAATTCCAATGTTTATATTTAGTAATAAACTTTGTCTTTCCATATCTAAAATCAGAATATCTATCTAATATTTTAGAATAATTCCATGGCAAATCTTGATGTTTATCAATAAAATCAATATCTGCTTTTCCCGAAAAAAAATAATAATCCCAATTTTTAGTTGGATATTTGTAAAAAAGTTTCATTATTCTTTTATCATTTCGCCAACAGTTAGCCAAATTAAATAAATGAAACCAATCCCAATTTTTATCAGGAAAAGCATCAATTAATTTCATAAATATATAAAAAATATCTTTTGATGCGTTATATTTAAGTGAATCTTGTAATTTACGTACGTCCCAATCTTCTCTCCATAATCGTTTAATTATTTTAAATCGAAGCTCGATTTCTTCTTCTGTTGAAACCATAGTTTCCTTTATTTTATTATAAAGTATATAAAAAGAAAATCAATTTTTATTTATATAAAAGTCATAACTATATATCTGAGAATATCTGTGCTAATGTTTGTTTTTTCAAGGTAGAAAAAAACTTTTACATCTTTCTTTTTTTACGTAGAACTTGTGTTGAAAAATGTATTTTGAATATTTTGGGCAATAATCTTTGTGTAAACGCCTTTCACATATGAGTTCATCAAAATCCATAACATATTTCTTTTTCAAAACTTTTGTTTCATAATATTTATATTGCTCATAAAAAGATTTGAAATCTGGATAATTTGTTATTATTCCACATTTATCACATAAATATCCTCTTTTTCTATCCTTATATCTACATCTGTAACATTTATTACTCCTTGAGGATTCCTCATGTTTTACTAATTGTTTATCACAATCTTCACAATTTTTGTCACTTAATGAGTTTTGTTTTTTTATAGTTTTTAACCAAACTCTCATTTTCCTCATCCTTAAGGACATTATAGTGATTCCTTCTTATTTTATTTTGTCGAAATTATAAAATCAATTTTGAATAGATGGAAAAAATGATTTTTAAATTTAAAAAAATAATTACATATAAAATATTAGTATGTCTGAAAAAGAAAAACCAAAAATTATCTTTTTTACTGGGGCGGGAATTTCTGCTCCAAGTGGTATCCCAACTTTTAGGGATAAAGGTGGAATTTGGGAGAAAAATGATGTGAATATTGTTTGTAATTTCCGTACATGGAAAGGTCATCGTGAGGAGGTTTTTGAGTTTTTTTCTGAGATCAGAAAAAAATATTCCAAAGCTGAGCCGAATGATGCACACAAATTTGTTGCCAAAATTCAGAAGAAATTTGGAAAAGAGCGTGTGAATGTCGTTACACAAAATATTGATTTACTTTTTGAAAAAGCCGGTTGTGAAGATGTTCTTCATTTGCATGGAAAGATTTGTAATTTACAATGTACCGCTTGTGCAACAGTATGGAAAAGTGAAATTGATATTGAAGAACGATGTCCGAAATGTAACTCTTTGAATGGTGTGAAACCGAATGTTATTATGTTCTATGAAGAACCTCCGAATTATCATATTTTCATAATCGTCGGAACAAATGGTATAGTTGTTGATCCTTCAGAATTTCTTCCAAAGAAAAAGAAAAGAAAACACAAAAGATATTATGATTATTGGGAAACAAATTATGTTTTGAATGTTATGGATGAAAATCATTATCTCCAAATTCCTTCAGATCTTGATCTCTATGGAATTGAAAGTTGCGAAACGTTTCTTCCCAAAGTTGAGGATTTCATTTGTGAAAAAATGGAATCTTAATTATTTTATAAATTTAGATTAAAGATATTCTGAAATAATTAATTTTTTTAAATCTGGTGAAACTTTGTTTCCCAAAGTAACACAAGCTACAAATCTCGCTTGTTTCATTAAAATTTGAAATCGGCGACTGTTTACACAATTCTTATGATGATTAATTCGATTTATTTTACTTAATTTATGACCAGAACCAGAAGTCATATACCACTGACTTGCTCGTCTGGATGTTGCACAACATTTAAAAATTGGTTTGAACATTACTCCAGACTTATTAGAACTATTGTGACATTCTCCACAATAATACTTTTTTTTGTAGTAAAATTCCTCTTTGTAATTTTTTGCGTATAGTTTTGTAAGTTTAGTTCCACACTCACAGCACTTGTATTTTGAGAATTCGATATTCCTCTTTAACGCCTTAAATACACGAAAGGGATTATTGAGATCAACACATCTTGATTCTTCATTTATCCATAATAAATTCTTTTTAGGCATATTTTACTTTATATCTTTTATAAAATAGAATTATAATTGGTCAATTTTTTTTCAAAACTAATATTCTTTCTGATCATATAATCTTTAAAATTGCCTACCACACATATTTCATGACATTTTCTACAATCATATTTAGGACAAATACAGAAAATTGATTTTAAAAATATAACCAAATTCGAAACCAATATACAAACATGAATATTACCAAATATTTTATATTTATTTATGTACTACTCAATCTACAAAAAACTTTTGCAATTTTGGATTTTGAAGTTAGAAACTTACACAGAAATTCGATTATTGTTCAAGAAATGATTGAAGCTGAAAGCGATGATTATGTTGTAAACAAGTTTATGAGGGAGTTTGCTGATAGGCATCTTCCAGAGGATCATCATAGTATCGTAGAGAGATTGACAATTGCAAAGAAGGGTGATTCTTATTGTTCTTATTTTTTTGAAAATAATCACGTTGAACATTTCGGTGATAATTTGGGAAAAACTTATCACAAAAAATACGTCAAACATCATTATTTCGCCTATTTTAAGATTCATGTCCCAAGAAATATAGATTTGAATGGATGTTTTGAGATTTTCAAGCATAAATTTGGTTCCGCTTTTATTCTATCGAATATGGAAGATAAAGAGAAAGCTGTTCATATTAATAATTTCATTAAACGTTATCATGTTTATGAAACTATTAAAACAATAGATACAAGTAATTACATACCTTATTACATCTCTTTTCTCATTCTCATTGGTATGTTTGGAATCAACCTTTATTTCAAAAAGGTGAGGCAACAACAGCTGCGAACAATGATGAAAATCCTCAAATGGATCAAAAAAAGAAATGAATTCCCCAACAACCTCTAAAAGGAGATTACATCTCCTTTTTGAATCCTACGCTCGCGCTTCCTGCGGATGCGCGGTACAAACTGGGAATATGTTATAAGAGTTTTGATTTTTTTTTTAGAATAAACCTTTATAAAAATAATAATTGTATCTTCTCCTTTTTGAATCCTACGTTCGCGCGGTACAAACTGGGGATACGTTATAATAAAAAATATAAGAGTTTTAATTTTTTTTTTAGAATAAACCTTTATAAAAAATAATAACCGTATCTTCTCCAATTTGTACCGCGCGTCCGCAGGAAGCGCGGGCGTAGAGTTCAAAAGAGAGTCGGGCTTCGCCCCGATCACCCGTCTTTCAGACGGGCGAGGCACTCTCTCTTTGCTCTCTTTAAAAATTGAAAAAAAAAAATCAAGGGATTAAATGCCTTATATATTTAATATGTCCGATTCAAAACAACAAATGTTGAATAACGTGTCTACTCTCATTCGCGAACATGTTGGCTCTATTAAGAGCAGCCATGCGACTGAGATGGAAAATTTGAAGAGTTCTCATTCTACAGATCTTGAGAAGATGAAGCAAGCTCACGCAAGTGAACTATCTTCGTTGAAGGAGACTCACGTAAGTGAACTCGCTTCTCTTAAGGAAGAGATTGAGAATAAGGCAGACCCTGAGGAAATTAAGCAGATGCAAGATCATTTCGATGCTCAAGCACGACGCTATTTCCGACTCGAGCAACAGCTCGAGCAGAAGTTTGCTGACGATGTTAAGGCCAAGACGGAGCAGATTGCTGCTCTAGAGGCCCAACTTAGTGAACTTATTGCAGAACGTGACATCTACAAGACCCAGACAGTTGAAACTGCGGGTGAGATGACAAAGCTCGTTGACGAGGTTGAACGTTTGAAAGCAAGTGAGGATTCAGTTGAGAAACTTTCCCAAAAGCTCAAGACTCTTGAGCAGGAACATCTCGACATCATGAGTGATCTTTCCAGTAAGGAAGAGAATCTCAAGTACACTTACACCCTTCTGAAGGACAAGGCTAATAAGCTTTCTCATGCCGAGAAGAAACTTTCTGAGGCAACTGGAAGTATTGTTCAGCTTCGTAAGGAGCGAGACAGTCTTTTCTCTCAGAAGTATGAGATTGAAACTGCACGAAACAACGCAGAGAGTCAGCGCGACACTCTGAAGACGTCAGTCAGGTCTATGACTACTGAGAGGGATAACGTCAAGATTACACTTGATGCTCTTAAGGCAGATAGGGACAGTCTTCAGACTACCCATGATGCTCTTAAGACAGAGAGGGACAGTCTTCAGACTACCCATGATGCTCTTAAGACAGAGAGGGACAGTCTTCAGACTACTCACGATGCTCTTAAGGCAGAGAGGGACAGTCTTCAGACTGCACACGATGCTCTTAAGACAGAGAGGGACAGTCTTCAGACTGCACACGATGCTCTTAAGACAGAGAGGGACAGTCTTCAGACTGCCCACGATGCTCTTAAGGCAGAGAAGGACAATCTTCAGACTACCTACGATGAGATTGTTTTTGATTTACAGACAGATAACGAACAGTATTTTGCCGATTTGAAGGATGTAAAGAGTCAAGTTACACTTCTTACGAAGGAGCGAGACGAGTTGAAGGAACGTGTTTCTAAGCTTGATGACTCAACTGTTGCACTCGAGAAGGCTCAGAAGGAGTTTGAGGAGGAGAAGAAGAAGTTCGAGGAGTTCAAGAAGAGCATTCTCGATATCGTCTCCGACTAAGGGAGATTACATTTCCCTTATGAACCCTACGCTCGACGTCGGTAATATTTTATAAAAAATGAATTATTTTTGTTTGTGTTTATTTGGACATAACATTGGGTATGTCTTCTAAATTACATACGGATGGATATTTGGTGATTGATTCTTGTTTGGAGGTTACTCCAAGAATTGTAAGGTTCGCCACAAAGAGAGCGGATAGATTTACTCGTCCTATTTTTAATTCAAATAGAAATGACAGAAAGCGTCTCCAATGTTCGTTGAGGTATAGTCAGAAATATATGGAGAATTTTATGAGACAAATTCGTAAAATAATTGAATCGAATGTCTCAGAGGAACTAACAATGCGTGATTGGGTTATCCTCAAGTCAAAAGAAGGTTGTAAAGCACAACTCGCCCATACGGATTATATTATGAACGATCAACTTCTTGAGTGTCCGGACGAAGTTTTTCCACTTTCAGCAATTGTTGCTTTAACAGATGGAACAAAGATTAATGTCTTGCCTAAATCCATCAAGAAAGCAAGTTCTATACCTGATTGGGAAACTATTCCGAGACAAACACTCAAACTAAAGGCGGGGGATATCTTTATCTTCCGTGGAGATCTTGTTCATGCTGGTTGTCAATATGATCAACTTAACTATCGTCTCCACTGTTTCCTCAATTCACCTCACTTTTCGAGAAAACATAACACAACTTTTGTAATCAAGGATATCCGAAAATGGAAAAGAAAACTACTTGATTTCAAAAACAAAATTGAAGTCGCTTAGCGTAATCGCTTAACGTAATTTTATAAAAAACCTTTTACTACTTAAAAAGATAACGAAAGATATATCCACAATAAAAAAATGGCACTAACTCGATTCGGAACAAATTTCTTTGAAAGTTTTTTTGATAGAATGTTGGACGATCCTTTTTCAGGGATGGCATTGACAAAGCGTAATGGTAATGATTTTGGTTTTGCTCTTGATATGAAGAGTACAGAGACAGATTATTTGGTAAACGCAGACTTGCCAGGTGTAAATAAGGATGAGATTGATATTAGATTGAAGAATGGTGTGTTGACAATTAGTACAGAGAGGAATCATGAGAAAAAAGAAGGTGATAAAGAGAATGGAAAGTATTATTATTATTATGAGAGATCTTACGGATCTTTTAGTAGAAGTGTGAGAATGCCTGAGGATGTAAATGAGGAGGACGTTGAGGCAAGTTATGAGAATGGTGTATTAAGACTTAGAATTGGAAGAAGTGAACAACCAAGTGAGAGGTTAATTAAGGTTAACTAGGCAATTTTATAAAAAAAATGAATTTTATTATAACAAACTTTATTCATAATATATAAAAGATTATGAGTAAATATGAAGTTTACGTTAAGGGAATAACTGGAGACACCAAGATTATTAAACTTACGAATTACAATTCGGTAACAGTTTATGATGTTAAAAAGTCAATCAATAGTGATGAACCCTATATGATAAGATTGTTACGTAATAGTGAAGAACTTGACGATGAACAGTTTTTACAAAATGGTGATACACTTTACTATTTAATGAAATTGAATAGAGAGGTTGAAATATTATTGGAGATTAAAAGGAAGATGGATCTTATACTCAATTGGAGTAGAGATATATATTTATCTAAATGGGAAGAAATAGAGATTGATAGTGATAACGGTTCAAAATTTAAGGTTACAAAGTTAAATTTATCTGATAGCGAATTAACAGGAGAAATTCCGAAAGATATTGGAAAACTTATGAATTTACAAGAGTTGGATTTATCTAATAACCAATTAACAGGAGAAATTCCGGAAGATATTGGAAAACTTATGGATTTACAATATTTGGATTTATCATTTAACCAATTAACAGGAGGAATTCCGAAAGATATTGGAAAACTTATGAATTTACAATGGTTGTATTTAGATAATAACCAATTAACAGGAAAAATTCCGAAAGATATTGGAAAACTTATGAATTTACAATTGTTGTATTTACATAATAACCAATTAACAGGAGTAATTCCGAAAGATATTGGAAAACTTACGAATTTACAATATTTGAGTTTATCTAATAACCAATTAACAGGAGAAATTCCGAAAGATATTGGAAAACTTACGAATTTATATTGGTTCAAATATGACAAAGATAAACTAATTTGTAAATGATTAATATATAGTTTCTCTACAAACTGGACAATCAAGTGGAGGTATTCCAAATAATAAATTCAAATTATAAGTAGGTGAACTAGTTCTTTCATGATGTTCTTTGTAATCATCCCATATTTAAAGTCTGTTCTGGAAAAACATTTGTGAAAATAAATTCAATTTTAATTTTATAAAAAAAAATCATTCAACAAGTTCCTTAATGGTCTTTAATTGCTTCTGAAGATTATCAATCTTCTTCTCCAATTCATCAACTTTTTTGTCTTGTCTTGAGAAAAATTCAGTGATATTCAAACTCACCTTACCAATAACGTCATCATGATTAAGCAAAAAGTCAATAACAGCTTGCTTTTTGTCTTGTCGCGCATAGAAAAGTGCGTTGCGATCAAATTTGTTCTTCACACTGACATCCCAATAATGAACATCAACAAGATATTTCATAATATTGAGATGACCATAATATGCGGCCAACATAAAGGCATCATTGCCATTTTTGTTTACAAACTTAACGTTCCATTGAAATTCTTTTTCAAGATATTTCATAACATGAACATTTCCGCCTGCCGCTGCTGCGAGATACACATCGTTTCCACTTCTAGCTTTAGCATTACGCAATTTTGGATAATTTTCATCCAAAAATTTAAGAAACTCAACAACACCTTCGTCTTCACGTGAAGCTAGATGGAGATACAAAGTTTTTTGATCAAAATTCCTCTTTGAAAGGAAAGATTTATCTTCCTCAATAATCTTTTTTAGGCTTTCTACGCTTGAAAAAAAATTCGAAATAAAGTAGTATTTTTTACTCGTCATGTTTAATATACATCTTTATAACACTGAAAAAATAGTTTTCAATTTTTTTTTTCATTACTTGATAATTTCCTTAATAGCCGATACTAAAAAGTTACTAAAAGTTATTTCATAATTACAAGTGTTTAGATTTTCCAATTACATTATATTTCAATCACTTTCAAAATATAAGTAATTTTTCTTGTTATTTAACAAGCTGTATAAATCCAACCCATCAAAAGATGAATATGTAAAAACATATATTGCCATATGAAATGTAACTTCTTTTTTATTTTACGTGGGTATAGTACGAGTACCCACGGTTATTATTTAATAACTTTTACATACATAATTTTTTAATAGTATGTTACGTGATCCGTTTACATCTCTATCTATCTTTATTTTACACTTTTTACAATCATAAATTTTTTTACTACCAAGATTATTATCTATATAACCACACTTTCCACATGTTTTGCTTGTGTAGTCCTCTCTAACTCTCTTGTATATAGTTTTATTTAATTTACTTTTGTAATCAAGTCTTTGATGAAATTTATAATGAGATAGTGATTGTAAAACTCTCTTTGTCATACTATATAACTTACCTTGTAAAACACTCTGAGTACAAATTCCTCCGAGTATTACTGTTTTATAGTTTTTACATAAGTATTTTATTGTTTTCCAATGTAGATCATCTACTAAATTTTGAATTCTTCGTTCAGTTCTTGATGATTTAGTTCTATCATTTATCTTATCTATTTTTCTATGATACATTTTAATCTTTTTATACACATTTGTTCCAATTTCCAATACATGTTTATCATTTGTATATCCTGTCATAAATGTCCTTACTCCTGGATCTAAACTTATAATTTTATTATTTTTTACAAGTTCTTTATCCTCTATTTTTTGAGGGACATATAAGTTAAACTCATTTGTTAATCTATTGAATGTTAACCTACATGTTTTATTTACACCTATTATAGGATCTGAAGTTTTAATGTGTGAACCGATAATTGTTTTACAGAAGGTATTATATTTTTTAGAAAAATATTCACTTGATATACACATAGATTCTATATTTTTATCATTTTTCTTATACCTTATTTTAAATTTTTTTATATTTCCTTGTTTTAAATTCTCAAATGCAGTCTTAAAAGCTTTTACAAGATCGTGTAATGCTTCATCAATTATATGAGATGGTATCTTAGAAATTTTAATATGTTGTTTACTTGTTAATTGTTTTTTCAATAAAGATCTCAATGTATAAAATGAGTATGTTTTATCAGTTTTTCTGATATAATACAGAGCATAATTGTAAACATACTTGTATATTTTAATCCAATTATGAAGTATTTTTCTTTGATAAAGTGAAGGTGTTAATTTAATTTTATTTGCTCTGTAAAAATCAATATCTTTATCTTTGTTTGATGGAATATTCAAATTGAAATAAGATGCATTTTCATCTATAAACTTATTGATATTGAACCAAGAATTTGATCTGATGTTAACTTTGTGTAATTTTAAATTAGGTATCCAAAATTTATTACACTGTTTTTTCTTAATAAGAAACTTACGTTTCTTTTTCCTCTTTTTCATAAAAATATATATTATATAGTTTTTAAATACTTTATTTGAAATTATTTAAAAAGGTTATAAAAGTTATTTATATGAATAAAAATTATATAAGTGGAAAGAAAGCAACAGAAATTTTAGGTCTTTCAAGACAAACTCTTCACAACTATGATAAAAATGGTTATATAGAAACGATAAGAAGTAAAGGTGGAAAAAGATTTTATAATGTTCAAAAATATTTAGAAGATACAGGTGTTGTATCTCCTAATAAAAACAAACGTAAAATATGTTATGCAAGAGTATCAACTTATTCTCAAAAAGAAGAGTTAGAAAATCAGAAACAAGTATTAATGAATACATATCCAGATCATGAATTAATGATAGATATCGGAAGTGGTATAAATTTTAAGAGAAAGAACTTATCAAAGATAATAAAATGTGCAATAAAAGGAGAATTGAAATCTCTTGTAGTAACTTATAAGGATCGATTATGTAGAATAGGTTATGATTTAATAAAAGATTTACTAGAAGAGTATTCAAATACAAAAATAACAATATTGTATGATGAAGATAAAAGTCCAGAAGAAGAAGTAGTAAATGATTTGATAGAAATAATAACAGTGTTCAGTTCAAAAATATATGGTTTAAGAAGTTATAAAAAAGAGATAACAATGAATAAAAATGATATAATAAACGCTAAGGTAAAAAAATAATATAACGTATGGCGTTTATATAGTTTTATGAAGAAATGGATCAACTGTTAACTTCCCTAAGTTGTCTTTGAAGATCGGTAACCTGATTCTGCAACTTATTAATCTCTTTGTCTTTTTCTGACAAAATTTCAGAAATATTTGACGTAACTTTTTCGACAAGTTCATCACAATCCGTTGATTCACCAATTAAAAAGGTAATAACGTTTGGTCTCTTATCTTCTCGTGCATAATGAAGAGCATTAAAACCATATTTGTTTTTGACATTTACATCCCAATTATGAGTTTCAACGAGATATTTCATAACATTAACATAACCGTAGTATGCAGCTATCATAAAAGCATCGTTGCCATAATTATTTACAACTTTAATATCCCAATCCCATTCCCGATCTTTGTATTTTTTCAACATAAAAGAAATATAAATTAACAACATATTACAACATGTGTGGAATTTGCGGTATAATTGATTGTTCAAAAAAAGAAGTACAGAAAGATTTATATGAATCCCTTTTTCATCTCCAACATCGTGGCCAAGATTCTTGTGGTATTCACACTTCAAACAGTAAAAAATTGTTCACTGTTAAAGGCCAAGGATTAATCAGATATGTATTCACTGAAACAAACCTCAAAAAACTACAAGGATTCATCGGATTGGGTCATGTTAGATATCCAACGACCGGTATTATTACGGAAAATGAGATCCAACCTTTTTATTTGAACCGCCCTCATGGAATTTCCTTAGTACATAATGGAAATATTTATAACTCTATGGAAATAAGAGAGTATCTTGAGGATAAAAATATTCATATTAATTCAACATCAGATTCGGAACTCCTACTCAATCTGATATCTTATGAATTGGAATTAGAATCAACAAAATCAAATAATCTTACAGAAAATATCAAAACTGTTGTGAAAAAAATAAGTCAAATGTGTAAAGGAGCCTACAGTGTTATTCTTATGATTCAAGATTATGGATTAGTTGCTTTCAGAGATCCATATGGAATAAGGCCGCTTGTTTATGGAACAAAAGATGATAAAGTTTTGGTTTCTTCGGAAAGCATATGTCATCAGAGTTTGGAGTATGATAATGTAACTAATGTAAAAAATGGGGAGATTATTATTATTGAAAAGAATAATTCAGAAATAAAAAAAATAAGATATGATAGTTCTAAGCCTTATACTCCATGTATTTTTGAATATATTTATATTTCAAGAGCAGAATCTGTTATTGATGATGTTTCCGTATATTTGGCTAGGGTTAAAATGGGTAAATATCTAGCAAATAATATAAAAGAACAAATGGGTGGTTTGCTCCAAGAAGTGGATTGTGTTGTACCTATTCCTGACACAAGTAGGCCTTCAGCTATAGTTGTTTCTAAAATTTTGAATATTCCTTATTATGAGATTATTATAAAAAATAGGTATGTATCACGTACTTTCATTATGGATTCACAGAAAAGTAGAAGATTGGGCGTAAAGAGGAAATTAGGAATCGTTGATTCATTAGCCAAAGGTAAAAATATTCTTTTAATTGATGATTCTATTGTGAGAGGTAATACTATTAAACATGTTATTGAGACTCTCAAGAATTATGGTGTTGGTAAGATTTATGTTGCTTCTTGTTCACCACCAGTAAGATATTCAAATGTTTATGGAATTGATATACCAACCAGGAATGAACTTATTGCAAATAGGCTTAGTATTAAAGAGATTAAGGAGTTTTTGGGGATTGATGGGTTGATTTATCAAACACCATCAGATCTAATAAAATCTATTCAAGAGGTTAATCCAGACTTAAAGAACTTTGATATGTCTGTGTTTAATGGTGTTTACATCAATTAAGAATAAAATATCTTTGAAAGTAATATAATATGACATTTCTAACATCAAAATGGGGAAACAAATAATACAACAAGTGATAATTTAGCTGGAACAACCTTAGTTACAAGAATTGATAGTACGCAAACAACTGGTATTGCTTTAAGTGATTCTACTGGATTTCCAGCATCTGGAGCTGTTTTAATTGGAACTGAGTTCATATCATATACAAGTATATCATCTGATATATTACAAGGTGTTACAAGAGATGTTAATAAAGAAGATATTGTTGAATGTAACATTAAATGGAACAAGTGATGCACAAATTTCTTTAAGAGTAAGGGAACCAGGAGGAGTTTTTAGAGCTAGATCAGTTTATGATATCCAGACAGGATCATCAATTATTGATGAAAGAGTTAGTGGAATTGTTGTACCTGCATTAAGTGATGTTAAATTAAGATGCGAGACTTTATCAGATAACAACACAACGATAAATGGATCATTAGAATATATTTTAATTAATGAATAATTATAATTTACATCTTAATTACGTTTTTCAACAACATAATTATACAACTCTATATCTAACTTGTTCCATTTCTTAATCAATTCAATAACAGAATCATCTAATTTCTCTTTTTTTTCATAAGGTTTCGTTTTGTTCCTTTTAGGTAAAACGAATCCAAATTTCTTTTTTGTTTCCTCTTTCAAGTTTTCAAAAATAAAAACATAATAGAACTTATCCACATTTCTCTTCGCTCTCTCTAAAACAGCTTCCTCATCTTTATTCCTTAATCGTAAATTAACATAATCCCCAATTTGGTAAGTTTGTCTGTTATAACAGTTTCTCAAAATTGTTTTGTTTCCTGATTGAAAAAACTGTTTCATACTGACTTTTTTACCAAATATTCTCGCTCCACAATTCATGTAATAATACCAAGATATACATCTGTCTATTGGATTTCTCATAATAGTAAAGACATTAGATAAAGACACACCTAATCCAATTATCTCTTTTATTGATATATGACCAATTAATATGTTATATTTTCCATTTTTAATTTTTTTTATTTCCCTTTGTGACATCACATGAGATTGTTCATAATCATATACATTAAATCTTTCTTGTAAATATTCATTCAAAGCTGTTCCTGCTGTTTTAGGTAAATGTAGATGAACACGCATAGATCTATATTTTCTACAGAAAAAAAGTATCAACATAAAACGTTACCAATTAAAAAAA
>JGI10211J34971_10002157_pt1 | contig 16181 bp, 11 predicted proteins | sample Etolagsediment_FD_34971 | JGI IMG/M metagenome (IMG submission 34971) | reverse complement strand
CTTTTTACCATGAACGCCACTTGTTCTTTTCCCGCTTTCCCATTACCTACAACTGCTTTTTTTACTTGTAAAGGTGTATATTCACTAAAATTACCAAGCTCTTGAAGAATTTTTAAACTTAAAGCCCCTCGAAACTGTGCTAATTTAATTACTGATTTTGGATTAAAAGCAAAAAACATATCTTCTATAGCAACTTCATCAATTGTATTATTTTTTAATATAATATCTATACCTTCAATTAATTCTACAATTTGTTCTTGTAAAACTCTACTTTTAATTTTGATTAATCCTGCTTCAACTAATTTTGGTTTATTCACTTTTTCACTTAGCTCTAAAACCGCATAACCACAGTTAATAGTTCCAGGATCTATCCCTAATATTTTCAACTTTTCACACCTTTTCACTTCTTTTTCAATAACAATTCACATATTTTGGTATTATATCCATATATTCTTACTATTTATTTTTTACTTTTTACTTTTTTTAGATATAATAAAACAATTAACATTAAAATAAATATATTATTTAGGATTATATAATTTGACTACAAAAGAGATTTTATCACAATTACAAAATGAAGTATCAAAAAACGATTTTGAAAGATACTTAAAACAGCTTATATATAAAAAATCAAGCTCAAGTGATGAAATAGCTGTTTTTGAAGTAAACAATAAATTTATAGCAAATTATATTAAAACAAAATTTACTTCTGCAATTCAAGATATATTTGAAAAAAATAAACAAACAAAACCATCAATAGAGATAAAAATTGCAGGAGAGAGAAGACGAACTACTAAAGAGATTTTGAATCAAAAGATTACAAATGGTACTAGTGAAAGTACTATACTAAATCAATCTTATACATTTGAATCATTTGTTGTTGGTAATTCAAATAAAATGGCTTACACTGCAAGTAAAGCAGTCGCAGATAAACCAGGTGTACAATATAACCCACTATTTTTATATGGTGGTACAGGACTTGGAAAAACACATCTACTTCAAGCTATAGGAAATGATGCTATTGAAAAAGATAGAAATGTTATTTATGTAACTGTTGAACAGTTTATGAATGACTTTTTATTTAGTATGAAAAATAAAAATTTAGAACATTTTAAATCAAAATACAGACAATGTGATCTGCTACTAATAGATGATGTACAGTTTTTAAGTGGAAAAGAGACAACTCAAGAGGAGTTTTTTCACACTTTCAATGAACTTCATAATGCAAATAAACAAATAGTTTTAACTTCTGATAAACTGCCATCACAAATAGCAGGACTTGAAGAGAGATTAAAAAGTAGATTTGAGCATGGATTAAAATCACATATTCAACTTCCTGAACTTGAAACCAAAATAGCAATTATTGAGAAAAAAAGTGAACTTAATGGTATTCATCTTACAAAAGATATAGTTCAATATATTGCAACAAACTTAGGGAACTCTATACGAGAAATAGAGGGTGTACTTATTCAAATAAATGCTAATGCAAATCTAATTGGTGGAGATATCAATATAGATTTAGTAAAAAGAGTTTTAAAAGATCAAATAAAAGAGACAAAAGAGAATATAAAACTTATTGATATTATCAATGTAGTATCAAATGAACTTAATATAAAACCAAGTGATCTTAAATCATCAAAAAGAACAAAAAATGTAGTTGATGCAAGAAGAACTGTTATATATCTAGCAAGGGAGCTTACACATAACTCTATGCCTGATATTGCTAAGTTTTTAGGTATGAAAGATCACTCATCAGTATCAAAAAATATTTCTAAAGCAAATGAGCTTATTGAAACAGATGAAAACTTTAGATTAAAGCTTGAAAATTTAAAAAATAAAATTATAAATAAGGATTATTAAAATATGTAAATGTGAATAGATGTGAACAAAAAAATGAAATTTAAAACAAAAAATTTGCTTTAAATAAAAGGTTTTTGAGTTGTTTTCATCTATTCACACCTACTACTGCTAATACTACTTATTTAATAATAAAATAAAAGGGGAAAAAATGAAATTTACCATATCAAAAAATATCATTGAAAATATAATATCTTCAATGCAACCATTTTTAAACAAAAAAGATTCTAGTTCTATTACTTCGCATATATATTTAGAAGTATTAAATGCAAATCTAATAATTAAATCTACAGATTATGAGATGGGTTGTGAAGCAAAAGTATCTGATATAAAAGATATCATTGATGGAAAAGCTACAGTTAATGGTGGTAATTTTTTAAATATTATTAGAAGATTAAAAGATGAAGATATAGATTTTGAAGTCTCTGCTAACAATTTAAATATTAAACAAAAAAGATCAAACTTTAAATTACCAATGTATGATCCAAATGAATATCCATCTTTTCCTAAATTAGAAAATTTACATTCATTAGAGATTAATACAATAAACTTAATAAACAGTATTAAAAAAATCACACCATCAATAGATAACAATAATCCAAAATTTGAATTAAATGGTGCATTAATAGATATTAAATCACAAAAAATTAATTTTGTAGCTACAGATACAAGAAGATTAGCTATCTCTAATTTAGAAAATATTTCTAATAAAGAATCTCAAATAATCATACCGAAAAAAGCTATTATTGAGATACAAAAGCTTTTCTTAGATGAAGCAAGTATAAAATATGATGATACAAATTTAGTAGTATCAAATGAAAACTATACTTTTTTTACAAAATTAATTAATGGTAAATTTCCAGATTATGAAAGAATTATCCCTAATAGTTTAAAATATAAATTTAAACTTTCAAAATCATTACTAATTGAATCTATTAAATTAGTAACATCAATAGAATCGAAAATTAAAATAACATTTAACCCTGATAGTATTATATTTGAAAGTTTAGATGATGATAGTGAATCAAAAACACAACTAGATATCAATGTTGGTATATCTGATAGCTTTTATATAGCAGTAAATAGTAAATATATTTTAGATTTCCTAAGTGGTACAAACAGTGAAGAGATTAGTGTTGGATTTAATGAATCAAATTTACCATTTTATTTAGAAGATGGAAATTTTATAACAATAGTTATGCCAATAGTATTAGATAAATAAGGATTATAAATATGAGTGAAGAGATTAAAAAAGAATACGGAGCTAGTAATATTAAAGTCCTAAAGGGACTTGAAGCAGTAAGAAAGAGACCAGGTATGTATATTGGTGATACAAACTTAAATGGTCTTCATCATATGGTTTATGAAGTTGTTGATAACTCTATTGATGAAGCTATGGCTGGTCATTGTGATACTATTAGTGTTACTATTACAAAAGAAAATGGAGTTATTGTTTCAGATAACGCTAGAGGTATTCCTACAGATATCCATGAGGGTGAAAAAATAAGTGCTGCAACAGTTGCACTTACAGTACTTCATGCTGGTGGTAAGTTTGATAAAGATACTTATCAAGTATCTGGTGGTCTTCATGGGGTTGGTGTATCTGTTGTAAATGCACTTTCTTCTAGTCTTAAAATGACAATTCATAGAGCTGGAGAGATTCACTATCAAGAATTTGCTAAAGGTAAGTTTGATAAACCATTAGAGGTAATAGGAACTACAAAAAAAACTGGAACAACAATTGAGTTTCAACCAGATGATTCAATATTTGAAGTTACAGAATATTCTTTTGAAATATTATCAAAAAGATTTAGAGAGGTTGCCTATTTAAATCCATTTATTACTATTATTTTAGAAGATAAAAGATCAGGTAAAAAAGAAACATATCATTTTGAAGGTGGTATTAGACAATTTGTTGAAGATTCAAATAAATCAAAACCAATTACTGATGCAATCTCTTTTAGTGCAAAAGAAGATGGGGTTGAAGTTGATATTGCTTTAATGTACAATGATACTTATGTTGGATTTACTAAATCATTTGTTAATAATATTAATACAATGGATGGTGGTACACACGAAGCTGGTTTTAAAGATGGTCTTACACGAAGTATTAGAAAGTATTTAAAAGAAAATGCAAATGCTAGAGATAAAGATGCAAAACTAGATGGAAATGATGTAAGAGAAGGTTTGGTATCAGTTGTAAGTGTTAGAGTTCCTGAGCCACAATTTGAGGGTCAAACAAAAGGAAAACTTGGTAGTTCTTATGTAAAACCTATTTGTCAAAAACTTACCTATGAAGCATTAAATAAATATTTTGAAGAAAATCCAGCACAAGCAAAACTTGTAATGGAAAAATCTTTAATGGCAGCACGAGGTAGAGAAGCAGCTAAAAAAGCTAGAGAGCTTACAAGAAAAACAGATACTATGTCTGTAGGAACTCTTCCTGGAAAACTTGCAAACTGTCAAACTAAAGACCCGGAAATTGCAGAATTGTATCTAGTGGAAGGGGATTCTGCGGGTGGTTCTGCTAAACAAGGTAGAGATAGAGTATATCAAGCAATTTTACCACTTAAAGGTAAGATATTAAATGTTGAAAAATCAAGATTAGATAAAATTTTAAAATCTGAAGAGATTAAAAATATGATTACTGCTATGGGTTGTGGTATTGGTGAAGATTTTAATGAAGAAAAGATTAGATATCATAAAGTTATTATTATGACAGATGCCGATGTTGATGGTAGCCATATTCAAACATTACTTTTAACATTTTTCTTTAGATTTTTACGACCTATTATAGACAAAGGGTTTTTATATATTGCACAGCCACCGTTATATCTTTATAGAAAAGGGAAAAATGAAACATATTTAAAAGATGATGCTGCATTAAGTATCTTCTTGATAGAAAATGGTTTAGAAAATTTTGAATTTCAAGGGATGGGATATAATGATTTGTTAGATATGTTTAAAATTGTTTCAGCGTATAGAGCAATGTTAGTAAATCTTGAAAAAAGATATTCACTTGTAGAGGTGATTAAACATATAATTGAGAATGATAAATTAGTAGGTTTAGAGAATGAAAAACTCTATCCTGAAATTGAAAAATTTCTTCTATCAAATGGATATAATATATTAAATAAAACAGTAAGTGAAGAGTCAATTCATATGTTTGTACAGACAAAAGAAGGTTTAGAAGAACTTATTATAGATGATGAATTATTTGCTAGTCCATATTTTGCAGAAGCTACATTTTTATTCAAAAAAATAAATGAAAGAGATATGAGTTTATTTGAAGGTAGAGATATAATTGATGTTTTAGAAGATATTGAAGCAAGTGCTAAAAAAGGTGCTTATATTCAAAGATATAAAGGTCTAGGTGAGATGAATCCTGAACAACTTTGGGAAACAACAATGACACCAGAAGCTAGAAGACTTTTAAAAGTTACTGTAGATGATGCTGAAGTTGCAAGTGAAACATTTACATTATTTATGGGTGATGAAGTTGAACCTAGAAGAAAATATATAGAAGATCATGCAAAAGATGTTGAACATTTAGATGTTTAATAATTTTGTATTAAAAAAACAATAAAAAAAGGTTACCACTTTGGTAACCTTTTTTATTAAACTAAATAAATAATTTTAAACTATTTATTTGCTTCTTTCAATGTATCAGCAATCATAAATGCTAACTCTAAAGATTGATCAGCATTTAATCTTGGATCACATTGTGTATGGTATCTATCAGATAATCCATCAATAGTAATAGCACTACTAGAACTTCCTGTACATTCTGTTACATCTTGTCCTGTCATCTCTAAGTGTATTCCACCTGCAATACTTCCTTGTGCTTTATGAATTTGGAAAAATTGTTTTACTTCACTTAAGATATTTGCAAAATCTCTTGTTTTGTATCCATTTGATGTTTTTTCAACATTTCCATGCATTGGATCACAACTCCAAACAACTTTTTTCCCTTCAGACTCAACTTTTTTAAGTAAATTTGGGAAATGGTCTGCAATTTTACTTGCTCCCATTCTTACAATAAGATTTAATCTACCAGCTTCATTTTCAGGATTTAGTTTATCTATTAATTGGATTAGTTCATCTTCTTGCATAGAAGGACCAACTTTACAACCAATAGGATTTTTAATGCCTCTGAAGAATTCTACATGTGCTTCATTTAATGCTCTAGTTCTATCACCAATCCATAGCATATGAGCACTACAATCATACCAATCACCAGTAAGACTATCTTTTCTTGTTAATGCTTCTTCATAGTTCAATAAAAGTGCTTCATGTGAAGTAAACAAAGTAGTTTGAGATAGTTGCGCTGTGTTTTGCGCAGTAATACCACAAGATTCCATAAACTTTAAAGATTCTGATATTTTAGAAGCTAAATCTTCGTATTTTTCACCTAATGTATGATCTCTCATATAGTTTAAATTCCAGCTGTGTACTTTATGTAAATCAGCCATACCACCTCTTGCAAATGCTCTTAAAAGGTTTAGTGTAGCTGCACTTTGGTAGTAAGCTTTCAATAATTTTTTAGGATTTGGTATTCTAGATTTTAAATCAGTTTCAATATCATTTACAATATCACCTCTATAGCTTGGGTACTCAACACCATCTATAATTTCAGTATCACTTGATCTTGGTTTTGCAAATTGTCCAGCAATTCTTCCTACTTTTACAACAGGTTTTTCACCACTGAATGTCATAACAACAGCCATCTGCATCATAACTTGAAATAAAGACTTTATATTTTGTGCATTAAAAGCATTGAAACTTTCTGCACAATCTCCACCTTGTAATAAAAACGCTTTACCATTTGCCACATCACCAAGTTGTTTTTTTAAACTTCTAGCTTCTTCTGCAAAAATAAGTGGAGGATATGTCGCTAACTCTTTTTCAATCTTCTTTACTTTTTTTGCATCTTCATATATTGGTTGTTGTTTAATTGGAAAGTCTCTCCAACTATTTGGTGTCCAAATATTACTCATCTTTTTATCCTCTTATTGTTTTACTTTATTTAATAATTCTTGAAATGATACCTTAAAGGCACTCAATCCATCTTGAAGTAGTTCATTATATATTTTTTCAATATCAATTTGGTGACTTTTTAAAATTTCAAAATATTTTATACAATCATCTTTTGGTATGATTTTTGATTTTGATTTTGTACCCTTTTCCAACCACGCAGCTATTGTATTTAACGGTGCTGTGTTAATAGCGTTTGGAAATATAAGTTCATCTATATAATAACTAGGGTTTAAATCATCACCTTTAACACCTGTACTTGCAAAAAGTGTTCTTATATTTTTGTTTCCAATATTTTCTATCTCATGATAACAAAGTGTTGCATTTAGAATTCCTGTTTTTGATGTTTCTAATTCTAATTTTTTTAACTTATTATCTAGTGCTCTATCAAACCTACTTACAAAAATAGAAACCACACCTTTTGTATCTTTTCCACTTTTTTTAATACCATTGTTTAATGCAGTTGCAGATTTCAGTGCTTGCTCAGGAGAAAAAATAAGTGTTGCATTTACATTTATACCCATAGAGGTGAGATGATCCATAGCACCATAACCTGCATCTGTAGCAGGTATTTTTATCATAACATTATCATATCCAATTTGGTTATATAATCTTGTACCCTCTTCTATAGTACCCATCATATCATCACATAAAGAAGGATCAACTTCTATAGAGATAAAGCCATCATTGGCATTTTGATCATACAGTGGTTTTAAAAGTTCAGCAGCTCTTTTTATATCAGTTATTGCTAATTCTTCATATATTTTTTTACTTTCATTAGCTTGTAACATATTTATTTGTTGGGTATATGCTGTTGAAGTTGTTATAGATTGTTGAAATATTGCTGGATTACTCGTAGCACCATATATTGTGTTGTTATTTATTAGTTCTTGAAATTCATTTTCTAAGAAACTTCTTTCTACAAAATCACACCATATTGAGTAATTTATTTTTTCTTTTAAATTCATATTTTTCCTATAATTTATTGACTTATCTTTTTACAAATCAAATCTTTTTCTACATTTCTTTTAAAGTCTTTTAAAACAAAACCTTTACATGTTTCATTTGTATCTAAGTTTGTAAAGCTTATTGTGTATTTAAAACCTTTAACATTAATATCTTCTCTTAAAAATTGATGATTTGCATATACTCTTACATCTGATACATTTTTATATCCAAGTGTATTTAATATTTTTGTTACTTTAACAGATTGTCCATAAGCAACAGAAATAAACCAAACCAATCCTAATATTCCTAAAATGACCATAATTACAATAGTTTTTTTAGGAAGTTTTCTTACTTCATTTTCCATTTGAATCCTTAAATTGCGCTATTTTACCATAAATTATATAATACTTGCTATAATAGCATTTATGAAAAATGTACTTGTAATATTAGATGGAAAAATAGCAAAATATTTAGTGAAAAAAATGGTTGATTTAAATAATAATTTAAATCAATATGATATTGTATACACTGATGATTCTATTTTATGTAAAGAGGTTCCATCAAACTTTACTTTTTATAAATTTGATCCAACTAGCTTTTCAAAATTAAAATTTATTTTAAATAAATCTTTATATCAAGATGCTTTGATAGCATTAGATACAAAAGAAGACACACTGGCAGTTGTTCATAATATAAGAGTAAAATATAAAGAGCTTAACTTTACGGTTTATGATCAATGGGGATTAGACCTTAAAGATAAAAATATCAAATATTATCGTGGAAATGATATTATCTCAAATGGTTTGATTGAACAATTACCAAATATACCAGTTTTTGCCCAAAATATTGGTCTTAGACAAGGTGAGATAATGGAAATTAGAGTTCCATTTGGAAGTACATATGCCTATAGATATATAGGAAGTATAGGGCAAAAAGATTGGAAAATAGTTACTTTATATAGAAACAATAAACTTGTCAATATCAAACCTTCTTTAATTCTCAAACCAAATGATGTTATTATAATTATCGGTAAACCGGATGTTTTAATACAAGTTTATAATGCGATAACAAAATCAAGTACGCAATTTCCAATGCCATTTGGTAAAAATATATATTTATACATTGATATGTTTATTCAAGAAGAGGAAGAGATTTTAAGTGCTATTGAAGATGTGAAAATTTTACATCAAAGAATGAAAAATAGTTTATTGATTATAAAAATTACTCGACCTACAACCATCGTTTCTTTAAATAAAATTCGATTCAATATTAGTAAAATACCTGATATGAAACTAGAGATTGATTATTTTAATTTAGGGATACATACTATTTTAAAAGAGGACAAAGTACGATTTGATATAGGTCTTATTGTATTGACAAAAAATATTTTAAAATACAAAGAAGCGATAAAAAATATCATTTTATTAAAATTACCAATTTTTAAAGTTGGTGAAGAAAATATTTCATCATTGAAACATACATTAGTTTTATTGAATGATGATAAATTATATGAGCAAATTTCTCCTACACTTTTTGATATCTCTACACAGTTAAAAATTAAATTAAAAGTTTTAGATATTGATCCTATAGGGGATAAAAAACGGATAGAACTTATTGCACATTTAAATAATTTATCAAAAATATTTGTACAAAATATACATTTGATACAAGAAGAAGCTAATCCTATAAAAAGATTAAATAAAGAACATAATATATTACAAGTTTTACCACTAAAAGAAGAGATGTTTAAAAAAAGAGTTATAAAATTTTTAACAACAGACAGTGATTTATTATCTTATGATAACAATAAATTTAATCAAATTTTAATGCCAGTAATTGAGGATATTGAGTCAACAAAATCTAATTGATACTTTAATAAGACTTTTTAATTGTATAATTATGACAATTAAGAGGTGTTTTTGTGTTAGATGATAAATATACAATTTTAGTAGTTGATGATACGGTTACAAACATAGATATTCTTTTAGACTTACTTAAAGAATATGATTTAGTCGTTGCAATGGATGGTAAATCTGCTGTAGATATTTTAGAAAATGATGACAATATAGATTTAATACTGTTAGATATTATGATGCCAAATATGAATGGCTTTGAAGTATGTAAAACTATAAAACAAAATGAAAATACAAAAGATATTCCTGTTATATTTTTAACTGCTAAATCAGATGATGATTCTATAAAAAATGCTTTTGAAGTTGGGGGTATTGATTATATTACAAAACCTTTTAGACCTATTGAGTTAACATCTAAAATTAAAACACATTTAGAACTTGTAACACACCAAAAAAAGCTTATCGAAAATAATAGACATATGGTTTTAGAAGAGCTTATCAATAATATTGCTCATCAATGGAGACAACCTTTATCTGTGATATCTACTCAGGCAAGCAGCATAATGCTTCAAAAAGATTTAGGAATGATTAGTGATAAAGAGTTATCTATGTCTTGTAATTCAATTTTAAATAGTACAGAATATTTATCCGAAACTATCAATAATTTTCGAAAAATATTGATAAAAGAAGAGGAAGGCAACATTTTTAATTTAAAAGATTTAATTGATGAAAATATGGCATTATTTACTTATTCTAAAGATGACAATCAAAATCACTTATTTTTAAATATCTCAAATGACATTGAAATATATGGATTAAAAAATGAACTTATACAAGTTCTACTTCATATTATAGATAATGCTAAAAGTGTTGAAACAAATATTGAAAATAGAATGATATTTTTAAATGCTGTTAAAAAGAACAATATTCTTATAATTAATGTGAAAGATAATTGTGGTGGTATAGATAAAAAAATTATTGATAAAATATTCGATCCTTATTTTACAACAAAACATAAATATATAGGGACAGGCCTTGGATTATATATCGTTTATAATATAGTGAAAAACTCTTTTAATGGAACAATAAAAGTAACAAATACAGAATATGAGTATAATGAAACAATGCAAAAAGGCGCTGACTTTGAGATACAGATTCCATTTACTTAAACTTCTTCTTTTATTTTTTTTTACAATCTCTTTATACTCTAATAGTAATCTTAAAAAAATATCAGTTCAACTAGAATGGAAACATCAATTTGAATTTGCTGGTTTTTATGCTGCAGTTGAAAAGGGATATTACAAAGATATTGGGCTTGAAGTAGAACTTAAAGAGTTTCAAGATGATATTAAAATTTTAGATAATGTATTAGATGAAACTTCCGCATTTGGAATATCTTCATCATCATTGATTTTAGAAAGACTAAAAGATAAACAAGTTGTTCTTTTGAGTTCATTTTTTAAACAAAATGCATTAGCAATCATATCTCAAAAAGATATAAAAACTGTGGAACAATTAAAAGGCAAAAAGTTGATGGCTTTAGACTGGGAGATTGAACATACTAGTGTTGGACTAATGTTAAAAGATAAAAATTTAAATAAAAATAATTTTGAATTAATTGAACATGATTATAAAATAGATAAGTTTATAAATGGTGAAATTGATGCGATGACTGTTTTTTTAACATCCCAACCATATGAATTAGATACACAAAATATTAAATATAATATATTAAATCCTTCCAGCTATGGTATTTTTTCATATGATGTAGAATTATTTAGTAGCAAAAAGTTTATTGAAAAGAATCCTATTTTAGTAAGAGAATTTATTGAAGCTACAAATAAAGGATGGAGATATGCTTTTGAAAATAAAAATGAAATTGTTGATTTAATTTATGAAAAATATACACAAAGAAAAACAAAAGAGTCTTTAAAGTTTGAAGCAGAGGAAACAGAAAAATTTTTTAAGACAAATATCTTTAAAATAGGTTCTTTAGTACCTGAATTAGTGAAGCTAAATATAGATATGTATGTAAAATTAGGACTAGCTAATCCTAATTATAATTTGGAGAAGCTACTTAAAGATTATTTATATAATAATGAAAAATATACCAATAAAAATCTTGATTTAACTGTAGAGGAGCTGTCTTTTTTAAAAAATCATCCAATAGTGACAATTGCAATGTTAAATAACTTTAAACCATTTTCATTTGTATATGATGGTATACATCAGGGATTAAGCAATGATATACTTCAAAAAATATCTAAAATAAGTGGATTAAAATTTGAGAAAGTGATTGATACTTGGTCTTCTAGTTTAAAAAGATTTAAAAATAAAGAAGTAGATATGATAAGTGGTATCACTTATACAAAAAAAAGAGAAGAGTTTAGCTTATTTACAAAACCATATTTTGAAATACCTACTTATATATTTGGATTAAAAGGTGATAACTCCTATAAAAACATAATGAGTTTAAAGGGAAAAAAAGTAGCAATAAGTAAAGATATCTTTTATAAAGAAACTTTAGAAAAACTAGGTATTAATGTTGTTGAACTTAGGAGTAGCAATGAAAAAGTTGATGCTTTAGTTTTCAATCAAGTAGATTTCTTCTTATCTTCATATACTTCTGGTCAAAAAGCTATTAACTCTAAAGGTATAACGAGAGTTATACCAATAGCAGAGTTTAAAGATATAAAAAAAGAAGATTTACGATTTGGAATTAATAAAGATAAAAAAATATTGTATAGTATTATAAATAAATCAATGGCTAAAATTAATGAGATGGAATACTCAAGAATTGTCAATAAATGGATGATGAATCTTTATAAAACAGATAGTTTAAATGAAAAGAGAATTTATTTAACTCAAGAGGAACAGAGATATTTAAAAGAGAAAAAAGAGATAAGGTATTGTGCAGATCCAATGTGGATGCCATTTGAAGAGATTAAAAATGGAAAAATCAATGGAATATCTTCAGATTATGTAAAAATATTTAGTGAAGCTATTGATATACCATTTAGGCTCATTAAAACAGATTCTTGGACTCAAAGTATAGAATATGCCAAAGAGAAAAAATGTGATATATTATCTTTTTTAGCTATGGAAACAAAAAATAGAAAAAAGTATTTAAATTTTACAACACCATATATGAAAATTCCACTTGTTATAGCAACTAAGTATGATGTGACATTTGTGACTGACTTTAATAGTTTAGGAAGAAAGAAAATAGGTATTCCAAAAGGGTATGCTTTTTATGATATGTTAAAAGAAAAATATCCAAAAATGAATTTAATAGAAGTAGAGAATAACATAGACGGACTTACTAAAGTAAAAAATGGAGAATTTTTTGGATTTGTAGGAACTCTTGCTAGTGTTGGATACCTATTTCAAACACAATTTGTAGGTGAATTAAAAATAGCAGGTAAGTTTGATGAAAATTGGGAATTTGCAGTTGCTATTAGAAATGATGATCAAATATTATTAAATATTATGCAAAAAACTTTAGAATCAATAGATGAAGAAACTCGTAAAAATATTTTTAATAAATGGGTAGCAATTAAATATGAGAGTAAAGTTGATTACGAATTCTTATGGGAAACTATATTTGTAGCATTACTGATTTTTCTTGTTTTTATCTACTGGAATAGACGCTTAAGAATACTTAACAGTCAGTTAGAATATCAAAAAAATCAAGCACAAAATGCTTTGGCAATAAAATCAAATTTTTTAGCAAATATTACACATGAGATAAGAACTCCTATGAATGTTATACTTGGTATGACTTATTTAGTACAAAAATCAATTGTTGATGAAAAGCAAAAAGGGCAATTAAAAAATATAGAAAAAGCGACAAAGTCATTATTGAGACTTATTAATGATATTTTGGACAGTTCAAAAATAGAAGTTGGAAAGTTAGAGGTTGTTCACTCTAATTTTAGTTTACTGACTATTTTAGATAATATAAATCTAATGGCTCAGTCCAATATTGAAGATAAAGATATTGAGTTTAAAATTTCATATGATGATGAGATACCACTTAATTTATATGGAGATAACCTTAGAATCGAACAAGTTCTAACTAATTTAGTATCAAATGCTATTAAATTTACTCAAAAAGGTTCTGTAGAAGTCAGTATAAAGAATATAAAATACAATAAGTATAGATTTTGTGTCAAAGATACAGGAATAGGTATCTCTAAAGAACAGATTGAAAATGTATTTGAAGCTTTTACACAAGCTGATGATAGTATTACAAGAAAATATGGTGGTACGGGTCTTGGTTTATCTATAAGTAAACAACTTGTTGAGTTGATGGGTGGAGAGATATATATTACAAGTAAAGAAGGGGTAGGTACTAAGTTGTTTTTTGAGATTGAGTTAGAAAAAGCAAAAAATGATATTGATGCTCAGGAGCTGCTATCCACTTCTCAGTCGAAGCTCTCAACACTTTCTTTTTTTAATAAAAGAAAAAAAATGGATAAAGATCAAGAGTGGGAACTTATAGAGTCGTTAAAAGAATCTGTATATAGAAAAAGACCTAAATTAGCTATTCCTATTATTGAAGAATTTGATAAACATATTTTAGGTATTATGGATAGTACTGATTTTAAAAATGTTAAAATATATATTAAAAAATATATGTTTAAAGAAGCGAGTGAAATATTAGATAAATATGGAAGATAAAAATAGCCCTACTATATTAATTGTTGATGACAATGAAGTCAATATACATATACTCTTTGGTGCCTTAAGTGATTATGATTTAATACCAGCATTAGATGGACAAACTGCTTTAAATATTATTGAAGAGGAAAAAATTGATTTAATACTACTAGATATTATGATGCCAAATATGAATGGATTTGAAGTTTGTGGAATTATAAAAAACAATCCAAAGTATGCAAATATTCCAATTATATTTTTAACAGCAAAAACAGATTCTGATGATATTAAAAAAGGCTTTGAAATAGGTGCAATTGATTATATAACGAAACCATTTAATCCCTCAGAACTCAATATTCGTATCAATACACACATTGAACTTATTAGTTATAAAAATAATCTTGAAAAAAGAGTAGTACAAGAGATTGAAGAAAATAAAATAAACCAACAGATACTCTTCCAACAATCTAAACAAGCAGAAATAGGGGAGCTTATGATGCATATAGCGCATCAATGGAAACAACCTTTGAGCGAGTTAGGGAGTATAAATACTTTTCAAGTAGGAAAACTAGAGCATAACAAAACAATCAATCTAGAAGAATATAAAGATTACTTGATGAAAAATGCAACTATTATCTCATTTATGTCAGAAACAATTGAAACCTTTCAAAATTTTTATCAACCAAATCAGGCAAAAAATAATTTTAATATTGAAGATGCTTTAGTAAATGCAATTAATATTGTAAATGCAACACTTGATTATAATAATATAAATTTAGAGATAATAAAAGATAAAACATACAATATTTTTGGTAATATTAATGAATATTCACAAATTATTTTAGCAATATTAAATAATGCTAAAAATATATTTATAAAAAGAGAAGTAATGCACCCTAATATCATCATTAAAATAGATGAAGATAAAGAAGATGTAGTGGTTACCATTATAGATAATGGTGGTGGTATTAATTTAGAGAATGGTGAAGATATTTTTTCCCCATTTGTTAGTTATAGTAATAGTACCGGTATTGGTCTTTATATGGTAAAAGCTATATGTGAAAAAAATGGTTGGGGAATTTCCACACAAAACTATGAAGATGGTGCAAAATTTATTATTAGAAGTAGGAGGATAGTTGAAAATGAATAACTTAAAAAATTTAAAAGTTTTATTTATTGAAGATAATTTAACTTTTGCAGAACATACAATTTATTTTTTAGAATTATATTTAAAAGAAGTTATTCATTGTGTCAGTATGAAAGATGCATTGCAGATATTTGAAAGCGAAAATTTAGATTTTATTATTAGTGATTTAAAAGTAGAAGATGGACTTTCTTTAACTTTTATAGAAACTGTTCGTTCTTTCAATAAAAATATACCTATAGTTGTACTTAGTGCGCATAAAGATGAAGAGTTTTTATTGAAGGCTATCCCTTTAGGGCTTATTGCTTATGAGGTTAAACCTATTAATTTTACTGACTTTAAAGTGGTATTAAATAAGTGTGCTGAAGCTTTAAATGTAGATAGTCTAGTTTTTATAAAAGATGATGTTTTTTATGATAACAATAAAAAATCAATTTTTAAAAACAATGAAGAGATTATATTAAGTAAAAAAGAATCATCATTTGTAGAATTACTTATAAAAAATAAAAATAGCGTGGTTACCAAAGATGATATAAATACTTATATATGGGAAAATGAATATATGAGTGAATCAGCATTAAAGAATTTTTTGTTGCGAGTAAGAAAAAAAGTGGGAAAAGAATTTTTTTACACAATACAAAATATAGGGTATAGGTTATAAAACTATTGAAGACTAATAAATA
>JGI10211J34971_10002156_pt1 | contig 16186 bp, 18 predicted proteins | sample Etolagsediment_FD_34971 | JGI IMG/M metagenome (IMG submission 34971) | reverse complement strand
GGAGTGATGCCTGATTACGAAGACATTCTTCGAATACATTTTCTCTAGATAAATTCCTATTATAAATAATATCGGTACTTTTGATATCAACGCCATTTTGACCATATGTCATAAATCCTTTCTTATATATATTACATACTGAACATTTCGTTAGGTTTGCACCGCCCGCGCAATTACCACATGTACTAGTTGCAGTCGGATAAATATAAACAACTCCGAAATATGGTTTATAGTCAAAATATTGCTGCGCATCGCTATTACTAAATGTTAACCTGTCACCTACCGACACTAAGAGTTGTGGATCGTCCTCCCAATTTATTGTTATAGCATTGCTATTTAATAGTGGAAACCCTCCACTATCGACATTAAAAGTTATGGTTCCTACTACTACTGCACCGGCATCTTTATTCTCGTCCTCTATTTTAACTAAGGCCGCTTTTACAATCTGTGTACTTGCATATTTGGATTTGGCTTGACCCCTTACAAAGTATTGTTCTGTTTCGTCATCACCCGTCGGAGTACCATATATCTGTATCAATTCCAGAGATGGTTGTGTTCCTCCTTTATTATCACTTTCGTATAGAAATCCCGCACAATCTGATTTAGACATACATAAAGACGCGCAATTAGTATGTGAAATTCTTGGGTCTTCTTTATCGTGATTACATACATTATACTGTATTTTTTTGGTATTATCTATTTTCAGTTGCTTTCTGAGGTCAGCATCATCAGGGACTCTAGTAAAATTCGTATCGGAATAATCTATATGAGGATTATAATCGCGAGGTATGAATGAGTTTAATAACTTTATTTCTTCTCCTGCAGTTTTAGGTGTATTACCCCCTGAATCAATAGTCGTTAACAGTATAGATAATACAACGATAATCACACATGTAATAATTATACCGTTCATTTTTATTATAAATTAAAAATAAAGTTTTTTATAATAAAAATGAACAGCGAACAAACACATGGTGGAATAGACGATACGATGAGATCATTTTACGAGCAATTTGATTACGACAGTGCGATTGCTAAAACGTTAGCCCCTTCAACAATCAGCGAAGCGAAGCAGCAACAATTAGATACTATTATTACTGAAAACAAAAGCGCTCGAGAAGCATGTGCTTCTTTGCTAATTGATATTCGAGATGGGTTAGATAAAGAATTCTTAACAGAAGATGAAAAAAGTTTATTAATTCGAATTATCGGAGAAGATTGGGAAACCAGTGAATATGTAACTAATAATAAAAAGTTTGAATAAATTTAATCATTCAATTTACAATTATTATATTGATAATTGTAAATTATGCATTGGACCAATACGAAAAAGCTTTTTCGTATGGCATCACAGGTTTTCCTTGTCGTTTATTTACATCATTATGGAAATCTACGAAAAACATAAACAGTAGATGGTTATTTCCAAGTGCTTTTTTTAATTTCATCTGGTTGTTATTCAAATACTCTTCTGCGTGGTCACTACATATAGAACAAGGTAAAATATTCGGGATCGACTTAATAAAATTTATTATACCGTTTAAGTCTTGATCAGTTGGGTTTTCCGGATAATGAAGCATTGTTTTATGAATAACGTACCAATAATGAGGACCCCATTTATCAACACCTTGCTTACGTTGCGTATTTTCATTTACTATCGTTGTGTTATTTATTTGTATTGGTTTCATAACAGGTTCTATTACTTTTATTTGTGATATCGGTGTATCAACGGTCTTATAATGTCCATAATATTGAGAACGATACATTTATAATATACATATAAGTTTTTTTAAATGAAATTTATTGTTACTTTATTAGGAATAAATTGCAAATCTACATAAGCAATTTTTTTATCTTTTAGAAACGCCATAATACCTTCGCTATCGGGCATATTATTATATAATATTTTTACATCGGATATATCGATAAAATGAGTGAACATTTTTCGTAAGTCATTCGCGCGTTCACCCAAATCACTTTCTTCTACTATATTACTTACTATTTGTTCGATATTGTTATACTTTTGCATCAATTTATACGATTTATGAGATCCTATACCTTTTATATTATCATTATAGTCAGTTCCACACATTATACAATGATCTAAATGCTGCATTCTGTCGAAACCTAATTCTGTCAATAACTGTTGATAATTTACTTGGCATACTAAACCACTTATTACATCTAGTTTAGATAAACAAACAGGGCTGCCATATGCTAATATATCCGTGTCATCCGATAACACAGCATCGACCATGTTGTCGATGCATAATTTACAACCATATTTTTCCGCTTCTCCCGGCGCCTCGTGCCAGCTAACGCCGTACAAGTCAAACAATTTTTTAAGTTCGATGAAATCATTATTGTTTATATTTACCACCTGTCTAGATTTTTTCTCGTATCGCATATCTATCTCCGAATCTATAACGATACCCCCCGTGTCCTTGAATAACTTCGTCAGATGGTCACCTACACTTCCGTTCCGTCTATATATCGTTATATCTTCGTCTATCGCTTTAATTTGTTCAATCAACTTTTGTTTAGATTCTCGTCGTTTAGTTTGTTCTTCTGTTTTTTCTACAGGGGATGGACCATCCAATATAAAAATGCAATGAACCCCGTTATCTCTCAAACATTTTATCAGTCGCGCAAACCCTTCTAACCATGTATCGCCAAATATCGCTTTATATTTGTACATGTATAACGTTGTGTCAATGGCAATTTTTTTATGTATGTAATTTGATATATGAACTGTGTTAAATATATTAGGTGATATGTCTCTTAGAAATTTATTGTAATTAGATTTAATTCCCATTTTGATTTAATAATACTAGAAACAAGTTTTTTTTTCATTATTATTAAAGAATTTGGAATATTTTTTGCACCACTTGCGCCTAGCTTTATTTTGCGCAAAAGGCTTTTCAGATATATGAAGTTCTGACCAATCATCTATCTTCCAGAATACAGTAACAATCCTGTTTTTTTCGTAATTTGTGACAACTACCATATTTTCCCATGTAAACACTGCTCGTCCATAGGTATCCCATAACTTCTGAGGTTCTTCGTAATCTAACTTACCGTATTTGAGAGTATGACTTACCATATCAGGTGATATTTTTCGCTGCGACATTCTTTGAACTGCATGATCAGTGAGTCCAAATACCAGAGGAGGTAAATTAAAATATTCATACCACTGTTTTATTTTAAGTATACGATAATTACACTCACCCGTATTAGCTAGCGTATCTGGTTTAAAATTATTATGATTTTTCCATGTCGTTGTTTGAAAGATACTTCTTATAATTCGATTATTAAATAGTTTAAATGTAATCGAAGTAAGAGGGTTGATATTTTTTGATAATAATATAGAGATCATATAACTATCGGGTAAAATATTAGTTGAAAATATCGTTATTAAGATCTATTTTTGTATTCTTCTATTTTAAAATACAAAAATAAAAACTTTTAATCTATGTCCATTGCTGCGACTCCTGATGATTGCAGTGTGCAAGTCGGATCGGTAGAATATTTACAATTCGGAGTAATTTTTTTCTTCTTTTTCTTACCACCCCGTGGTGGCGGGTTGCAAAACGCCATCAAGTTTTTCTGCACTTTACGTACTTGTTCGTTCAGACCTCCTTCGGGTTTTCGTTCGATTAACTTCATTTCTAAAAGATTGTCTATAATTGCCGTGCTTATAGACGGAAAATATTTCGTGTCATAATATGTGTGGTCTAGCCCATCCTTTACTTCATCGATCTGTGGATTTCTTTCTAAAATAGTGTTTACGTGTTGGAATATTATGTATGATGCTCTTTCCACTTCTATTACTCTATATTTTAGATACAAATCAGAATCGATGTTTGTTAAGTATCTTAATAGTAATTCAGTCATTTCACTGCATTCACTTCCCGGTTTTATTTTCCGCACAGTAGTTTTCGGAGTCTTTCGCGCGACCGTAGTCTCCTCTGCTGATCTAGCGCGTTTGGGAGCGAAACTATGCGATGCACGGGATCTTATGTTATAATATTTTGGAGAACTGCTACTTTCTTTTAACTGTTTGAGTTGTTGTAGCATACGAATCAAAACATTTCTATTCGTATCAATTTGTTTATCGTATAATTTCTTTCTTTTCATAGCATTTACAGCTGATTCCAATTTACCCGATTTTTTGTATTGTAATGCTACGTCACGCTGCTCGTCTGATTTTAACTTCAATATTTGTTGACTATCACGCAACAACATTATTTGTTGTCTTAAATTATCTGTTTCCGGCGAGTAACTGGATGCTGCAGCAGTCACGAATCCTGAACTAATAGCAATACTTACAAGCGCAGTTGCTAAGGTTGTTCTTTGTTGGAAAAAGCCATTTATATAAGTCCATACCAAATGTTCAATTCCGTTGTAATTAGGTAATAATACTTTCAGTGTTATCAATATCATGGGTATTCCTATCGTACGTATTAAAACATTCATAATAGCAGGATCTGTTAACAATTCACCATTGTTTTTAGCAGCTGCGTATGCTAATTTAAAAAAAGCGATAATAAATATTCGCATCATATATCTCTGAACGAATTTTCTCTGAATACACTTAGATCCGAAAATCATAAACCATACTAACCCCTCAAATATATCAGCATTGTTATTAAAAAAAAGTGGTAAATTCCCACCGATAAGATTTCGAAAATGCGCCGTTAATACTTGATTCGTAGCAGATACTCCACCAGATTTTGGTTCGACCATGTAAGTCGGTAAGTCCGCGATTTTTAAGTTCGTGTTTTCTTGTAAAATTGTAGTAACGCTCCTAGCAAGTCTACCCGTAAAGCTACTGTCTACGGCGGTCAATTGAATTCTAGGTATCGCAACCCATACTGCCGCGTGTGTTACTAAATCTGGGATTTTATAGCTTCCCAGTTGCGGTATAATCTCAGTGTTTAAAAATTGCGTGACATTCATAACTCCGAGTGTATCAACTATCATATTACTATGACTCATTATGCCGGCAATTCTATCGATTGATTGGGTTAATGTAGAATCGTTATTAAATATCCGAGAAAGAGAATATGCGTTGTCTAGTTCTGGTCCGTAATATATTGGGCTAACAGCTCTGTTCAAATTATTTTGAACTTGTTCGCACGCAGTTCCAGTCTTAAGGCTGTTATGTAAAGTAAAAACTGGAATTGATTCACTGTCAAATTCCTCTTGTAAGAAACCTGATGTTTTTGAGTCGCTACGCCTTTTTTTCATGTCTTGCGGCGGTGTTGTATTATTATTGTTTGGCGGCGGTGTTGTATATACGCGACGCGTAGGAGATGTAGGGGGGGTTTTAACCGATGATTGAGATTTTCTCGATACTGATTTGAACTTACTTTTATTATTAGGTGTATTGTGTGGACTATAGTTAGGTGTATGAGCGTGTAATTTCTTTTTCCAATTATTTTCTTTTTCTAAATTCACGTGTTTAATTTCATGGGTATCAGGTAAGTCTTTCAAACACCTTCTTCTCATGTCAAACCCTTTCTGCATATATTCATTATATCTATCATCATATTTCCCGTTTCGATGTTTATGATATATATTTTGTATTAGACATATTTCATTATATTTTCTAATATTATTTTCATCTTTTGTCGGCATATTTATCTTTTATATATTACAAATATATTAATTCTTGTTTTTTTTGTAAATATATAATCCGCCTAAAATAACAACTAAAACGACTATTATACCTACGACAATATTCCCGGAATTATATTCTACAGACTCTAATATCGTCTGATTGGGTCTGAAAGACGCGGGTCTGAAAGACTGCCCGCGTAATGCAGGACGGGGAAGAGGGAGAGGGTGGGGAAGAGGCGTTGGGCGGAATGGTCTCCAGTTTTTGTTGCAAGTGTGAGCTAATGGGAACGGGGATGATGTAAATGTATCTGTCATAAATCGCAATTGACTTTCACGGATACAATTTGGTTTATTATCTTGATATGTGCATGCTAATATGTAACCCGGATCGCAAATACACCGCGCCGATGTCGATGGATTCATATTCGATGACGACAGTTGCAATCTTCCATTTTCGCAAATCCCGGGTAATTTATCGTCAACAGTGCAATTTCCGTTTACCCAAGTGGGCCAATTACATTTACATTCCCACGTGAGAGAATTATCGTCCTGTGCATAACTCAATATTTTTTCACCTTCGCAATTTGGGAGTGTGTTCGGTGGTAAACATTTCTTAGTTGACGGGTTAACAGTTTGACACGTGAAATTTTGATTGCCGCAAATTTCACTGCAATTATCATCATCTGTACAAATCGGGGGTGATACAGAGCACACTGTAGTTGTGTCACCATAAACTATATTTTCTTTATCGTTAGTTTCGTCTTTGACAATATCATCGAGTTGCGTAGTACCCAAGCCGCCATATATTATTACATAAATCACAGTGAATATACCCATCAATACAATAGACCCTAATACAATTTGCGTTGACATATTTTATATTATGATACAATAAAAGATGAATTATTATGAATTATTTCATCCTATAATTAATATTTTAATATTAGTAGTATGTTTTGCAATTGCATATCTTTTAGTAGAATATTTAATAAAACCCAAAGTATTAGAACCTTTATGCATGATAAATTCAGAAGATTGCATGGAATTTGATTATTTTATAGATGGTAACAATGTATTAATAAATACCAAACCAAATGGATACTGGATATGGATAGAAAATGATCTTGGGTTTGTATACGGTACTCAAATGAATAACAATAGATGTAAAGACCCGGAATCTTTCGAACCGGTATTCAGAATTTCAAATAATAACGATGATTCCTGGTTTATAAACGACTACAAATGCGTTCAACCATTGGCACAAACTTTAAAAAAGTTTAAAGATCAAAATATTAAAAAGAGAACATTCAAATATAAATTACCCTCTAAAATGTTACGATCTAAAGGTCTTGTTATAAACCAAGACGGCGATTTGGTAACGGAAATCGGAAATAAATTAACCGCTAACGATGTTATAACTATTTTTAAATCTAAAAATATATTATAGCATTTTTTATTATATAATAATAAAATGCATTATATAATATCGGTATTTATTTTATCACTTTTTACAATATTAGGTGTTTTGGTGTTTAAACACCAAAACACAAAGGTTGAAGGAAACGGTAATTTCGCTACGATGTTCGATAAGTGCGACAACGATGCGGATTGCCCAAACGACGGTAAATGTACAACAAATAATAGTAGGACGAGGTGTAGTAATGCAGTCGAGAACAGTGTATGCAATCTAGACGAAAATCCTACTATATGTAATATGGAAGATGATAATTCGACACAGTGTGCTTATTGTTCAAATATACAATGGCAATGTTCCAGAAACAAAGATATAGTAATCAACAACAAAAAAATAAGTCTACCGGTGCCTGGTAATCCAGATTTGGGAGTATGTCAACCAGTGATTAGCAATCAACTATGCAATAATTTCACATCGCAATATCAGTTAACAAAATCCAGAGATGGCAATGACTATTCATGGAAATGTAGATGTAAAAATCCAACTATGATGACTCATGAACCATCGGTAAATGAAGGCAGTAACTGTATTGAGGCCTTAGCATGTGGAAAAAATGGGCAACTATATGTTCCACTAGATGAAAAAAAGATATGTGCTATTAATTCCGATTGTAACGGAACTGATAAATGCTGTCTAGAAGACGACTCTATTGGACGTGTATGTCATGTAGATGGAGAACCTGGAATCCAAGGTGGTGTTTGTCATCGTAAATGGGATAGATTAGATAAAAGTGTAAATGAATCTGACCCGTCAAACGGTAAATGTTTATGCGACGACGGTTACACATATACGGGGTCTAAAACAGATAGTACCGTTTACACGAAAAAATGCATTCCAGACACGTGGTCCAACGGTAATGGATATGTAAACGCTCGAAAAAGCACCGACGGTATAACGCTGACATGCGATCCGGGTTACATATCATGTGATAAAGATAATATAGGTGTGTCTATCAAAAATCAGTTTTTGAAAGCTAAATGTGAAAATAACCCTTCTTGTATAGAAGATCCTTGTAAAAATGGATACATCGATGAAAATGGAGATTGTCAATGCAACGATAATTATGTCGTTGACAGTGATCCAACTAGCGCTAATCTGCAATATTGCAGACCTTTACCCACAGATGGTAGTAATTGTAATTTTCAAGGAACCTCTTACAAAGATGAATTTGGGGAAGAAAAATGTCGATGTAATTGTCCGTGGACGGGCGATACATGCAAGACTTTAGGTTTGGCGTCGTGTCCGGGTGAGCGATGTAATTTACTAACTTTACGAGAATCTACAGGGCGACCATTTACGGACAATAACTGTTATAATAGAGATTATGACCCTGTTAAGTCTACCGTCGCAAACGTATGTGGTAAAGATCCTCAGTTTGACTTTAACATGATATTGAGACAATTCGGACCAATGAGGAATACTGTTCAAGGTTTACTAAATTCTTTCAACGTCAAAGTTCAACCGTATAAATGCATGACTGCTCGTAAAAACGACAAGACGAATAGGTGGGAAATCCCTAGCATGCGTTGGGCACAAGTCCCCCCTCAATATTTACCGCAAAAATAGATTAATTATTTTATAATAAAAACGTTAATTTATATTAATTTGAATTGATTAATATAACTAAACAATGAATGATGAAATTGCAAGTATACAATTCGGAGTATATTCATCGCAAGAAATATTGAATTATTCTGCGTGCGAAGTAAACAACCTTAAAAAAAAAGGCAGTGGGAGTGTATATGATCCTCATATGGGAGTTACCGAATATGGAATCGAATGTCCTACGTGTAAGCAATCAAGTGCGAAATGCGTCGGTCATCCGGGATATATAAAGTTATCATTACCTATAATTCACCCGCTTTTCATAAAACATGTAATTAATATTTTACATTGCGTCTGTTTTAAATGCTATCGATGTTTATTGGGGAAAGAACATATAGAAATGTACAATTTAAATTTTAAGAAAAAATTTGATACGTTTATTGGGTTGACTGAACTATGCAAGAAAAAAAACCATATATGTTGTAGAAACGGGTGTGATGGAAGCGATAAATTAAAAGAAAGAACATTTAAAATTAAACATTGTCCTTTCGATAATAACATTTATTTACATGATAAAAATGACGACGGAAAGGAGACAAAGACCGAATTGACCCCATACGAAATATTTCTAATATTAGATTCTATACCTGATGATGATGTAGTAAGCATGGGATTAAATTTACAATTATGTCACCCGCGGAATTATATCATGTTTTATTTAACGATTTTGCCACCTGTAGATAGACCTTATATAAACATAAGCGGTAGTATATGGGATGATGATATAACAATACAGTACATGGATATAATAAAAATAAATTCGCAAATTAATAAATTATTAAGTAGTATTGATAATTGTACCCTGAAGAAACAAAAAATAACAAAGCTAATTGCAATGCTTAAGTTTAAAATATCAACTACCTTTAACAATACACAGGGAAAATCAAAACACACGACCAATGGCAGACCTATTAAAGGTATAAAAGAACGTTTAGCTGGAAAAGACGGGCAGATACGTAACAATATGATGGGTAAAAGATGCAATTACAGCGGTAGAACAGTCGTCGGACCCGATAGCACGCTCAGGACAAATGAAATAATACTACCCGTCGAAATGGCAAATAAATTAACGGTGCCAATCAGGGCGACTCCTTTAAATATTTCTATTTTACAAGATCGATTAAATAATAATAAAGTAACAAGTGTTATAAAAAATAACGAAGCTAAAACATGTATCAATATAAAACGCTTAACAGAAGGCACTACGGTATTCGAAGGGGATGTAATATTAAGAAATGGCAAGCAAATACGTGTAGTAGATCCAGCAAAGTTAACATTGATAGATGGCGATAAGATTTTACGAGATGACGTAATTTTAAATGATATTAAAATTCCAGGAAATACTTTTCAAATTGAAGTCGGTATGATAGTTAATAGATTATTGGAAGATGGTGATTGGGTACTTCTAAATAGACAGCCTACATTGCACAGAGGGTCTATGCTTGCGGTAAAAGTAATAATACGTCCGCACAGAACCATTCGTATGAATCTAAGTATATGTAAAACATTTAATGCCGATTTCGACGGAGATGAAATGAACATACACGTGCCTCAAAGCGAAGAAGCGCAAGCGGAATTACAGTTATTATCAAGCGTAGAACATCATATTATTTCACCTCAATCAAGCAAACCTAATATCGCCATTGTTCAGGATTCGTTACTAGGATCTTACAAAATGTCTATAGGAATCCAAAATATTCCCAGAGATATTTTCTTCCAAATATACATGGCTATGAAATTACCTTCGTCCGATATAATCAAACGAATCAGCGAATTAGATGATGTATATATATCCAAAGGATTACCCAAAGGGTCCTGTTATTCAGGAAAAGGTTTGATATCGTTGTGTCTACCTGAAGATTTCAATTATGAATACCGTAACAATGCAGATCCCAAGGAGCCCGTCGTAAAAATATATAACGGCGTTCTATACCAAGGCGCGTTCGATAAATCGGTTTTGGGATCGACACATGCATCCATTCTGTTACTGATAAATAAGGAATATTCGCCTACGATAGCTATGAATTTTATAGATAGCATCCAATTTTGCGCTACTGAATGGTTATTATATCGAGGATTTAGTGTTAATTTCAGTGATTGTATGATGGTTGACAAAAACCAAGATGTAAAAACAAAAGAAGTTATTCGGAAATGTTATATTGAAGCATCTGCTTATAAGAAAACCACAACAAACCCTAATGTCAGGGAATTACGCATCAAATCCGCTTTAAATAAAGCAAAAGACGTAGGTCTTAGAATAGCGAAAGATTCACTCTCTAAACAAAACAACTTTTTATCAACTGTTATTTCAGGGAGCAAAGGAGACTTTTTTAATATTTCGCAAATCACAGGGTTGCTAGGTCAACAAGATATCCTAGGGCAACGGGTGCAGTACATGATGAGTAACGGAAGGCGATCTTTATGCTACTACCCCATTAATAAAGACGACTTAAGTCACGAGTTAGAGTATGAATCTAAAGGTTTCATATCATCTTCGTTTATAAAAGGATTAAACCCCAAGGAATTTATATTTCATGCAATGTCGGGTCGAGAAGGAATAACCGATACAGCTATGGGCACTGCAACATCTGGATATATACAACGTAAAATAGTAAAGTTAACAGAAGATATAAATATACAATACGATGGAACTGTCAGAGATCATACAGGTAGAATCTATCAACATGTATACGGAGATAACAATTTAGACCCTATAAAAACCACTAAAGTTAACGGCATTCAACAATTCTGTAATATATATAGAATTGTTGAAAAACTTAATAATAAATATGAGTCGCTTAATATCGCATTGACGTGTCAATAACATTAAGCGGGTTTGCATTCAGCTTTATAAGATCGTGTCCTCGTTTATCTGTTTCGATATTACTTATCTTGTTCCATTCAGTATATCCCTCTCGTGTTTTACGAATATAATAATTGTTAATTATATTAGAACTTAACTGAGTTATAACCATGTTTATTATTCTATTTTGTTTTTGTAAAAATGTCATTGGTTGAGATTCTATATAACTTAATACTTTATTAACATACATTTTGTTAATATCATCATCATCGATATCAAATTCAATTCCGCATCTATCACGTACGCGTTTACTAACCATGCGGCGAATTTCAATTAGTTGTAGTTGCGATAACGGGTCAACGGTAGATGAATAATAACCACGTTCCGTTATAGAAGGGAGGTCATTATTAGCGGTTAAATTAATCATATATGCATTCATTTATTATATATGATTAAAAAAAATATCTTCGTTCATCATTAAAAAATACTTTATTTAATACGATTTTATTATTAACAATTACGGGGTAAATCCACCGTAAATCATATTTAACATGTTTGTTCTGTCATACTTTATTACACTTTTTGGGTCACTACCAGGATGACCACCAGGACATGTTTTCAATGCTTCCGCGCATGATTTATTTCCTTTTTTTCTGATACATGTAGCGAACCTCCACCCTCGCTTCGGGACCGACGCGTCAATACAATAATCATTGGATAATCTGTGTACATCTTCATTTAATTCCGCTGGGTGCAAAGGAACATATATATCGCGCGCATTGCATCTATTAATCGGATATCCGACGTAATTGATTGTTTTAGGGTATTTTTTTCCATTATGAGACTTACCGTCTTTTAGTGCATCAACGACATATTTCACTTCAGTATTATCGAATTTAGCTCCATTTGGTTTTTGTGGGTCTATCGGTACTTTCCCGTGTAAATCTTTAGGATAAAAATACGAATAATACCAAGTGTTAGTATCGTCTAATAAAACAGCTCCTTTGCTATCGAACCCTTCACCATCTACATCTAAAACTTTATTACATTCGTTTACACAACAATTAAATTCATCCGGGTGGTATTCAGTATTATCATAGTCAAACATTTCTTCGCATAATTTTTTACACTTTTTGGCACTTGGATTAGAAATGTAATCTGTTCTAAATGCATTTACGCATTTATCGAAACACCTATGGTCGCTATCTTCTTTGCATTTATCGAAACACTTAGTGTCGCTATCTTCTTTGCATTTATCGAAACACTTAGTGTCGCTATCTTCTTTGCAATGATCATTGCACATAATAATACGATCATCAGACATTTTATTATAAGTTTTATAATAAAAAATAGTACTAATAAAAATGAATACACTGAATTTACAAACTTATATTCGTAAAATTGCTAAACAAATACACCCAGACCTTCGCGTATCCGCTGAATTTACCACCTCCGTAAATAATATGATAAATGTATTGGGTAAAAAACTCATCTTAACAGCTATCGCAATTAAGATAAATGCAGGTAGAGTTGAACTACAAGCCAAAGACATAAAGGCCGCTACTGAAGTTGTTTTACTTCCCGATTTGTATAAATATGCAACTAGCAATGCGACTAAAGCCGTTACAATAGCTTCAAGTGGTAAGATTGAAGGTAGACGGGTAACGAGAACAGAAGAAGCCAAACTTACACTGTCGGTTCCTAGAGTTGAGACGTTTATGAGAGACAATATACCAAAACGGGCTGGAAGAACTCGTATAAGTAAATATGCTATTGTTTATCTAACAGCAGTCCTAGAATATATCGCAGCAGAAACTTGTGAATTATCGGGTAACGAAGCTACCAGAAATAAGAAAGTTACAATGACTAAAACCCACTATAACACAGTTTCTGCTAAAGATGTTTCCCTGAAGCAGATTCTAGATTGTCATGCAAGATGATTTTTGCTCATAAGTCGCTTACTACGACGGGGTGATGGCCCGCTACCTAGTTGTAAATTATGAATTGAATTCCAGATTTCCAAATCGGTTGAATTTGAGAAATCGAAATCTTTAGTATTAATATTCTGATCTAAACATGTATTTACAATTTCTGCCAAGATATCTAAATTAGAGTTAGGATAATAATTATTTAATGTTTTTATCATTTTTTTATATCTCGTATTTTTCTCAATAAGATCTAATAACGTGTGTTTTTCATCGTGTACTACTGCAGATGCGAACCTATCGATCAATACTTTTACTGATAATTCAGGGTGTACATATACGTAATTGTCATCGTCACTAATATATTTTAGCATATTTAAAACATCATCAACTGAAATATCGGATAACCCCCCTTCAGTTACAAATTCAAGCCAGTCGGCAAATGTTTCCACATCAGGCGGATATTGATTAGGTCTATTATTTGAAATATATTGAGCACTGTAAATAATTTTATTGCTTAATTCTTCAACGTCTTTCTTATTCATATTATTATACTGTATTGCATTTCTTATATATATACGTAAAAAATCATAGATTTTGGTAGGATATTGCATGACTGGGTTAGTTACAATACTTTCCATTCGATCAATAATTTCGTTTTTAATTATTTTTAATTAAAAATCCAAAACGTTTAGTATTACCACTGTTTTTTACCGTCGAATTCTCCATGACGACCAATTTCATAGGTTAAACGAGGACCCATATTTGTTTATCATTTTGCATAGCTTTGATTAGGGCTGGGGCCTGAGATTTTGCATGCATGACAGAAGTTGGGCAAAATGCATGGCATGTGCATGGCCCATCTAAGCGAAAAAGTCAGGCAGGCAAAAATTTTATGCCCATCTTTTTGCCCATCTTTTTGCCAGTCTTTTTGCCCATCTTGCCCAGTCTTTTTGCCCATCTTGCCCATCTTTTTGCCCATCTTGCCCATCTTTTGCCCCCAATTTGTGCATGTTTCAATTTTTGCATGTTTCCATCTCATCTTTTGCTTTTTGGTTAAATCATTGGTCATGATTCCCTCTCCAGTTTTGTTAGATGATCAATTTCCAGACAGCCAAGAGCTAACTGAAGTTCCTGATGAGACTTTAACTGAGGAGTCCCAGCTAAACTCCACGGCAGCAACTGAAGCTGCTCAAACTGAAGATCAACCTCTACCACAAGTTATTCTGCCTCAACCTCAGCCTTCACCACAAGCTACTCCACCTCAACCTCAGCCTTCGCCACAAGCTCCTGCTCTGTCTACTTCCAGACCAGCAAAGAGAAGGAAAAGCTCTACTATCACAACTATAGTTCCATCTAGGAAGTTCTGGAAAGCGGAGGAAGTGGTTCTTCAGACTGCTGTGTACAACCTGTTTTCACTAGACGAGAATGATACAACGACGTGCAGACATTGGTATGGTCATAACGCTATCATTAATCATTAATTAATTTATTTGATTGATCTAAACCAAAGTGCAGACTGTCTGAGTTACGCTTTAGTTTCTCAACGTTTTTGCCCATCTTATTGCCCATTTTTTTGCACATCTTATTGCCTGCGTGTGCATGTGCCCATCTTATTGCCTGCGTGATTTTTGCCCATATTTTTGCCTGCATGTGCATGTGCCCATCTTTTTCGGCCAGTGCCTGTGCATGTGCCCATCTTCAAAATCGACTCAGGCCCCAGCCCTAGCTTTGATAACCTCTCTCATTGCTTTCACCAAATTTGTACCGCCTTCGCTGCCTTTTAACTTGGAAGACATATACTCCAACGGGGTTTCAACGTTCGCTTCTTTTAAGAACATCTTACCTTTGGTTGTTTCCAACATTTTGAACATTCCGTCTATTTTGTTATTAGCAACTAAACACTTGCTACCTGTCGACCAAAAAACACCGGATCCAGGTGTCATATACAACCAATAACCTCCGTCGTCACATTCCGGGTATTCGCGATCAGGCGGTGGATAACAGGCATGTGTTACTTCTAAATAAATACTTTTTTGATCAGAAAGAGGGCCGTCGTTTGAGTCCCACGGTATTTGTTTGTTCAGCATATCAGCGTAAATGTTGTCATTTGGATTTTTTGGATCGTAAACTGAAATCAACCATCCCGGAAAAGTAACAGAATTTGATGTATTATTAAGTAAGGAAGCCATCCCTTTTGCAAACGCTACAAACTCGTTGTCGTTTTTCCCGTCGGGGTATGGAAACGCCGTAAGCCGAGATCGTTCGCCCTTATCAGGTGGCCATTTAAACGAAGTATTTTTAGACTTCTTAACATTTTTTTTGTAAAGTTACAGGCATATTATCCCATAAGAAATTCAGATTCTCTTTCTTTACGATTCTTGACGCATTATCACCGTGATATAAACTATTGAAATACAATGTTTCGTTTTCGATCAAATCGATAGAAACATCTTTACCTTTCCCGGGTAAAGAAACAAAATACAACACGTTGGACAATATTATTACTATGACTATAATAAAAAAAAATATCATTTTATTATTAAAAATATTTTAAAATATATCATCTATTAAATGTAAAATTTTCACTTTTGGAAAAGGTGGTAATTTAAATAACGCAAGCAACCCTAAAATCGATACAATTGCGATAAGAAAAATAAATAAACATGTGTGTATAGATATTTATTTAAATTATTTTTTTTTTATAATGAAAATATTTCGTTAATATAAATGAGCACTGAGTATGATCCCACGAATGAC
>JGI10211J34971_10002154_pt1 | contig 16196 bp, 12 predicted proteins | sample Etolagsediment_FD_34971 | JGI IMG/M metagenome (IMG submission 34971) | reverse complement strand
AAGTTTTTGTATAAAAACTTTTTATTCCAAATCTTTCAAAAGGTGTATAAATAGCTCCAACTCTATAATGCTTTGTAGTAAAATTATCTAATCCACCATTTCTATTATATTTATCAAGCTTTCCATTTCCAATAAGTAAAAATTTATCATTAAACTTATAATCATCTTGTATAAATATAGAATTTATAGTTTCTTCATTAAAAGGTGTAAATGCACCAGTTTCAGAACTAACTCCTGTCATAAAATTTACAATTGTATTTTGTTTTGTAATATATTTTTTATTTTGAAAAGTTGTTCCAATAACAAAATTATTTTTTTGTGTTGAAAATGTTTTAGAGAGTAACCCACTATATTTTTTGAGTTCTATATTTTGATAATATTCTTTAGGAAGCGTAGCATATGGATTTCCCGGTAAAACTATTACAGGTAAAACTTCCAATCCACTGCTATCTTTTTCTTCATAATTTACTTCATTAAAATCATAAGCAAATTTAACTTTTAAAGATTTGTCATCTAAAAAATAGTGGCTAAAATCAAAGAAATAATCTTTTGATTCAATATTTCCACTATCAGGATTAGCATCAACAGATAAACCTATATAGTTATCTTTTTCTACATCAGTATATCCGAAATTAATATTTGTATTTTCTTTTTGAATATTCAAATAAAAATATCTTCTTTGGGTATCATTTTCTAAAGTGTTGTTTTTGTAAGTTTTCTTATCATGTTCTTTTGTATTATTGAAATAACTTAAATAAGACCAACCATTTTGAAATATATCAGCATGAGTGATACTTTGTGAATTTGTTCCATGAGAGGCTATTGTCCCTACAATTTGAGAACCATTTTCTTTCATAGGGTTTTTAGTATAAATTCTTATAAAAAATATTCCCGCGTCACTTCCAAGAGCAAAAGAACTATTTCCCCTATATACTTCAATATAATCTATAAAATCTAAAGGAAGATTTATCCATGAAAGAGAAGCAGACTGGGTATATGTAGAACTCACCTCATGGTCATTTATAAAAAATCTAAAAAATCCACTTACATCTGTCTTACTTCCAGATAAAGAAAGATTTGAAATACCAAACTTATTATTGTTAAAATTGTTAATTGGGAATTCTTTTAAAAGATCTGCAAGTGTAGTATATTGCATACGCTTTAATTCTTCTTGAGAGTATATAGTAACATGACCGAGTTTTTCATCGACTGTTTTTAAAGATTTTTTAGTATTTAATTCATATTCTTCAAGTAAAGCATCTATATTTTGAGCTAGAAGAAAACTAGTAAGTAAAGTAATATATATAAAATACCTAAACATAAAACAACCAGCCTTTAAATTTGACTTATTTTAGTTAAATAATCTTTAAAAGTTAATTATTATAATCCATATTATTTTTTGAAAATTATTCTCTTGAGCCAAAGAGGAGTATCCTCTTTCATCATTCTTTGAAGAGACTTGATAACATCTTCTATTTTTTCACCTTCATGAGATGATTTCATAGGATAAATCCCTGTAGATTGTACCATGTTTGCTGCCTTTGGTCCTATTTGAGAAACATAAACTATATCACTGTCTTCTAAACAATTTATTTTATATTCTAACTTATCAACTTCATCATCAAACTTTAAAGAGGAATCAACTTCATGGACAAGCTCAAAATCATCTTCACTAACATCATATATATAAAACATCTCACACCAACCAAAATGTTGGTTTACATGAATATTATCTTTTGAGGCGAATGCTATTTTCATAATAAAGCCTTAGATTATATATATTTGTATATTTTCATCAATGATTTCAGACAGTGTATTTTTAATCATATCATAAGTACTTGTTGCACCTAAACTACATCCAGCACAGGCACCTTGATATGCAAGTCTTATTTGAATATCTGGTTCATTTAAATAATCAAGTATCATCATATCTCCACCATCTTTAACTAAAATAGGTCTAATAAAACGGTCAAGTGCATCAGCAATGATATCATATTGCTCTTCATAAGGTTTTGCTCTAAAGAGTTTATTTAGTTCACAAGTTTTATTTGGTTCTTTATCAACTCCACCCATTTGTGCTACAGCCATTGGATGACCTGAAAGCGCTGCATTTAACATGGCATTAAATCCTTCTCGCACCTTTTCTTCATCTGTTCTATCTTTTAAAAGTAATAATCCTAGTCTAAAGTTTGCACCTTGATGATTTTTCTTAACAGCAATTCTAAAATAATCTATCGCTTTATCTTCATCTTCCTCTACACCAATTTTTGATTGATACATAAGTGCCAAGTTATAAGTTGCAGAATCATTTTCAAATTCAGCTCCTTTTTCAAACCATTCACGAGCTTTGGTGAAATCTTTTTCAACACCTTCACCTTTTAAATACATCAATCCAATATTTGCCATCGCTTGATCATTTTTTAGTTCTGCTTCTTTTGTCCAAATATTTAATGCCGTTTCAAAATCTTTTGCTCTGTATGCTTTTAATGCTTCTCTATGTTCCATAAATCTAATTCCTTCTTTTGGATTTGGGATCTCTCTCCCTAATTCTAATTGTTTTTTTATATGCTTTTCTAAATACTCTCTTGCTATCTCAATAGCTTCATAATAATCTTCACTAGAACCTTTTATATCAAAGTCAGTATAAACTGCTAAATAAGCATCACCAACTTCATGTTCCCCTGGATACACCTCAACAGGATAATCCAAATTCATATAGTATTCTAAATTCTTTTCCATCTAACAACACTCTAATTCAATTTGGTCAAGTAAATCTGTCCCTTTTTCAAAATCAAACTCTTCAAACAAATCATGAATATAAAATACATTTGCACAAATCAAATACAAAGTATCTTTTTCTTCCCCTTTACTCCAAACTTCTCTGTAGTTTTCAGGTATTTTATCCATAAAATTAACCCATAGTTGATTTTTACTTTCAGGTTTTGCAGAAAAAAGCTCATTCATCACATCAAGTACCAATGCAGCATTTTCATAACAGTCAATATTGTTAAATGTAATATATCTATCTTTTATTTCCATAACTTACTCAACTCTCCTCACAACCACAACTACAAGTTTCACCTTCACCTGGATTTAGTAATTTTTTATAGTTATCACTTGTAAGTTTTACCAATTTTTGATTTTTAAAGTTATCATATATATCTTCTATTGAATATGTATTATAATCAGCAGTATAAACATCCATACCATTTTTGTCAAACGATTTATAAACACCCTCACCCATATAGTAAAATATAGTAGAAGTTACCCCTTTTGTTTTTAAGAAATCTCCACTTTTAGGACCCTCTCCTTGTACATCATTTGTAATAACATCATACTTACCTGTATTTGTATCAAGCAATGCAAAATATGGAACTTTTCCATAAAGTTTTGAAATATTTGTTGAATTTTTTGTATCAATTGGAATTGCTAACATTTATAAATCCTTTTCTACATTTATATGTTAGTGTATTTGCATAATCTATTCCATATTTAATATTATCTCTTGAATTTACATTTATAAGAATTTTATAAGTTCCATAGCTTTGGAAAAATCAAACCTTTCAATGTGTTTTTTAATACTTTCAAAACTATTTTGGTCTTTTGATGATAATTGATATTTTTCTATCTCATGAAGCACCTGTTTGATATTTTTAGGTCTTTTTGTTTCTACAACTTTATAAAGCTTTTGAAATAACTCTTTTTTATGTTCTTCACTCAAAGATTCTCTTAAATCTACAAATTTATTAGCTTCTTTATTACTATTAAACAATGCTAACTCTTCAGTTACTTTATTCAACTCTTCTTCAAATTGTAAAACCAATTTAGCACTCATATTATTTTCTAACTCTTGTATAGTTTTATGTAAATTTCTAGCCCCAATATTTGCACTTAGTCCTTTAATCGTATGAATAGTCCTTAATTTTTCCTCATCATTAAACATATTAAAAGTAAATTTTTTATAATTATTATAAAAATCATCAAGCACTTTCATATACAATTTTTGATTGTTACCCAAATAAAGTAATCCTGAACTAGTATCTATGTTTTTAAAATATGGTATTCTTAGTTGTTCTTCAAATTTAACTTTTTCCAAATTATCATTAGATAAATATTTTAATAATGTACTGTATAATTTTTCCACTTCAATAGGTTTATTAAGATGTTCTTGCATACCTATCTCTTTTGTTTTTTCCATATCACTTTTCATTGCATTTGCACTTAATGCGATAATTGGTATCTCTCTATTCTCTTTTCGTATTATTTTTGTTGCCTCATATCCATCCATTATTGGCATTTGAATATCCATAAGAATTAAGTCATATTGATTTTGATGAAAAAGTTCAATTGCCTCTTGTCCATTACAAGCTACATCAATTTTTATTCCACTATGTTCTAAAAGACCTAATATAATCTCTTGATTTGTTTTATTATCTTCTGCTAATAATATTCTACAATTATCTAAAATATTTATGTCAAGGTTTAAAGGTGCTTGATTATATTGAGCTATATAATGAGTTGAAATATCATTTTTAAATAGATCACTCAATAGATCATTTAATACTGATGGATTTATCGGTTTTTGTAAAAATATATCAATACCAATTTCTCTTGCCAAACCTACAATTGAGTCTTGCTTAAAGGAGCTTACCATAATAACTGTGGGTGGAGTAATACTTGAATCACATTCTTGTTTAATATATTTTGTTGTTTCTATACCATCCATATTTGGCATATTCCAATCCATAAGGATGATATCATAACTATTATTGCATTTATCTATTTTATCTATAGCTTCTTTACCACTAAAAACCACATCTACTATCAAACCAAAACTAGAAAGTAAACTGTGTAGTATATCATGCCAAGTTTTATTGTCATCAACAACTAAAGCTCTTTTATTATGAAATTGTTGATATTCTTTATTAACAGTTTCTGATTCTTCTAAATCTATCTCAAATATAAAATCACTTCCTTTATTTTTTTCACTCTCTACCCAAATTTTTCCACCCATAAGCTCAACGAGCTGTTTTGAAATAGAAAGCCCTAATCCTGTACCCCCATATTTTCTTGTTGTACTTCCATCTGCTTGTGAAAATGATTGAAATAATTTATTTTGCTCCTCTTTAGTTAGACCAATACCTGTATCTTGAACTCTAAATTGAAATGTATCTTGTGATTTCTTTTCAATATAAATACCAACCTCACCCTCTTGTGTAAATTTTACTGCGTTTGTTAAAAGATTTATTATCACTTGAGATAATCGTAAAGGATCACCTACAAATTGTTTTCCTATATTTGAACCGTAACTTACAATTATCTCTAAATTCTTTTCATGTGCTGTTAATTCTATAAGATTTATACTGCTATCGATAACGGTAAAGAGATCAAATTCTATATTCTCTATCTCTAACTTTCCAGCTTCTATTTTAGAAAAATCTAAAATATCATTTATAATACTTAGTAAGCTTTTTGCACTGTTATCTATCTTTTGTATATAGTTTTTTTGTTGTTCATTTAACTGTGTTTGTAATGCCAAATGAGACATCCCTATTATTCCATTCATAGGTGTTCTTATCTCATGGGACATATTTGCTAAAAATTCTGATTTTGTTTGTGTTGCAATTTCAGCTTTACTTTTAGCGATTTCTAACTCTTTGGTTCTTGAATCTACTGTTTTTTCAAGATTGTTATAAACCATTGCATTTTCAATTGAAATTGTAATTTGACCACTTAGATATTGTAAAAACTCTACATTTTCATCAGTAAATACTGCTGGTAAAATATTATTTTCCAAATAAACTATACCTTTTAATTCCCCCTGCAATAATAAAGGTGCACAAAGAACAGATTTGATATCTCTATTATCAATATCATTAAAAATTTTATCTTCATTTAAGTTATCAATAACTATATGTTTTTGTGTTCGTAAAACATAATTAACTACTGCATGTACTATTCTTTTACATTTCATATATGGTCTATGATGCATCACTTCTATTTTACTACTATCAATTGAACTAATCGCTTCTACATAAAGTCCTTTTTTATCTTGTAATAATAAAACTCCTTGGTGTGCCCCAGCATTTTTTATAACGATTTGCATCAACTCTTTTAATAAATTTGAAACTCTTTTTTCTTTTGTTAATATCTCCGATGCTTCTATTAAAGTTTTAATATCTAAACTAATATTATTGATATCTTTTTTAGTATTACCTTGCGTTATTCCTAACTGTTGTAAATTATCTAATAATTCAGTTTTATATATTTTAGAAGCTTTAACTTGTCCTAAATCTTCATAAATCTGAATTATCAACTTTGTAGCTATAATTTGTAAATTTGTTTGCAAATAGACTTTTGCAATATTATTGGCCTCTTCATAGAGCTTTATAGCTTGATTTGTATTATTGTTTAATCTACAAAGTTCCCCCTCTAATATATATCTTCTTGCCATAAAATTTTCAGAGCAATTATCTGCGTATTTTTCAAATTTTTGTTTTGTTTGATATATGATTTTTTTATATTTTAAACGATTTAAAAATGTTTCATTTTCACTAAGTTGAGCTAAGATCAAAGCTTCATAAAAAAGATGTTCTGTATTATGTAACATTCCTTTTGAAGAAGTAGCAAAAGTTTTTCCTAGCTTTGATATTTTAAAAGCTTCTTCATACTCTTTATGCATATATAAAGAGATACTCTTATTGATAAAATAGTAGTGTGCAAAATGCTTTGAATTATACTCTTCTAAACTCTGAACATATTGCATCTCATTGAAATTTTTAGTATCAAAACAAAGTGAGGATAATGTTTTTTCCTGTAAATTCAATATAGTCTGTTTTACACTTGTTATGGCACCTAGTTGTTCTACTGCACCTATATTTTTTAAAACAATACTAAATTTTTCTATATTTTCTAAAATTGTCTCAAAATTCACACCTCGCATAAACATACTTTGTACAATCCCAGCGGCTGCACAACTAGTATGAAACCAATCTCCTATGGCTAAACCATCCAAATAAGCTTGTTGCCAAATATCTTCTGTATATTTGGCTGATTGTTTCCATGAAGTTGCAAAATATCCACATACAAATTTCACCTCTGCATGTTGTAGTGTATTATTAAACTTTTCTAACATTTCAGTTGAAAGATTACAATAATCAAATCCCAACTGATGGTTTCCTAAAATTCCACCTTGAAATATCACACCAAATACTGTAAAAGCAATAACTGATTCTTTTGTTAAACCGTTTTCTAAACAAAGTTCAACTAGTTTAAGAGCATTTGCTACACAAAGTTCAGGCTTAATTTGATATGCTGCTTGCAAAGTATTTGCAGCTAATTTAATAAGAAGTTTAAAATCTTCATCCAAAGACTCTTCTATATTTATAAGTTCAGCTATTTTTTTATTTCGTAGTTTAAATTTTACCCTTGCAAAATCCATTATAAATAAAGGTGGAATAAAACTTTTTGGCATATTAAAACCAAAAAGAGCAGTAGCAACTCTTCCTACTTCATACGCTTTTTTAAAATCTGTAATATCAGAATAAAGTTTAATCAAAAGCTCATAAATCAAAGCTTTTGTTTGAATATCTTCACTTAAATTCAGTGCCATCTCATAATATTGTATTGCCTCTTGACTATTATTGCAAAGATGTTCACACTCAGCTTTTTCTTTGAGTATTAAAATATCATTTTTTGTATATATTTTTTTATCCATTAAATAGATAGCTTGATTTATATATTCTAAAGCATTTAGAAAATCACCACTCTTTTTTGAATGTAAAGAAGAATTAATGTTTAGTTGAATTAACAACTCAAAATCATCTAAAAACTCAAATCCTATATTAAGGTGATTTGTACAGTTTATAAGTTTTTTGCCAGTAAGATTAGCATTATATAAATAAAAACCTATCTCAAAATGTATCTTTTTTAAAGTTTCTTTTTCAATACTTGAATATACAATTTGCTGAAGCTTATCATGTGAAAACCGATAATGATAATATAGTTTCTCTTTTTCTTCTTTTAACACTATCCATTCAGTTTGTAAAAGTTTATTAATAACATAATCAAAAGAGTCATTGTCATTATAAATATTTTGTATTAAATCGATCGAAAAAACATTTCCAATTGAAGCAGCAATATTCAGTAATTTTTGAACATTTTTTTCAAGTAACCCAATTCTTTTACTTAATATTTCAAAAACATTATCACTAATTGGGAGATTTTTTAGCTTTTGCATATCACAAAACCATTGTAAATTCTCAGGTTCAAACCATAATACTTGTTCCTCTTGTAATTGTTTTATATACTGTTTTACAAAAAAAGAATTTCCTTCTGTTTTCTTATAAATTATCTCACTAATCTCTGAAGAGTTCTCTAAATGCATCGCATCAATAAGTATATCTTGTATATCTTTTTTAGTGAGTGAATGTATTTCAAACTCTTCTATTTCAATATCAAAAGAATCTAGTTTTGTAATCATTTTCTTCACTATATCATATTCATTAATCTCTTCATCTCTATAAGTAACAAATACAAATATATTTTTTAGATTTAAAAGAATATTTTCTATCCATTGAATAGTAATATCATCTGCCCACTGGATATCATCAATATAAATACAAAATGGTTTCTCTGCTGTAAAAAAAAGTTTCATAAAGTTAAAAAGCATATTGTCAAACCTTGCTTTCATATCTGAAGGATTTATATCACTACTTTTTTCTTGTTTTCCAACTATAAGTTCAATCTCTGGAATTACATCAATTAAAATTTGGATATCAGTTCCCAATATCTTTTGAAGTCTATATTTATATATTTCAAGTGCATGTTCATCTTTTATAATTATCTTTTTTGTGAGATTTCGTAAAGCCTCATACAATATTTCATAAGGTGTATTTTGTTTATATCGTTCTAACTTCAACTCTAAAATATGACTGAACTTTTCCTTATTCTGTTGTAGTACTTTTGTTACTAAGGATGATTTTCCAACACCAGAATGACCATATAAACTTACAAAAATATTTGAATTATGCTTTGTATTAATAATACTATTAAGCTCTTTTTCTTGAGACTCTCTACCATAAATAAAATCTGTATGATTTAACCCCAACAAATTATTTAATCTATCTATTTTAAATATTGAAATTTCATTTGTTTGTTTATATTCATTCAAAACTCTATTAAAATCAGCATATACAGAAACTATATCTTGGTATCGTTCTTGAGTATCTTTTGTAATCATCTTATCAATAATATTTGCTATGATTAAAGGAACCGTTTTATTGACTTCGCTTAATAAAGGGATGGTTGTTGTTAATAAATCATAACCTGATTCACTGGTATCTTTAAAATCAGGATTAAGTATTTCATAAAATATAATACCTAAACTATAAATATCAACTGATGTATTAATTTTACTATTTAGTCTATTACTTTGTTCAGGTGCTTTATATAATTGAATATTTTCATCATCATTACTAGAAGTTTTTTCAAAAATTATATTTTGGTTCTCATCTAAAAATATATTATAAGGTGTTAAGTTTCCAAGTATTTTTTTTTCTTTATGTACGATAAGTAAAGCATGTGATAACTTTATAAATAAACCTAAAAATTGTTCAATATCAAAGTTTTTATTTTTTAAAAAATCATTTAGGTTAATGTTCACAACTATTTTTATCCTCTTATCCATTTTGAAATTTAATTATAGTTTGTGAAACTAAAAAATAAATAATACTATTAAAATTAATTTTCACATCAATTACTTTAAATATTGTTATAATAGCATAAACTTGTCTTNCAATCGTCTTATTTCACTAAATTATACAATGGAATAACTATTGCATATTTGTATATAATAATACTAGTGGAGTACAAAAATGATGGTAAATAAAAAGCAAATCAGAGAACTGTTAAATGAGTCAGCATGTTCCCACAATAAAGAAAAAAAATCAAGCTGTGATAAGCCAAAACCAGGAGCAACTAGTGGTGGCTGTGCTTTTGAGGGAGCACAAATCGCTCTATTCCCTTATGCAGATGCAGTACATTTAGTACATGCCCCTGCAACTTGTCAAGGTGCTTCTTGGGAAACAAGAGCTACTAAAACAAGTTGGGAAGGTGAAGATAATACACCTTTAGGATACTGTACAGATGTCACAACGAATGATGTTATATTTGGTGGAGATCAAAAATTAGAGAAAAGTATCAGCTATATTTGTGAACACAAATCTCCAAAAGCCGTATTTGTATATGAAACCTGTGTAACAGCTATGATAGGTGATGATATGGATAATGTATCAAAAAGAATGCAAGAAAAGTACAATATTCCAATCGTTGTAGTACACGCACCAGGTTTCGTAGGAAGTAAAAACCTAGGAAGTCGTTTGGGTGGAGAAGCTGTTTTATCTCAACTAATAGGGACAAAAGAACCAGAAGAGATCCATCCTTTTGGTATAAATCTTATAGGTGAATACAATGTTACTGGTGATATGTGGCAATATACTCCAATCCTAGAAAAAATTGGTATCAAAATTGTATCAACTTTAGCAGGTGATGGAAGAATAGAAAATATTCAGATGGCACATACTGCAAAACTTAATGTAATAGTATGTGCAAAATCACTTGTAACTTTAGTTCGAAAAATGGAAGAAAGATATCAAATTCCACATATCTCTATCTCATTTTATGGGAAAAGAGATACTACAAATGCCATTATGTCTATAGTAAATGCCTTTGGGGATGAAAAACTTATCCAAAAAGCACAAGAGGTGATAGCTCAAGAAGAAGCAGCTCTTGAAGAAAGACTCAAACCTTATAGAAAAATTCTTGCTGGGAAAAAAGCTATTTTAAATACAGGTGGAAATAAGTCTTGGTCAATAGCAAGTGCTTTGCAAGATATAGGTATAGAAGTAGTTGCTACAAGTGTGAGAAAAGCAACTTTAGAAGATATAGAGATTGCAAAAAAATATGTTCCAATTTTAATGAAAGTTCCAGCACAAGAGCAAGGAAAACTTATTGATGAACACGGTGTAGATATACTTCTTGCAGGTGGAAGAAGTTTATATACAGCTATTAAGAAAAAAGTTGCTTTTGTAGATGTAAACCAAGAAAAGAAAGTAAGCTATGGTGCTTATGGTGGACTTGAAAACCTAGCAAAAGATGTTTGTGCTTCAGTACAAAATCCCGTCTTTAAAACAGTAGGGGAACCTGCTCCTTGGGAATAATTTAAAACTGCACAGGCAGATAAAAACTTAATTCAAACGAACCATCATCACTTAAAAAATGATTTTTATGATAAAGAGTAAATGATGGTTTTGTTGTAGTTTCAAAACCACTTTCTGGAAGCCACTCATGATATGCCCATCGTATAAACTTTAACACATCACCATACACGCCACTTATATTAAACTTTGCATAAATACCTGAAGCTATATTGAATTTAGGAAGTCTATCATTAGTAAACTGTAAACTTTTATCTGGTACTACACACGCTATATATTGACACGACTGTAAAGGCGTAATAGTAGGATTGTCATGGTATAAACCTATTTGTTGATAGTTTTTTAAATCGTTTGTCAAAATCCAAGTATAAAGAGTTTTTGCCAAGTTTTTTTTATAGATTTATCGTATCCTTGATGTCGGATGTAATAACTCATTTGTGTATCCATTTTGATAATAGTTGGTTCTTCAATTTTACTAAAATCTGCCGTAGAATTCATAGCAAGAGAAGATTGAGCTAAAATATTTTTTGAATATATTTTATAACCCCCTTTTCTCCACTGTTTTGGTGTCATATTAAATCGTTCTTTAAATACTTTGATAAAAGAAGTTTGTGAACTATAGCCACACATATTGGCTATTTGGGTAATTGTTGAAAATTCATTTGTTATAAGAAGATTGGATGCTTTTTGAAGTCTTATTGACTTTATACTTTCATAAATATTTTTTCCAAAAGCTTCTTTGAAAATACGGTGCATATGAAATTTACTTACATTTAAATCTATACTCAACTCTTCAATATCTATATTTGTATCAATGTGAGTGTAAATATAATACATAATATCATTGGCAATTTGAGTATGTTTTTGCTGAGTTTCTTTTTTCATAGCACTATTGTAACATAATTTAAGCAATAATGAATAACTAATTAAGCATTAATTATAAAGAATTATCTTTTGTTTTATTCTACAATCTACTTTACTAAAAATGATAAAGGATATTTATGAAGAAAAAAATCAATAAAGTTTTAATAGCAAACAGAGGTGAAATAGCACTAAGAATTATTCGTGCATGTAAAGAACTTGATATCACAAGTGTTACAATATTTTCAGAAGTTGATGTGGATGGAGTTTGGGTAAAAAAAGCCGATGAGTGTTATCCTATTACTGGTGATCCTATCAAGGCATATTTAGATTATGAGCCTATCATATCTTTAGCATTAAAAGCAAAATGTGATGCTATTCATCCAGGATATGGATTTTTATCAGAGGATGCGAACTTTGCAAAAGCTTGTGAAGAAAAAGGAATTATCTTCATTGGTCCAAAGCCTGAACATATAGCACTTTTTGGTGATAAAATGGCTTCAAAAGTAGCTATGAAAGAGATAGGAGTTCCTGTATTAGAGGGAACTGACGAACCTATAACAGATAAAAACAAAGCTGCAAAAATAGCTACGCAAATAGGATTTCCAGTGATTATCAAAGCTGCTTTTGGTGGTGGTGGACGAGGTATGAGAATCGTTAAAGAACCAAAAGAATTTTATAATATGTTTGAATCAGCTACAAAAGAATCAATGAAATATTTTGGAAGGGATGAAGTTTTCATAGAAAAATATGTTGAAAACCCAAGACATATCGAAGTTCAAGTTATAGCAGATAAATATGGGAATGTAGTACATTTAGGAGAAAGAGATTGTTCTATCCAAAGGAGACATCAAAAAGTAATAGAGATTGCACCATCTCCTAGACTCAATGCAAATACACGAAAAGAGTTATATCGAATTGCTACAAAAGCTATGTTTAAATTAGGCTATGAAAGTGTTGGTACAGTTGAATTTTTAGTGGATAAAAATGACCAAATATTTTTTATAGAGATGAACACAAGAGTGCAAGTAGAACATCCAGTTACTGAGATAATAAGTGGTTTTGATATTATTCAAAGGATGATAGAGATTGCTGAGGGAGATAAACTTCAGTACCTACAAGAAGAGATTGCTTTTAGAGGGTATGCTATAGAGTTTAGGATAAATGCAGAAGACCCAAGTAAAAACTTCTTCCCATCATCGGGAACTATCACAGAATATCTCACTCCAGGTGGTCCAGGTGTAAGACTTGATACAAGTGCTTATTCTGGATATAAAATTCCATCAAATTACGACTCTATGATTGGGAAGCTTATAGTTTGGTCACTAGATTGGGAAGGTGCTGTTAAAAAAGCAAGACGAGCTTTAGATGAATTTATGATAGATGGTGTTCCTACAAATTTATCTCTTCATAGGGAAATTGTAAGAGATATAGATTTTATCTCAGGAAATCTTACTACAAATTATCTTGATAAAAAACTAGATAAATTTAATTTAAGTGCCAAAAATACAATAGAAGAAGAAAAAAATAAAATGTCTTTAATTACAAAACTTATCGATAAGATAAAAAATAGCTCTTTAGCAATCAGACACTAAAAAAGAGATAAGCCTAAATGCTAATTACATTCAAAAATATAATTAGCATGCAAAGAGATATCTATATTCACTTTTTTAGGCTCTTCTACCAAACTTTCAGATTTTAATGCCATTCTTGTAATAGGTCTATTATAACTATTTCCTTGAATATCTATTTTTGAAACTTTACATTTTCCTATAGATTCAGTTTGTAGAATATTGACATATTTCTTACTATATTTTATAGCTTCTAATTCCATACTTTGTTTTGATACAGCAACAGTTTGCTCATCTACTATCCAAGATATAGGATTTTGTTGTACCCTAACCTCTTTATAAGAATCAAATAAAACGATAATATCATCTAACTCATCTACTTTTTTGAACTTACAACTAAACTGTAAATATCCCTCATAGCCCAACAGCTTTCTACTCTTTGATTGGTAATCATAATAAGGATTCACTCTATAAGAACCCCCACTACAAATAGCATATTTTTTCATCTTTAAAACTATAGGATTAAATGTAGTACGAACATCGCGTGCTTTTTTTTGCTTTGTTTGTAAAGAAAAAGAGATACTCATTCTATCAGGTTCTAAAGAATCTTTAAACTCGCGAGAAATACTTAAATCATAAGCAAATAAATTTATCATAAATAAACACAAAACTACAATTTTTGTCATAATTAAAATCCCTTTTAAATAGATGAATCTATTATAGTGTGAAAGCTATTATAAGTGAATTAGGAAAAGAACTGCACACCTAAAATTAACACAAAAAGAGAGTGCTTAAGTTATACTAGATTGTTAAAAAAATTTGATTGAATATTAGTGGCGGACGAGGAGAGATTCGAACTCTCGGTCCCCGTAAAGAGACGCACCCTTAGCAGGGGTGTGGTTTCAGCCACTCACCCACTCGTCCAATGGAGTGAAATTATAGTTAAGTTATATTAAAAAACACCTTAAAAGTTAGATGTTTTTTAAAATCTTTTCTACAACCTCTTTTGGGTCATTTGATTTATAGATTGGTCTACCAACTACGATAAAATCAACTAACTCTTTTTTTGCAAGATTGATATCTGCAACTCTTTGTTGATCCCCAGCATCTTCACCAAATGGTCGAATGCCAGGTGTAAGTGTTATAAACTCTTTTGAAGTATTATTTTTAATATCAAGGCTTTCAAATGCAGAACAAACTACACCATCAAGTCCTGCTTCAAAAGTATCTTTAGCAAACTTTGTAGCTTTTTGATCTATATCTTCATTGTAGATATATTTGAAACTCTCGTTATCAAAACTTGTGAGTGCAGTTACAGCTAGTACAAGTGGTCTGTTTGGAACATCTTTGATTCTTTCCANCACTGTAGTCATAGCAACTTTTCCAGATGAAGCATGAACATTAAACATATCTATAGGAAGTTTACATATCTCTTGNGCTGCATCTGCCATAGTATTTGGGATATCATATAGTTTTAGATCTAAAAATATTTTAAAGTTTGGGTTGATAGCTTTTAACTCCTCTAAAAACTCTTTCCCATCTCTTATATAACTTCTAAATCCAACTTTTAACCAAATATCAAACTCTTTTAACTTTTGAGCTAATACTAAATTATCTTCTTTTGAAGAGTTATCTAAAGCTACACAAAGTTTCATTTAGTATCTTCTTTTTGTATACTGTCAAGTACACCATTGATAAATCTTGGTGCATTATCACTTGCTAGTCTTTTTGATAACTCTATAGCTTCATTTATGATAATTGGTTTATCTAAATCACTAAAAAGAATCTCATATATTGAAAGTCTTAAAATAGCTTTTTCTACACTTCCAACATCACTTATCTCTCTTTGTTTTAAGTGTTCTTCTATCTCTTTATCTACAATTAACAAATTTTCAATAGTTCCATTAAACAATTTTAAAGCAAAGTCTTTTTGCTTATTTCTTATTTTTTTATCTTCTAAAATTTCATCAGAAAACTTCGCAATAGCTTCATTTCCTAAATCATAAGCATACAATAATCCTATTACTGATTCTCTAGCCTGTGTTCTTGTCGCCATAAATTATTTATCCATTTGAGCGTATAAATCTAACATCTCAATTATTGTTGTCATAGCTTCTGCACCTTTGTTTCCAACTTTACTTCCAGCTCTCTCAATCGCTTGTTCTATTGTATTTGTTGTAAGAACTCCATTTGATACAGGAATATTGTGTTGCATAGTTGCACTTGCTATCCCTTTTGTTGCTTCAGCTGAGATATAATCAAAATGTGGAGTAGCACCACGAATCACTGCACCAACACAACATATAGCATCATATTTTCCACTTTGAAGTGCTTTTTGAAGTGCAAATGGTATTTCAAATGCACCTGGAACTAAAATAAGGTCTAAATTTTCTGGATTTCCACCATGTCTTTTAAATGCATCTTGTGCACCTTCAACTAGTCTATCAGTAATAATATGATTAAATCTACCATTAATAACAGCAACTTTTTCAGTCCCTTTTAGTCTTAATTGACCCTCTATAATATTCATTTTTTCTCCCAAATTTTA
>JGI10211J34971_10002152_pt1 | contig 16200 bp, 15 predicted proteins | sample Etolagsediment_FD_34971 | JGI IMG/M metagenome (IMG submission 34971) | reverse complement strand
CATCTTGAACCCGCTTAAAATTTATGCCCAAGGTACTCTAAAGGACCCACCTCAAGCCACCTTTTCTATTGATCCACATCAAAAACCATCTCACATATAATCTGTCCCGTTCATACATGATCGTTTGGCCCTAAAGGGCCTGCCGAAGTCTCAACTCTTGTCCGACTTTTTAGCTTCTTCCTCTTTCTTCTTTTCGGCTCATCCGTAAGACCTGCATACCTCATACAAACCCCATCGCTTGCCCCGTATTAAATAGGTTAATCCCGTTTACCCCGCACTTACAAGAATCTATAGAACAACGAAGTTTCGGGTAAGCACTGGCTGAGTTGCTTGTTATGGCGAGGGATTTTTTGTGAGTACAAGGCTCAGGCTTAGTTCAAAACACAGCTGTATAATAATACTGCGAGTATTTGAATCTAAGCCGTGTAACAAAGTAATCGCAGAAAATAACCGGCAGAACATCAACACAGACATCTAACCCGTAACGAAGCCTACATCACATTTATCGCCGGACTTATATCAGCACAAGGTGTCCTTTCTTAACAACTGAACGCAGAAGACGCATATCTTATCTGCTTGAAAGCATATCTTATCTACCTGAAGGTAGTTCGCGGATTAGTTGTTAAGAAAGGATGCCGAAGCCTCAACTCTTGTCCGACTTTTTAGCTTCTTCCTCTTTCAACTCATTTCTGTTTAGTATCTTCCTGCTTATGTTGTTTTGCCCCTTTTCTCGCTTTAGCTCATCAAACAAAGAAAGCTGCACCGTTTGCGAATGAAAACCATACTTCGCCAGAAGCTCCATATACTTCGACTTCGAGCGAAGCGAAGTCCCGCCATAGCCTTGTGCGTCGGCGGATCAAATTCGACATATCCGCCTCTACCTCTTCACCCCAATAATTGTCGTAATCCGTTTCAACTCTTCATCAATCTTCTTTTTGGCTAATCCACTAAAGTCCAAAGTATTGAGGTCATGTTTCTTATAATGGCTTTTCACCTTGTTCATCATTCCAAGCCTGCGTTCCCAGGTTGGAGACGTTTCCAATACATTCAATTGCGGAGGCCTACCCATATGGAAGAATTTGAACGTATTGTGTATATGGCTCCATTTCTCCATCCTCTTATCATAGTCAAGTCCCTTATCTTTTGCATATCTAACCCAGATATTATGCTGCCGGACTTTCTTTCGGAAACCTCTTATCTTCTCATCACTCCATCCTGCTTTTGCATGAATGTAATAATCATTCCTTGTCTGACCTTGTCTATATTTTTGAGGATTGTAATGGTCATATGTCGAACTCAATGGCCTGTAGCGACAGTCTGTAATTTGCACCCCCCATTTCCTGCAATTGTCCAGCTTTTTAAGCATATGCTCATAAGGTATATCGAAATTATATATCATAAAAACAGATATATCTTTCGATTTGTATCCGGCCTTTGTCAAAAGGTCCAATTGCCTTTTAATAGAAGGGCGATCAGATAGTGAATTATCCCATGCGATTCTCACGTTATGAAAATGCGCCTGTCTTATTAATTTTGCAAGATACGGTTTTTCTAATAAAAGCCTACCATCAAAACCACTCTGACATTCATACAGAACAGGCTTGCTATTAACCTTGAGCTCGACAAGGCTGGTTAGTATCTCTTCAATGTTCTCGTTAGCCAAGAAGTTGTTATCAAAAAATATGACCCTGTTCTTACCAATATCTTTAATCTCTTTCACAAGAGCTTCGGACGTTTTGTAAAATCTTTTAGGCTCAATCTTCCATACACCGCAAAATGGGCATTTTCGTATGCACCCCCGCATTGCATGAGTTACATGATGGCCAATACCACCGTTCAATAATGAATAGTCAGGATAGTGCTTTTCAGCTTGGCAATGCAATCCAACATAGCATTTGACTCTATACTGCTTCAGTTTGTCTTGGAAGTACTTTCTGTGTGAGTGAAGTGTTCCGTATATTCCGCCAAGTGTTATCCTTGCATCAGGAAAGAGATTCCTATAGTGTTCAATAGTACTCCATACGTATTCTGACCAGTAAGTAAATAGTGAAGTAACTAAAACTAGTGATGGTTTGATATAATGAAGTTCTCTTTTTGATTTATTACCCCGAACTAGTTTTACTTTATGGCCCAACGCCTTATAGTATGCCCCAAGTTTGAGCAAACCAACGGGAACAAAATTCTTGTGAATTCCGTTTGCCTTGTTCTTGCTCTTGGAAGGGTATGGGAATTCCGGTTCAACCAACAATACTCTCAAACTATCTACTCTTACTTTCTTATGTTCTTAGGGACATAAATCTTGATATTTAGTTCTCTACATAATTTGATTAATTCTTTAGCAAGTTGTTCTATCTTGACACAGTCGCGACTATTCTTCTGGAGCCCTTCTCTGTCTGCACGCTTAAGTTCCTTCGTTCTTTTGATCAGCCCCTCAACATCTTTCATGAAAGGCGAATCTGTCATTGGAGCCTTAGCTTTTAAGTCGTGGTACACTTGCCCAATATCTTCACCATTCTCAAACAATCTTTTTCTTGCTTTCTTATGTTTATGAATGTCTCCAATTAGCCTTACGTCTGTAGCTTTTGGAATTTTATCTTCTTTAATCAGCTCAACAATGCGTTGCTCTATTCTTGGGTTTCTCTTCTTTATCTCCTGAACATCAGTATTCCTCACCAACTGTTCGAAATGACTGTATTTGTTCTTTTCGATTACTCCATTTTTTACCATTAACTTGTAAGCCTTGATTCGATATCCTACTGTGGGTGTAGACTCTCCGACTAGGGCCGATATTTTTTCGAGAGTCATTTTCTCCTCTTTTTTCATCTTGCAATAAAGATTTGCTTTTTCATATGCATCCCATTCAATCTTGCCTTCAATGTGTTCTGTACATAACAAGCGGTAAATCTGGCTTTGGTTCAAATCATCTAGTATCAGATGACACTTAATGTATTTCCATTTTTCATTTTTTGTATTCCTATACAAGTGTCTGTAACAACAGAGCCTTGTGTTTCCTTCTAGAACTTCACCATGGTATACTAGTACCGGATGTATCAGCCCTCCATCACGTTCAATCTGACCATACAGCCTGTGTGTTTCGCCTCTATCCCACAGCTCTTTGTCTATCACTTCGTCTGTTATTAGCCCAGTATGTTCAGCCAGAATTGTAGCAATTCTCGGGTTTTTTCTATAAAAGCTTATCTTGTCAATATCAAACGCTTTATGCTCATAATTGATCTCTTTTCCTTGAACTGATAAAGTTATTTTGGTCGCACTCTTGTCACTCATATTTCTATCCCAATATCTCAATAAGATCTTCTTTTGATAAACAAGGTCTTTTCATATCGATATGTTCAAAGTCTCCAAGTGTGTATCTTGCGATTAGTTCCTTTTTTTCTAAAATCTCATCAGTATATTTGTCTATCGTGTTCCTAGCCACCAACTTTATAATGTTGCATTTCTTTGTCTGACCAACCCTATGTATCCTGTCCTGGGATTGTAGATAGTCATCCATTTTGAAGTTCCTGTCGAGATAAATCACATTATTGGCCGGGGTTAATGTTAGCCCTTCTTTAGCTGCGGCAGGATTCGCTACCAAAACCATATACTTGGTAATGGTTGTGAATTTCACTACTATGTTGTTTCGTTCATTTATAGGAATTTCGCCAAAAAGCATCAATGCGCCAAAATTCTTGTACCTCGATCTCAGTAACCTTATGTTCTTCTTGAAACTCGTCCATATTATTACCTTTTCTCCTTTAGCTGTTATCTCTTGAATCAAATGATCCAACTTTATGAATTTTGATGGCGTCTCATCGTAATCATCTATGAGCAGTTTTGGATTACTCGCAATTTGAGTTAGTCGTAAAAGCTTGACTAGATAATTCTCAATTTCTTCTATGATACTCTCTCCATCTTTATTCTCTATCTCATAATATAATTCCTTTTTGGCCACGTCGTAGATTTCTTGCTGCTTGGGTGAAAGAACCACGTCTACATTGAGATATTTCTTTTCTGGTAGGTCCAGTACATCTTTCGTTCTTCGAACCGAGACCTTGTCGATTCGACTACGGAGGTCTAAGAGCTGCTTTTCAAACGTTGCTAAAGATTCGTTGCTCTTTAGCTTTATTTCGTATTTTGTCTTGAACTCAATATAATCACTTCCCATAGTTTTCCCATGGTCAAGGAAATAGAACTGGGACCAAATATCCTCAGGCCTATTAGCTATTGGAGTTCCCGTAATTATTACCCTCTTTTTGCTGAGAGAACTGAGCGACAGTATTGCTTTAGTTGTCTTAGCATTCGGATTTTTTATTCTTTGTGACTCATCGAGAACTATTGCAAAATCTTTGTGCTTGAGTATCAATTGTATCAACTCCAATTCTTGAAGCACGGCTTCGTAGTTCGCAATATAGAAATGACCGAACGTCAAGAAAGAACGTCCCCTTTGGCGTTTTGAACCTGAAAGGACTATTGGGAACAAATGAGAGTGCTTCAAAATCTCATTTCTCCAGGTATGTAAGAGCGATTTCTTACAAATTATTAGCGCGCCATCAATTTCTTTGCTCCCGATGTTCGAGCATAAAGCATCTATAACCATTTTACTCTTGCCTAATCCCTGCTCATCGAAGAGCGGTACGATGTTGTTTCTTCTAATGTAATCTATTGCCTCTATTTGATGGCTTAGAGGGATTGTTTTGGAAGAGTAATCGAATTTTAGTTTTTCAATCATCGTCAATAAGCTCTTCTGGTAACCAGATATATGAGATAAAATCTTTTTCAAGTAGTTTCAGCTTTTGTAGAAGACGTAACAGCACTCCTTCCGCCGACTTTGGAATTCCAAGTATTATTCTTATGTTTACTCCTGATGAGATTCCTATTGAATTAGAATAGTCTAATAGTTGTTCCCTCGTCCTTTCGGAATATAGATCTCTTCCGGTTTTTGCTTCACCAACACATACTTCTCTTGTCCCATGTCTAATACCTACAATATCAGGCCTATGTTTCTTTATGGTTAGGGGGACTCTCAGCTTTTGGCCATCAAATAGATATTCATTCCCATCGAAAGCAACGATATCGTAACCCTCTTCGCGCATCTTTCTTCCGATCAAGCCAACAAGCATTTGGTGTAATCTTGTAGTCATATCTATTTCTTAGCTGTTATACTTCTTAAGCATCTCCATAAATTTGGCCAGCTCCTCATACAGTTCCTCAATCTTCGCTTTTTTAGCTAGTTCTTCTCCACCCAATATGCTTTCTTCTTCTTCTCGAGTCATTTTCTTCAGGCCGACTATGCACTTTTCGATATGCTCAAATAGTCGCGAACCATATGCCGGAATATTCAGACTCAATTCATATCTTGCTTCTTGGAATCCTTCTTCCTTAAGAATTTTGGCAATATCTTCGTTCTCAAATATTTTGGGGAGATCTCTTACATCTTGAGCGCGAGTAATCTCTTCGTTGCCAACCCAGTCACAAAAGTCTTTGACCGTTAGTTTGTTTTTGCGCATGCCATTTTTAATCTTTTTATTTTCGAACTCGACAAAATATGAGAATTTCAGGAAAGGATTAGGTATTTGAGAGTAGTTCGGAAGGAACTGTTCTGTCATATTTTCGTATGCCTTTCGCCATTTTCTGATCTCACCCAATTTGAGTTTTGTCTTATTCTTAAGTTCTTCTTCAGTGGCCCCTTTTTGCCACAAAATGTATAATATCCTCGCTCTGTCATAAGTCTGCCATTCATTCTCGCCCCTTAGGTGTGAGATCAACCTAATGAAATTGATACCTTCCTCAGTTATGTTCGAAGGCACAACTTTACATCTTATCTTCTGATAAATACTCTTATGCGGGTACTTTTCTCGGAGGTCTTGATAGATCAACAACCTTGTATTTCCGTCTATTATCTTGTATTTCTCTGTATCAATTGGGTATACCCAAATCTCTTTCATTATTCCTTCATTTACCTCAATGCTTCTTCGGAGACGAATGTACTCATCGGATAAACCTGCCCTTAGTGCTATCTCCAAATCTCCCTGGGAAGTGATATCAGTTACCCTCATTATGTTATCTCGCCAGTAACCTAATCTCGGATTCTCCTCATCCAAGATTAGTCTGTCGATTTCAATTTCCCTGATTTCTACTTTTTCAGATATACCAGCGATTGGTATTTCCAACTTTTTTCCCATTTTTACATCTCTCCATTCTGCTTGTTCTCCCACGTCTTAACGAGAGCAAATTTACGCACATATTACAATGTCGATTTGTAGAAAGCAAGAGTTTTCTTTTTTTTTGTCTGCTCAGGATAGGCCAACTATTTGGCCTGTGGACGAAGGTCAAACTCCACGTACAAGCTCGCTTTTCGTTCTGCTTCAAATATGTTGCATCTTAATGCAACTGTGGACGGTGACAAGCCAAGGTTATAAAGCTCGCTTTAAAAGACTTGCTTGTCAAGAACACTAAGCTGAACGAAAATCCTTCGTGTTCTTCGTGTCCTTCGTGGTTAATAAATTTCCCCAAAATCAGCCCTTCTATAAGTCCTGGCAAGTTAGATGTTTAGCACACATCAGAAAATATCTTGCTATAAATCGAAAAAACTGCTTGTATTTTGAAAAAAATCGTGTATAATATGCCCCCAGAGAGCGGCCGCAAAGCCGTGAGAGAATAGGGGAACAGTAGAACAGGCCAAAAGTGGAGAGGAAACAAAATTCAAAAACTAAACTTCCATTTACGATCCACGAACCCAATCCTCCAAAGCCTTGTGCGAAGGAGAAACGAACAATTTAAACTTTTTATACAAAGCAAACCCAATTACAAAAAGGCCAAAAATGAACGTAACTAAAGCATTAACAACCGATTATGAAAATAAACCCCCTCACAGCCGCGCAGAAAGCAAACCCAATTCAAACCCAATTTTGTCCAAACATGTTAATCTGGGTCAACCTTCTGCCCTTTACATATGGGTAACGCGCTTTCAGAGATGACCGTACAAATATCGAATAACGAATATCAAATGATGAATTTGGAATGGTGAGGCGAACAGTATGAGCAGTAGCTAGCGTCTATGCGATCGCGGAGGAGACAGGCTCGGCTGAGGCCTGCCGGATGTTGTATTGCTTTACCTTTGCATATAACGTTGCCCTTGTTATGCCTAACAGTGCCGCTGCGCGGGTTTTTTGCCAGCCGGCTTCGGCCAGGGCCTTTGCAATGAGTTCCTTCTCGGCCCTTTCAAGCGAGAAGTCCTTCATGCCGACGGATGTCGGTTCAGAAATGTCGCCGGTGAGCTGTTCGGGCTGCAGGATCAGATTGCTCAGGCCTATTTTGTTGGTTGTTTCGAAAAGCATCGCTCTTTCAATGACGTTTCGCAACTCACGGATGTTTCCGGGCCAGTTGTGCTTTTGAATCGCTTCTGCGGCAAGTTTTGTAAGACCTTCGACTTTTCCGGTTTTTTCAGGGCAGATGGTTGAGTTTTTAATGAAGTATTCGGCCAAAAGCAGGATATCTTCTTTGCGTGACTCGGCCCTTAAGGGGGCAAGGGCAATGGGGCAGATTGCGAGGCGATAGTAAAGGTCCGATCGGAATCTGCCCTTTTCAACTTGTTTGGCGAGGTTTTTGTTGCTTGAAGTGATGATTGTGGCTTTGCAGTGGATGTCCTTTATGCCGCCGACTTTTCGGAAGGTTTTTTCCTGGAGCACGCGGAGCAGCTTTGCCTGTAGCTCAAGGGGCATTGTATTTATTTCATCGAGGAAGATGCTTCCATCGCCCGCCAGTTCGAGCAGTCCTGTTTTTTCCCGGTCGGCACTGGTGAAAGAGCCTTTTACATGGCCGAAGAGCTCACTTTCGAGGAGGTTTGCGGTAAGTCCGGCACAGTTTACGGCGACGAATTTTTTGTCGCTGCCATGCCTTAAAATGTGTACGGCTCTTGCAGCCAGTTCTTTGCCTGTGCCGGTTTCGCCGACTATGAGGACGGGATTACATAAGCTTAGTGCGACGAGCCTGATTATCTTGAGGGTCTTGAGGGTGGATTCGCTTCGGCCAACGATTGAGACGGAGGAAGGACAGTTTTGGGAAAAGAACCGGCTTCTCTCGGAGCGGTTTTCAATGTTAGCACATTTTATTCTGTCAATGACTTGACCAAGACGTTTGTGGTCGTTTTCTCCTTTAATATAGTCGTATGCACCGAGGCTGATTAGCTGGTCTGCATGTTGGCGAGTGTTTTTGTCGCCAATAATCACGACAGGTATATCATTGGATTTCTTTTCTTTCGTTTGAAGAAAGCTACAAATTTGTTTGTGGCCGATGCCGGTGCCAAGAAGGATTAGATGAGGCCGGACGGAGTCAATTATTTCCCATGTATCGCCGGCATCATCGGCGGAAAACAGCTGTTTTGTAAAAGGGCGTGCGAGATGCTGTGTTTTGGAATCCTTGCCGACTACGAGGATATTATCCAGGGACATACTAACTTACTCACTGAAGGAACAACCGCTGTTTGGCAGACCGTTTTGTTTATAGTGGTAGAGTTCGGCATAACGTTATGGAAACTTTAATTTTTTATAGGACCTTCCGATAATATTTTTTTTATCACTCGATGCTCAAGGGGGGCTTAGAGTTATCGGGCATTACAGGGACGGTTTGGCGGGTTAAATGGCTCGGTGGTTCGACGGCTGGACAGGGAGGCCGGCGGCATATTTTTCCCACAGGTGGGGAATTTTTATCCACCCCTGGTGTGTCAGCGAGGCGGTGGACCTGTGCAGTGTTTGGTGGAGTTAAAATTTTAACTCCGGTCAAAACAAGGAGTTATAATTTGTGAAGGGTTTTCACAGGCAGACTGTGGCACAATAATTGCTTATAAGGTGGTGCGACGGAATAGCGTGGACAAAGTGGAATCAGTGTCAAAGAAGACTTTTAAGTGTGGGAATATTTGGTATGGAAGTAACATCGGCAAGTAAACAGCAAATGGATTATATGACGCTGTTGGTGACGCAACTGCAGAATCAGAATCCGCTCGACCCAATGGATAATCAGCAGATGGCGGCACAGCTTGCCCAGTTCTCGCAGTTGCAACTGACGGAGGAGATGAACGACAATATTGAGACGATGAACTCAACAATGGAGAGGATGAATACGAGTTTCCAGGGTGCGATGCTGATGGCAGAGTTTGATTATGCCAAGAGCCTGTTGGGTAAAGAGGTGTCGTTCTACAGTGGTTACTATGACCAGATGGTAGGCGGGAAAGTTGAAAAGGTGAGTGTTATTGGAGGCAGGCCGATGCTGGAGGTGCATGGGCAGGTTACGCTTGCTGACGGTACGCAGAGCGATGAACTTGTATTCCCGGTCAGCCTCGGTGAGATTGCTGGGATTAAGGAGGAAAGTCAGTAGTCGGAAGGCAGAGAACTGAAGTCAGAATATTGATTGGAAACAGATAGTTCGGTTTGAATAAGGTTTAAGTAAAGAAGGAGAATAAAATGGGCGCATTGGCATCCGGAGTTACGGGGCTTAAGGTTCATCAGAGTTGGCTGGATGTGACCGGTGATAACTTAGCGAATCTGAATACCGTCGCATTCAAGGGCAGCAGTATAACATTTGCGGAGCTTTTGGCTCAGACGGTGAAAAAGGCGACAGGGCCGGTGGGCGATCTGGGTGGTACGAATCCTCAGCAATTGGGCAGCGGCGTCAAGATAGCAAATATTAGTCGCGATGTAACCCAGGGCAATATTGCCGCTACGGGCCAGGATCTTGATGTTGCGATAGACGGAGCGGGTTACTTTGTTCTTAACGACGGCACGCAGGATGTCTATACGCGTATAGGGTCGTTCGGCATTGATTCGGAGTATACCTTAGTTGACCCCGCGACTGGTTACAAGGTTCAACGGATAGGAACAACCGGTGAAAGCGACAATTTTCAGACTTCAGGAGATTCGAGCATTCGGATACCGTGGGATGCTGCGATGCCGGCGAACGCGACTACCGAGATAGTTATTAACGGTAACCTGCGCTCGTCTGCGGAGAGCACAGCGGCAACGCGGCACAAGCTTACCAGTAACCTTGCGTTTACCGTCAGCGGCGCTCCGGCGACAACGGACACCCTTCTTGTAGATCTGGATCAATTTGCAAATCCCGACCCAGACGTAAGTCCCCACGGTGATATCTCGATTACGGGTTTTCAGGCGGATGGTACGACAGCGATTGCGGGGGCTGATTACACTGTGGTGGAGGGAGCTGCGCCGAGTACGATACAGATGCTGCTTGACTGGATCAGCGGTAAGTTTACCACTGAGACGGCGACTTTGAGTTCCGACGGCGAGATTGTGCTTACGGCCGATAGTGCAGGATACAACCAGGCGACGATTACGGGTATGACATATACCGCGGATGAAGACGAAACATTTACGATGCCGACATTTTTTGATTTGACCACGCCGGGGGGCAATGACAGCAAGTCGTTCAATATCACGACGTACGATGTATTGGGCAATCAGCATATACTGAACGGAGTGTTTGTCAAGACCGATACGACAAATACATGGGACCTGGTGATACCATCAATTTCAGGAGAATTGGCCGGCAACTGGAGCACTTACGATTTTATTAACTCCAGTACATTTAACCGGCGTATTTCGGATATACAGTTTGATACTGATGGTTCGTATAACGGCTTAGCCAGCGGTTCCGAGAGTTTGACAATAGGTGCTCAATATATCGCCGGTACGACACAAAGTATGATGATGGATTTGGGCACTATCGGGGAATTTAGCGGACTGACACAATTTTACAGTGCCCAGTCCAGCGCGGCGGCATTGAGGCAGGACGGTTATGAAGCAGGGACGCTGACGGGTGTTTCAATTGATGCCGACGGTACGGTTGTGGGAACATTCACCAATGGAGTTAAGGCGGACGTAGCGGCGATTCAACTTGCCACGTTCCAGAACGTCAATGGTCTTGAGGCTCTTGGGAATGGTTATTATCAGCCGACAGCCAACTCAGGTGAGGCGGTGGCGACGATGGCGGCTACCGGCGGGGCCGGTACCCTGACAAGCAAGAGTCTGGAGCAGTCAAATGTTGATGTTGCAACACAGTTTGTGAATCTGATGCAGGCGCAAAGCGGATTTCAGTCGAACGCGAGGACAATCAGGGTTGCAAATGATATTTTGAGAGAACTGACGAATCTTATCAGGTAATTGATTAAAGAGCTCAGACTATGGCACCTGTATAATGTTGAGCATTGGTAATGCATTTTTGGCGGCAATTGGACCTTATGAGAAATGGGGTGCAATGCGTCGGCTTGGCGGTGGGCGTGAGAGTCTGCTTACGAACAAATGGTTTGTTCTGATGGGTGCCTCGATAATATTTATCCTGACGATACTTCTTTTGGCTATTAGGCGTTTGCGTATCGAGCGGGAAAAAGAGGCGTCAGAAAGGAAATTTAATGAGTATGCCAATCGTCACGGATTAAATAAAGAGGAACGTAAAATACTGACGGGGATAACAAAAAGAGCGTTTGTAAAACACAAGGAAGCGGTATTTACAATGGTGGCGGCATTCAATCGCGGAGCTGCGAAGTTGATGCAGGAGAGTTTTGCTTCGGGTCAGAGCCTTATTGAGCGGAAGAAGCTCAACGCGATGGTAAATTCGGTCAAGGAAAAACTCGGGTTCGAGAGAAGGATTTATTCTTTTGGCCTGCGGAGGGGTCGCAGGAAAGGTTTAAGCAGTCGGCAGATTCCTGTGGGCAAGAAGATATCTATTGCCCTTTCAGGCAGTGAAGGACAGTCGCGGATTGATGCTGTTGTGACGAAAAGCGACGAGCTTGAGCTTGTTGTGAATCCGGAAGTGCCCGTTAAGAGCGTTCCAGGCAAGCTGTGGAACGTTCAGTATCGTTTTGGGGCAGCGACGTGGGAATTCAACGTCCTGACGATTGCGTGTGATAATGAAGGGTTGGTTTTGAATCACTCTGATAATATCAGGTTTATCAACAGGCGTAAGTTTTTACGTGTCGCCGTTGAAAAGCCTGCTTTAATTGCGCGTTTTCCGATGACGAAGAGTGATTTTGAAGGCGGCTGGATGGGTCCGGAGTTTGTTGAAGGTACGGTAACGGAGCTTTCGGGGCCCGGGTTGCGAATAAAGGTGGATATAGACATCAGCAACGGCGACCGTGTACTTGTGGTTTTTGAACTGGAAGAGGGCAAGCTGGTGGAGGATATTGGCGAGGTTAGAGGGTATCACGACAGCAGCGGAGAACGCTCGATAGGGGTGGAACTGATAGGTTTGAACGATGCGGGCGTTGATGAGCTCGTGCGTGCAACGAATAATATTGCAATCGGTTATGCAGTAGAGGACTCTATGGAAGAAAAGGAATCGGTGTCAGTGGGGAAACAGTTAAATGGTTAATCCCGGCGATCAGTTAGGTTCGAGTGTTAGCGCGCTGACGAATGATTATTATATCATTGCGCATAATCTGGCCAATATCAATACGGCCGGTTATAAGCGAAAGGTAAATTCGTTTACCAGGGAGCTGATGAAGCAGGTATCTGACGGTCCGGATGGGTCTGTTCCTGAGGGTGAAATAAGCATTAACAGTGTTTTTGATTTTTCTCAGGGCAGTTTCCTTAAGACCGGCCGGTCGCTTGACGTGGCGATCAACGGAAAGGGATTTTTCGTGGTAGAGACGCCGGATGGGCCGCTTTACACTCGCAGCGGTATGTTCCAGGTTAATCCACAAGGTCAATTGGTTGACCTTGAGGGGCGGATGATTTCAGGTGACGGGGGCCCGATTGTAGTACCGGCTGATGTGAGCGTGCATCAGGTTGATATTGGTGAGGATGGTAGTGTGAGTGCAGGTGGCAGCTCATTAGGAAGATTGAAGGTTGTGGATTTCAATGAGGATGAGGAAAAGCTTTTCTCGGTGGGCAAGAATTGTTTTAGTGTGCCGGAGGTAGTGGTACCCGCAGCGGCTGAGAATGCGTTAATAAAACAGGGATACCAGGAGAATTCGAATGTGGAGCGGATGGAGGAGGTGGTCGGGCTGATAACCGTATCAAGGCTCTACGAAACGAATATGAAGCTTTTGGCACGGCGTCAAGAGAACGCCAAGGCTATTATTGGTGTTGCTAATAGTTAATTTGAGCAAGGAGAGATATTATGCTTAAGGCATTTTCGACGGCGGCAACAGGGATGTCCGCTCAGCAGACGATGATTGATTCGATATCGCATAACCTGGCGAACATGAATACGAACGGTTACAAGCGTGCCCAGGTAAATTTCCAGGATTTGCTTTACCTTAAGTTGCGAGAGGCCGGCCGGGAGGTAGCCTCGGGCGTGTTGGCACCGAGCGGTCTGGAAATAGGCAGCGGCGTTCGGATGGCCTCGACGAACAAGGTCTTTACCCTTGGCGAGCTTCAGATAACAAACCGGGACCTGGATTTGGCAATTCAAGGGGACGGATTCTTTGAGGTTACTTTGGCCAACGGCGATAAGCGTTACACGCGTGATGGTTCACTTAATATGGATGCCAACGGCCAGTTGGTCAACTCAAGTGGTTATGTTGTTAGTCCGGGCATAACGATTCCAAGTAACGCGACAACCATTGATGTCGGGGCAGACGGTACAGCGAGTGTGATGACTCCGACAGGCAGTACGACTGTGGGGACGATGGAGTTGTACCGTTTCGCGAATCCTGCGGGGCTAAGCTCCGAGGGTGATAATCTCTACCGGGAGACGGAGGCCAGCGGGACGGCTACTTCGGGTACGGCTGGCGAGGAAGGATACGGCAGTATTTTGTCAAAGACCCTGGAAAAATCAAACGTGGAGATGGTAACTGAACTGGTCAATCTTATCACGGCTCAGCGTGGGTACGAGATAAACTCGCGCGTTATAAGGGCAGGTGACAATATACTTAGAACTATGAACATGCTGATTAGATAAACGCCTCGACGGTTAGTGGGTAAATTGGTGAAATGGTGAGATGATATGAAGGTCAGATGGTTAGACGGCTGGACGGTTAGAGCGATTATATTAATCGCCGTTATTTGTGCGCTGACAGGTGGGCGGTATTGCTATAGCGGGGAGATTGAACGGAGCAGAGTAGCAGCGAAAAAGAGTCGGTTGCGGATTTACCTGCCGCGTCAGGTAGTGGTTAAAGATGATTCAATAGCATTAGGGAGGGTGGGGGTAATGCAGGGTGATGATGTTTTGGTGGCCAAGGCAAAGGAAATTGGGTTGGGCAGGTTTGCCATGACAGGTCAGCAGGTTATTGTTGACAGACAGACGATTCTCAGCAGATTGGCATCGAACGGTATTAAGGCCGGTGAAGTAGCGCTCAGCGGGGCTGAGCGCGTGACGGTGAGAAGAGATGAGAAAGCTATTGGTGGGGCGCGATTTGTTGAAGTGGCATCGGCGTTTCTCAAGGCTCAGGCGTCGTATGAAGAGGTTAGTGAGATTGAGTTAATCGGAAAGCCCAAAGACTGGGTTTTGGCAGACGATGGTGGAGAAATAAAGCTTGTCGCGAAGATGAGCAAATACAACAGGAAAGGTAAGGCTAAAGTATGGGTCGGCGTTGTGCGGGACGGCGTTGAGACAGGTGGATATGAAGTAGCATTTAATTTGAAATACAAACGGCGAAGGGCGGCCGCTGCGGTTGATATTGCTGCTGGTGTTGCGATAAGTCCTGAAAACGTGAAGATTGAGACGACGACGGCGTTTACTCCGGAGCCTGCGGGCTGGTCTGCGCCTTATGGCCTGGTTGCAAAACGAAGGATAAAGAAGGGCGATGTTATCACGCCGAACATAGTCGGTCCTGTTGAGCCGCCCGTTGTGATTAAGCGGAGGCAAACGGTGGTTATGAAGATTGAAACGGACGGTCTTTTTGTTTCTGCTTTGGGGGTGGCACTTTCGGATGGGAAGGTGGGGGAATACATCCGGGTGAAGGGTTCAAATCGCGATGCAAGAATAGTCGTTGGTAAGGTTATGCCGGACGGTACAGTGGAGCCTGTTTTCTGAAAGGAGCACTATGAATAATAAAATGACGGTAATAATAGCGATTATGATTTGTTCGTATCTGTTTGCGCCGATTTGCAGCCGGTGCGAGGCGGGGTCGATTTGGGCTAAGCGCGACAAGAACAGCAAGTCAATTTACGCTGATGATAAAGCGTGCCAGATTGGCGATGTGCTGACGATAATTATCAGCGAGAGGAGCAATATTAAGAATGAGATCGAGAGGGAGTTAGAGAATGAAACCAACCGTACGATAGGGTTTGATGCAGATAAGTATCTTAAGGATAAGCCTTTTTCGTGGCTGCCGCGGATACCGGGCCTAACGGACAGCATTGATGTGACTTCGAGCAAGTCACTAAAAGGAGATGCGGAATATGAGGACAAGCGCACTTATACGGACCGGATAACGGTGGTTATTGAGGACATCCATCCGAACGGCAATCTTGTTGTTTTAGGTACTCGTCATCGTGATATGGCCGGGGACAAGGTGACTATTCAGGTCAGCGGCATAGTTCGTCCGAGGGATATTTTGTTTGATAACACGGTTCGCAGCGAGCAGGTTGCGAATTTCAAGATTGTTACGATAAATGAGGGAGTCTCGGAAAATTACACCAAGCCCGGCTGGCTTGCGAGTATATTTGACGCGCTCTGGCCGTTCTGAGCATGGCGTGTTGTGACAGGGATACTATCGCGCTTGGCGGGCTGTTTGCGGAGCTTTGATTATGAGGTCTTGTTTGAAGGTATTCGTTGGGGCCTTAGCATGTGCAGTGTGCACGGCCCAGGGGGCACGTGTTAAGGATATCGTGGATATTCAGGGCATTCGCGGCAACCCGCTTATGGGCACGGGGCTGGTGGTGGGACTCAATGGTACCGGAGATAGCGCGGTGCCAAGCCGACAAATGTTAGCGTCTCTGTTGCAGCGCGAGGGTGGTATGACGTTTACTCCGAGTACTCTGGGTTCCGGCAATATCGCTATAGTTGTGGTGACAGCGGAATTGGGACCGTGGGATCGTGCGGGGGCGAGGATAGATATTAATGTTTCTGCAGTAGGAGACACCACGAGTCTGCAGGGTGGAGTATTGCTGGCGACGGAGCTTAAAGGTCTTGATGGTGGGGTTTACGCGGTGGCACGGGCGGCGTCGATTTCGACGGCTTCGTGGACGGTAGAGGGTAAGACGGGCAGCAAAGTGGCCAAGAATCATCCCACCGTGGGGCGGATTC
>JGI10211J34971_10002151_pt1 | contig 16201 bp, 29 predicted proteins | sample Etolagsediment_FD_34971 | JGI IMG/M metagenome (IMG submission 34971) | reverse complement strand
ATAATTACTTATATTTGTAATCTCAATTAAATCAATTATTAACAATTAAACAAAAAACAAAACAAAAATGAAAGGATTAGTTATCGGATTAGTCATGTTAGGTGATAGATTGATCCCAACATGTGAAGGTGAAACTGAAAGTGGTGACGAATTCTGTGTCAGAGTTGTGAAATCTTTCAATACTGACAATGTTTATAAGACGGGTCAGGAAAATGATATCTCACTCTTTTAGAATAGAAAAAAAAATATTACAATTCCCAGAACATTGTTCTGGGAATTTTTCAATTATATAATGGCAAAATTAGATAGTAAACGAGGATCCCAGATCAGAGAAACTTACTCTGGTGAGAAGGAAAGAAGTGTTTGTGAAAGACACGGATTGGAACAAGTAGGTGGAAGCAATACCAAAATTGATGGTACAAATGGTTTGAAAAATGCAAGTATAAAAAATGCTTCCGGCACAAGCACGCAAGTTCACTTGACCACACAAAAGAAATTCATCGAGGTCATGGAACTCTGTAGTGAATCTGCAACTTTCATAAATCTTTTCTGTGGATCTGAGGAAATAAAAAATAAGAATAAAGATCGATACTCAGTAAATGAGATCGATGCTATCTATAAAACAGCCTTTGAGAAGTTTTTGAATGCGAATAAAGAGTCAATAATTGATCTCATTATCAGAAATGGTTTTGATGTCACACATGTTATTTTCAATGACATCAAGAACAACATTGAGTATGAATTAACATACGAAGAAATTTTAGATAGAACTAAAAACTGCGAATGGAAATTTCTCAGAGGTGGCATACATTTGAAAAATGCGAATGGTAAAACCTATTTTCACCTTCAAAGAGAGGGTAAGAGAAATAAAAATAGTAGATACAATGTTCTATGGCATATACATAAACATTTATTCGTCTAATTTTTTTCTTGATATATCGATATATTTTTCATCCAAGTCGATTCCTACATAAAATCTATCAAGTTCTTTACAAACGAATGGTGTTGTTCCTGATCCAAGAAACGGATCCAATACAATATCATTCTTTTCTGTTGACAACAGAACACAATTCTCAACCAATTTCTTAGGAAATGGAGCTGGATGCAATCCTTGTCTTTCAGGAGTTATGTTCCATATCTCACTATTGAATTCAGTTTCTAAATTATTCTTGAATGTCTTTGGTTTTCCTTTCACCAACCAATATATATGTTCTGTATTTGGTAAGAGAACATCTTTTCTTATATTGGGACTACTTGCTCTGTTCCAAATTATCAATTGATAAATTGTAAGATCTGATTTAGATATGAAGTCTGTAGGCAAGTAAACCTTATTGTTGTGTCTTCTAGGTTTGTGATTGAAAAATATAGAACCATTTGGTTTTATTATTCTTTTCATCTCGTTCAACACCTCTATCATCCAATTGGCATAATCATCCTCAGAGAGATTATCACCATACTCGTTGTAATCAATATTGAATTTTTTCCAAACCTGGTTACCTATTTTTTTCTTACCACCTTTAAGACCTTTTTTATTGTATGGTGGGGAAGTAACTATTGCATCAATAGAATCATCATCAAATGACCTCATTACTTCCAAACAATCTCCCTTTATGAGTTGATTTTTCATCGACATATCTTGTTTATTTTTACATCCTGTGTGATACAAAATATATGAAAAAAATATTAAAAAGTTCAAAAAACGAGTTTTTGGATCTAATATCCTCTCTGAAAGGGATGTCAAATTATCAAATGAAATAACCATAGACCGTGATTTAAATTCAGCCATAAATATAATGACAAGGTGGTTTGAAAATCATTTTGCTTCCTCCAATATGACAAAAGATTATGAATATTGGGGCACTCGGTTTGAGAGAGTTGAATAAGATATAGGAAGTTCAGAACTTTCTAAAATAAACAAATATTTCTTTGATTATTTCGACAATGTGTGATTTTGTTCTGGATATACCCAAAACTTTACCAATATCTTCCTTTATCACATATGATTTTGACTCACCCAATTCTATGTAAAAGGCATATTCATCATCACCAATTGTGAAATCTACCTTAAAATCTGAGTTAGGATCTTTTGTGAAGTGATCGATTATATTTTGTTCATTTATGATAATCTCTTCATTGAACTTATTGGAAACCTTGACATCAGTGAAGTTCTTCTTTATGAAATCGGATATGAACTTCACGATATGAAAAATATCTATCAGGTTTGTCGAATCACCTTTTTTTGATTGTGATACATATCTTGATTTTGCATCATCGAAATAATTTGTATTATATCCAAATCCTGACATGAACTTGATATCAATTGATCCATTGAATATATCATGTCCATAGGACTTCAATTCAAAGGGCCTTGATCTCCAATCAAATATATCGGAAAGACCATTGCCTTCTATAACATAATGTTTGAATTCCTCTGATGATATATTCTTAATTTCCGACCTTTCTCTCTTTATTATGAGTATTTGCATCAATAGAGATTCGCTGTAATTCAAATTATAGACAATCTTGACATTTGATTTTGAAAACAGAGATTCAATCAATCGATAGAAATCAAACATGATATTTAAAATCTCAGGATCATCATAATAGATTGAACCACCACCAACTTCTCCTATACTCACACTTCTTATACTAGAATTCGAGACGTTTATTTTGAAGATCCGATAAAAATCATCAATATGAGTTGGTTTCTCTTTGAAATATCCCCAATTCGAGGATCTGAACTCAGTTGATGTGGTGACTTCAAATCCTTCATCTTCAAAATCTAAAAAAGTATCTTTAAGATCATTAATGGAAATTCCATATATTTGTTGAAAATCATCATATTTTGACGATTCGTTGAAACCTTTGAAATAACTTATTCTCATAATTTATATATATTATTATATCAGCATGAAAATAATCGTAGCAGGTGTAGGTGAAGTTGGGAAACATCTTATAAAACTTCTCAGCAATGATGGACACGATATATCAGTGATCGATGTTGATCCAAATAAGATCAACTACATACAAGGTCACTTCGATGTATCTTGTTTCTTAGGCAGATCATCTTGTCCGAATGTTCTGAGGTCTGCAAATGTAAATGATTGCGACATTGTGATATCATGTTCGGATTCTGACGAGAACAATCTTCTCACATCAATGATATCAAAGAAATTGGGAGCCAAGAAAACAATATCACGGTTGAAATCAAACGATTATACCGACATTGACATTGACATTGATGATATGATCATCACAGGGGAACTTGCAGCCAGTGAGGTAAAAAGATTACTCAATGGCGACATTACTGATTCGTTTGAATTCAACAACGGAGATGTCAAGATAATAGGGATCAACATCAATGAGGATAATCCACTGGTCGATAAAAGAACAGACGCGATCGATGATACAAAATTAATAGCTGTTCTGAGAGACGATAAAACAATAATCGCAAGTGATAGAACAACCCTACGAAAAAATGACCAAGCTTACCTTATCACAAAAAAATGTGTTCATGACATTGAAAAAGCATGTGGTCAAAAACACTTTGATTACAGATCATTCATAATCAATGGTATAAATGATATTACTGAAAATTTACTCAGAGAACTGGATGGAAACACCATCAAGGTCTTTGATACCGATAAAGAGAAATGTGCGAAATTAAGCAGTAAATTTTCCAATTGTCTTGTTATAAACTCAAAGATAGATCACGATATGATGAATCAGGAAAATATAACTGACTATGATTGTTTTATTTCAGTATCTGATGTCACTGAAGAAAATATCATCACATCATTGATGGCAAAAAAACAAGGAGTAAAAAGAACGATTGCACTTGTTGATAACACTGATCTGATACACCTTTCACAAAAAATCGGGATAGATACTCTGATAAACAAAAAGATACTTGCAGCAGATGCAATATACAAACACATCAGAGGTAAGAACATAATTTCTCAGAACACATTACATGGGGTAGATGCCGAAATACTTGAATTCACCGTGACTGCTCAATCGAAACTTGCACACAAGAAGATCATTAATTCCAAACTACCTGGTAAAGTGATATGTATGAAAAGAGGTGATGAAACCATTTTACCAGATCAAGATAACCTTATTCAGATAGGTGATAATATCATAATCATCTCAGAGATGAAAAACATTAAAAAGATAGAATCATTTTTTTGATATCTTTTTCCAAATCTCGCTTCTATGTGATGTGAAATTCATGGTCGCAACCCATTTACCGATAGCACCACCGATGATGAAAACAATTATTATCAACCAATCACCTGCGAGCATCAGGTTCATTGAAAAATAAAGTGAAAGTATTGTCAGAGTATTTATCAATAATGAATTGATTATCAATTTTCTTGTCAATTTCTCATAAGAATATTTTATTTCCTGCACTTTCAGAATATTAAAGGCAACTTGGAAAATGAAAACAAGAAAATATTCAATCATTACTCACCATCAACAACCTTTTCACACTCCAATGCAACTCTCATACAGGCATCTGTACATGATTGTAGTTTTTCCTTTGAACATATCTCAACACATGATCTTGCTATCTCTGAACACATCTCAATTAAATTCAACATGTTAGGTGATGTATTCTCGATCGACCATTTCACCAATTCACAATATTTGACACACTCTTCTGAAGATGTTGCACACTCCATTCTGTCATTCGAACGACAATCTTCTACGCATTCATTGCATTTCTCGATACACTCACTTAATGCACTCAATAATTCTTCATGTGAACTGCTTTGAGCTTCCGGTTGAACTTGGTCTTCTTGTTGAACCTGTGATTCCTGTTCGAAAATTTTCTTTAAATATTTCATGTCTTTTATTTTATTTTTTAAAACTTTATTTATATATTTGTATCCGAAAATGAAAATAGAAAATTTCATCTATATCAAGAAAAATGATAAGATAGCATTCAGTTATGAGAATGGTCTATTCTATTCAACCAAAAGTTTGAAAAAGAATAAAGCATACCATGTTGAGGCGATATTAGTGAACAAATGGAATAAGAAACTTCTCGAAATGAATGGGATCCATGACATGGATCCTGTGAGAGAGGTGAAAATCAGAAATGAAAAAGGAAAACTCATATGGATATCTCTGAATGATAAAGATAAAGTAAATGACATTAAAATAATAAGAAAACAATATTTAAAACACATTCTTGAAAAAAGTTAAAAAAAATAAAAAAAAATAAAAAAATGGTTTATAAAATTTTCGCAGTATTTTTCTTCCTTTATTGGATATTAGTTGCTTTTTCTCTTTTTGGAAAAAGTGATGAGTTCAAATTTCTAAAAACTCCTTTTTTCAGAAAGGGGTTGGGTGTTATCTCGTTTGTTCTGATATTGGCAGTAACATTTTCATTGGTAAAAGTTTTACCACCACTTTTAAAGTTATTTATGATAGGAATAGATTTTTTCCTGTTCTATCTAACTTGGGTTTCATTCTTCAAGAATTCTAATAAGTAATCAAAATAGTAATCAATAATAATCAATAATAATAATTAATCTTTAAAAACAAAAAACAAAATGAATTTACAAGCAAAACAATTTACAGAATTTGATCCAAGTTTCTTAAAACTAGGTTATGGAAAAGAAGTTGATTTTCTACATCTAAATTTAAATCAACTAAAAGAATTGCAAAATTATATCAACTGGAAATTAAATGACGATCTGAATTGGTGGGAAGAATGGGGTGTAAAAGGCAGAGTTGATGTAAGAGTTGATAAAATGATAGAAGACAAAGACTTTTGGATATTTGAATATGAACATGATGGTACAACATATTATGAAGTACAATCAGATTGTGATAGATACAGATTTTGTGGAACTTTCATATTCAATAAAGAAATGACAAAATTTTCATTCAAAGAAGTTTAAAAAAAATATAATAATAATAATCAATAATAATAATTAATCTTTAAAAACAAAAACAAAATGAATTTACAACCAAAACAATTAGTATCATTAGTAGGAGCAGGAGTTATTTTTCTTGTTGCTTTAGTAACTTTCCTTACATCTTGGGTTGATGTTGATCCTGGGTATGAAGGTTTTCTGTATAGACCATATGGCTCTGGAGTTGACACATCACAAGTTTATACTGAGGGAACTTATTTAATTGCTCCTTGGAATGAAATGATCACATATGAGATATTACAAAAATCAAGTGAATACAATTCAGAGGTGATGGATAAGAACGGAACAGATATCAATGTTATCGTTTCCGTCAATTACTCACCCTTGAAGGCCAAATCATCAAAATTGCATATGACACACGGAGTTGGATATATTAGTTTTGTAGATGATAAATCACTTGGAGCCATTAAAGATGTGGTAGGTAGATACACATATGAGGAGGTTTTCTCTACCAAAAGAGAAGCTTTAGAGAATGAGATAGAAGAAATTCTAAGAACAGATTTTCAAGGTAATTACTTAACGATGCACTATGCTGAGATCAAAGATGTGAATCTTCCACCTGAAATTGCAGAGCAGATCAATCTGAAAGAAACTCAAAAACAAAGAAATAAAACTGCTGAACTTCTTGAACAACAAAAAGAATTTGAGGCAAATGCTAAAAGAAAAGAAGCCGAAGGTGATGCAGATGCTGAAAGGATCCGAGCCAAAGGTAAGGCAGAGGCAAACAGATTGATATCTCAATCCTTGACACAAAATATCTTGAAAGACAAAGAAATAAATAAATGGGATGGTAAACTTCCAACATACATGGTCGGTAACAACACACCGTTTATTTTAAAGTAATCCAATCAACATTGATTGATATCGGAAGAGTTTCTTGGAACTCTTCCGATCTTTTCATATATTTACACATATGAATAATTTTTTTGAAAATAAACTAACAAGATCTCAGCGAAGGGAAAGAAAAAGATCGGTAGATCGGGTCAGAAAACACATTGAGAGGTTAGGGGATAAATATCATTATTTATGTGAATCTTTATCCGATGATAAAGTATTCGAACTACATAGTGATTTTATTCGTAATATTAAAACAGATACATACAGATTGCATATCATTTACAATAATTTAAGTCTAAAACACTACCAAGACGAAAAATTAAAATACTATCTAGAAAATTTCATTGAAAGATCCGACAATAAATTAAAAAGAACTATCAAACTTAAAGAAATACTCAATGGCTCTCAGTAATATAGAAAACGAACTCAAAGAAAAGACGGAATCACTTTCACAAGTTCAATCGAATATCGATAAACTTGAATCCAAGTTGAAACAGTTAAGATCCAAAAAAAAGAAACTTAAATCATCCATCAGAGAACTGAACGAGGAAAAGGATGATATATTATTCACAAATAATTTAGACATATTATGTGAGGGAGATGAATTCCATGTTATAGAATACATAAAAACAATTGATAAGAATCGTCATTATAAAAGAATAAATCAGAATGCGTACATAAAACATATTGCAAAAACAATCAACTATTCTTTTCCCATAAAGGTCATAAAGGTCAATCACAAAACAATTCGATATGAATATTTTGATAATAGTGGCAGAAGAAAAGAAGATACCATATCGAAAAAGATATTTGCAAAATTCATCAAATTATCNGATGAAAGAAAAAANTATGAAAGNAAATATGTTCTCAAAAATTTAATGACATGAAAAGTGATAATATAAATTCCATCAAACAGGAAATTAAAAAACTTGAAAACAAGATCGAAACAATACAAGAAGAGTGTGATCATAAACCCACTGTTGTATTCAATAACGAATTGAAATCTGTTGTTAAGGTGTGTGAAAAATGTGATAAACATCTTGGATACGCAACCCAGCAGGAAAGAATTGAAAATGGATTCAGATGATCATTTCTCGAATGGTGATCTTTCTTTAAATATCCCCATTATTTTTTTCTTTAAAAAGTCAGTCAGACCGTTATCATCATGATTTAGATAATGTTCATTGAAAGTCAATTTTCTAAGTGAATCTGCTCTGCTGTAAAATCCAATTTTTCTTGTTTTCATTTCTTCCATTTTTGAATGTTCAAAAAAGTTATTTATATAAGCAGTTCTTAGAAGACCAAGACCTTTATCAATACCATATTCTTTGTATATCTTTGAGATCTTATTGGACTGGTAATAATAAGGCGTGTGACACTCACCATTATAAATAGTGAGACCATTCTCTATTAATATATCTGCAGTTTTCCATAATAATCTACCCCAACGATTGTTCAATCTGTTTCTTACGAGACTCAGATCCTGTAAGTATAATGTTTCTTTGATATCACTTTCAGAAACTTTATTCAAAATATAAATATCGTCATTTGTCAATATGAAATCATCAAAATTATTCATACAAAAATCAAATACTTTGGATAGATTCTGTTCGGTCGTAGTGAATTTACTTTCAATGAACTCGTAATTCACCTTATCAAGGTTCAACCATTCAGGACACCAATCACCAACTATATGGACCTGCATATCACCTTGATAATTGAAATACCAAGATCTCAATGAATATAATATCTCGTTTTCCCATTTCGATCTTATGAGTGGTATTACAATGTTCATTTTAATTTATACTCGTAAATGTGTGTTGTTTTTATTGATTCATTGGGAAAATACCAAAGTCCGTGAAACTGATCATTCACCCATATTGTTTTTCTGAACCCTTCTGGCACAACTGCACCGGTAGGCAATCTCTTTGAATTTTCTTCAAATAAAATATCGATCCTGACTTTTACTCGGCCTTTCTCAGTAAGTTTTTTCTCATATTGCTCAAGATACCTCCAAGTTGCTCTATTGAGATCCTGATGTTGTAAAGCACAATTCAGATATGTGAAGGTTTGTTTTAATTTGTCAATGTCACAATTGAATGCAGCAGCCGGAGCCATATGGCCCTTGTCCCAGACATTCTTATAATAATCTTGATCATCAGAGGTTTTTATAGAATCACATGTATAAAAGTCAAGACCTTTTCGTGAGTTTTTCACATCATCCACATCACACAACACCGTATATTCAACTCTTAAAGGTTGTTCATACTCTTCAGAATATGTTATTTCAAATATATCAGAAGTGATAATGATCTGTGAAAAACAACTGAATGGAAGTGTAAATAATATTAAAAATAGATACCTCATTTCAAGTATATACTTAAAATGAATTTTGTGAAAAGTATTTACCTAAACTGAGTTCTATACTTTAAAACTGCAAGTTCCTTTGCCTTGGCCTCGATCTCACAATCGAAGTGATACGAATCAAATAGTGGAATTTCTTCATAGATATAATCAGCGTGTGCAGTTGCTCTCGAACCATTTGTTTCGATCAACTTTGATGAACTCATATGTGTAATTGGTTTTACTTGCCATGTAGAAAGTGCCAATTCAAGTGCTTGCTTGATCGTCTGATCCTGAGGACCATAATTGAAATGATGAAAATCAAAAACAATTGGAATACCTATCTCTTTATGAACCATATCGTATAACATCTTTACTGAGTATTGACCAGCTTTATCATCATTCTCAACTGTGAGTCTTGACCTTACAGAATCAGAAAGCCTTTGAAAGTTTTCACAGAATCTCTTCGCGGCAGTTTCATGATCAGGTTTGGTGGAATTAAGGTGAATATTGATACCATAATATGGCGTTCTATCAAGGCCCATCAGATCAAGTAAAGTTGCAGTGAACTCAAGTTCCTTTATAGTTTTCTCAACAACTGAAGTATTCTCACTTCCAAGAACACAGTAGGGGCCTGGATGATATCCTGACCTGAGGCCGTTCTTTTTGATAATTTCTCCGATACCTTTGAGTAGATTCTTTATCTTATCTGAATTTTTGATATCATCGATACAATATTCAGTAAGCCAAGGAAAGGAATCTGAACTCAATCGATAAACTTTGATGTTATTTCTCACATTCCAATTAAGTATCTTGATTGTATCTTTTAAATTCTCAATTATACACTCTGAAACATAATCAGTACCTTTTGATTCAAAGGTTCTTTTGACCATACCACGGTTCACTTTGATTTGGTCTTTCTTGGCAACACCCTCATTGATAGAGAGATTTATGCAACAATATCCTAATTCATTCATAGAACAAATATAATAGAAAATCTCAACTTCTCAAAATCAAATTCAGCTTTTCCCTTCTTATTTGTTTCATGGGATAATATTTGTGAACTATACCGTGTCGATCGTTGATATATTCGATGACCGGAAACCCCCTTTCAAGGGACACCCGATAATCAATAAGTTTATCCTCTACTATGAACTGTGACATTATATAGTCGATCCTGTGAATATCGCGAATATCAATAAGACAACTTAACCTTTTTTGAATTTCAGTTTCAATTTCTTTTTCAGATAACATATTTAATATATAAGTAAAAATTAACAAAGTTCAAAATGAGAATAAAGAGATTCAATGAAAATGTATCAGAAAAATCCTACACACTGACACAAAATGATGTCGATCAATTGATCGAGAAAATAGGGTCAAAGATCGAAAAAAATCTAAGATATAAATCTCATGTCAGTCCAATAGATCTTAAAAACAGCATCATAGACACTATGACAAACTTTTTGAACAAGAAAGTGAATGGGAATTACTCAAAAGAGCGCGATGATGAATGGCTTGTGAGAAACAAACTCATTGAACAGATAATCGAAAAAGATCGTTCAGGTGAATATGAAAGAGATGAGTTGATTCTTCTACCCAAAGAAGAACTCGAAGATATCCTTAATTCTTTATCCTAACAATTGTTTCAATTTCTTCTTTCTTAACATTTGATTCAAAGAATCATACACAAAAGTGTATTTACTACGATCAAGTCGATCGATCAATGATATAATTTGTGATTCTGCCTTTTCAATTTCCTCCTTTTCAAGTGATCTCTCAATATCTCGCAACGCCGCTGCCATTGCATAATTCTGTGAATGCACCGCATATGTTTTCAGTTCCTTTATTTTTTCTTTCAATATCATTGATTTCTTGACTTATTATTTATCGTCTTCGGTGGTGATACTGATCTTCCTCTATTGGGAACCTGACTTGGTTTTACCTGTCTTGGTGTCGATGGATATTTTGGCGTGACACCTTTACTTGGCATCTGATTTCTACTTGGCACATTTGAAGGAGTATATCTTGAAGGCACATTTCTTGAAGGTGTATTCATAGGAGCAACACTTCTGGTAGGTCTTGTCACAGGTCTACTTTGACTTGGATAAGTAACTCTTCTTGGCTGTTGTATGTTTTGGTTCGTTCTCTGATAATTTGTTTGTGTCGGTACCGTTCTATATGTAGGAGTTGTTCTTTGAACTGGTGTGTAATCCCGTGTCTGAGTTCTCTGATATTGTCTTTCAGTGGTTCTTTGAGGTTTTCTCTCAGTGGACTGTTTCACCTCTTTCTCATTGTTCAAGTTTTTCCTATTATAGAACATTCTGTTATTATAATAATTATTTCTACTGTAATTGAATCTTGAACCTCTTGGACCATAAAAGTCGTTGCCATAATATGAATTCATATAATTATGGTAGAATGTATTTGAGTTGTAATAATGATGGTTCATATAAGGGTTCCAATATCCTGGATAGAAATAACCTGAATTACAATTGCACCACCAGTTGTTATAGACATTATAATTGTTCCAATACGGCATCCATGGATCATTACAACCAATTAATGGCCTGTGATAGACCCACCTTCTTGAAAAGTTATTATGTGTCAACCACATTGAATCCCATGGCCTTTCCCAAGGTCTGTTATTGATACGATACACTATCACATAATCGATCGGATCCTGATAGACAAATGTTGATTGTGCCTGCGGTTCATATATCGGGTCTTGATAAACATATTCATATGTTGTGCAACCACTGAATAAAATCGTTAAAAAAAGTAAAATGTATTTCATATTCATCGTATTTTAAATTGCCACTTGCGTATCCATTTGACCAATCTATTAATTGTCTTGTTCTTAGGATCCTCACCCACCAACATTATGAATGGATTTATTATCAATCCATTTGCAATATACCAAAGACCTGCCAATAATGGATACACAGCAAGTGTTACACTTATATAAAATAAAATGTTATTTGTTCTTATTGATATGGATTCAAGTTGTGATGTCATGAAAATTGCCCCTGATATCACAGATAATGTCATTATTCTCCCGACCCGTGTGAACATCCATTTTATCGGTCTTGGTGTCCTGTCAAAAAATGCTTTAATTTTTTCCCAATTTCTCATATGTTTTATTTTTATATATTAAAACTTTGACCGGAGTGTATGATATAATTGAAAAACAAAAACACACATGAAAATTTCAATATCTTCTGATCACGCAGGATTCCAACTCAAAAAAATCTTAATAGAATATCTCACCGAGAAAGGACATGATGTGACCGACTTCGGTCCTAAAACAGATGATTCATGTGACTATCCGGATCATGTTCATCCACTTTGTGAAAAAATAGATGACTTTGAATCAAGTATTCTGATATGTGGATCGGCAAACGGAGTTTCAATGACAGCCAATAAATATCAGAATGTAAGATGTGCAATTGCTTGGAACAAAGAACTTTCAGAACTTGCAAGACAACACAATGATGCAAATGTGATAGCACTTCCTGCAAGATTCATCTCGACCGATATGGCAAAACTTATCGTTGATACCTTTTTGAACACTGACTTTGAAGGAGGTCGGCATGAAAGAAGAGTAAATAAAATTAAACTTCCTGTAAAGGAGAACATATAAGAATTCATTAATCATTAATTTTAAAACTTATCAAAATGTCAAAAATCAGCAAAGCAACATTCAGTGTATCAGGAAAGATACATAAAAGAAAATTCGATAACTACGATGTTTGGGAAAAACGAATATCAGATGTTATCAAAGGTGAGAAACAGGAACCGAAAACAGTTTTTGCAATCACAAGAAAAGAATACAAACCTCATCCAGGATACAATGTGATGGTTGATCAAAATGTTGAAGTTTCAATGCATGAAACATTGGAACTTGCAGAAGCCGAAGCTGCAAGATTACAATCACGAGTTTAATTTCATCAATATTGAATTCAATAATTGTTTTCTCTCATTCCATCTTTTATCACCTCTCATTTTGAGCCTCCACATATTCGAGTGAAGTGAATTAAGAATATCTCTTATCTCATCTGGTGAAAGTGTAATAGTGGTCTTTGAATACCGCTTATCCATCATCTCATCAAAAGATAATTTTTCTGATGGTTGGTATGAACCAGACTCGAATTGTTTGAATTTCTTTATCTCCATGTTAATATATATTAAAATTAAAATATATATTTTCATGGAAATAGATGAATTCATAATGTCATTACAAACAATGCGTGGAGATAACTTCAACTCATGGTTTTTAAAGGTGATACCACAATTGAACATTGACGATATTGATATTGCCTTACACAAATCACACATCGAAAACGAAATGTTCAATATATGGAAAGATGAACCTATGAAAAGACATTTCTATATCAATGTAAAGAACGACAATTACGATGTCAGATCAACTGCAGATTATGATATAAAACCATACATTCTGATATCATTACCAACAAAGAAACTAAGAGAGGTGAAACTTAAAAAACTTTTTAAATAAAATTCAATATAATGATCCAAACAATGTTAAATGAAAAAGACAATTACAATTTTACTCTTACTTATTTCACTTAATTCCTTTGGTCAGAAAAACAAAGAGAGAGATTTCAATACTGGAATTCCCATTACGATAGGAGGAGTAGCACTCACATTGGGAAGTGCATTCACACCCACAGAATTTGAAAGAACTCAAAGAACCTACGGTTGGCAAGAATCACCAATTTGGAAACAGGATGCCAGATTCATTGGGATCATTGCCGGAACATCGATAACCGCAACCGGATTGATAACAACTCTGGCACAAGGTAGAAAAAAACAAAAGAGATGGTAAAAGAACTGATCAAAGAAAGATATAATTTACAATCTGAGATCATTAATATCGAAGTAGAAATGTCAAAATTCTTCTTCGAGAACCGAGGAAAAGTAAGCCCAAACATTGACGATGAATGGCAACCAAAAAGAATCAAATTAAAACAACTTAGAAACAGAATAGAAACAATCAATCAAAAATTATCTCAACATGTTAGTTAAATTAATACAATTGAAACACGAAATCATAAGAAATATCGGGCAGGCATTTGCCGATGCTTTAATTGATGCTTTGAGAACGACAAAAACAACTCAGGAAAAGGAAAGTGTTATTTTCTACGCACTTTTACTTGACAATTATATGATAGAAACGCATAACATTTACTTGGATTGAGGATATTAATAATTATTTTATTATCTTTGTTCTCAATGAGTTCAAATGCACAAACACAGGTTTTCAAAGGAAGATACAAAAATCCGTCAGATGTCATATTGACCATCGATGATCAATACATCTATAAAGGAAGATATAAAAACCAATCTGATGTAATACTTACCTTTGATCGAAATCATGTCTATGAAGGCAGATATAAAAATCAATCGGATGTGATATACACTTTCGATGAAAAACATATCTATAAAGGAAGATACAAAAATCAATCGGATGTGATATATACTTTCGATAAAACATATGTCTATAAAGGTAGATATGAAAATCAATCGGATGTGATGCTGACTTTTGATGAAAATCATGTTTACAAAGGCAGATACAAAAATCAATCAGATGTGATAAGAACAATCGATGGGAAATTACCAACACCGATATTGGTTTTAATATCATTACTGTGAAACATTGAACTTTTTTTTAATATGAACTACACATCAGCCAAAGACTGATGTGTTTCTACGCCACAAGCACGATGTAACCATCCACTTTTGGTGACGCTGGGTTGGTTCCTCAACCCAAAGTTTCTTATATTTTTTGCAGCATTTATATCTCGATCGTGTTTGGATCCGCATTTGCAAGTCCAGATTCGGTCTTTCAATTCAAGTTCTCGGTTGATCATTCCGCAGTTTGAACATGTTTTAGAGGATGGATCAAATCTACCGATCACCGAAAGATTCTTGCAATACCATTCACACTTGTATTCCAACATTGATCTGAACTTGAACCACCCCATGTCTTGAATTGCGCGGCTCAAATTTCCATTTTTCATCATGTTAGATGTTCCAAGATCTTCTATACAGATGGTATCGTGATTATCGACAAGATATTTGGATATCTTGTGTAGATAATCTTCTCTTTGATTTTTGATCTTTTCGTGGATCAGTGCAACTTTCATTTTCTGTTTTTTATAATGTTTTGATCCTTTTTGCTTTCTAGATAAGGAACGCTGCTCGATCCTTAGTTTTCTCATCGTGGATCTGAAGAAGTCTTGGTTCTTGAACTTCTTTCCATCCGAGATCGTTGCAAAATCTTTGATACCTAGATCAACACCAACAGATGTTTCAAGTTTAATTGGTTTCTTTTTTGGTTTTTCTTTTAGATCATCGACTAAAATCGAAATGTAATATTTATCAGTGACTGATCTACTTACAGTAACGGTCTTGATCTTCCCTTTGAATTCTCTATGTAAGTCAATGTCTACCATCCTTAATTTGGGTATGAATATTTGTTTTTGATCATCACTTAAAAACACTCCTTGTGGTAGTTGGAATGATTGTTTCCCATATTTTGATTTGAATTTAGGAAAACCTCCTCCTTTGAAAAAATTTGTATAAGCATTATCTAAATTACTCATTGACATTTGTAGAGCTTGAGATGGAGCTTGTTTTAACCAGGTTGCATCTGTATTTTTAAGTTCGGTTATTTGCTTATTCAGATCAAAGCAGGTGAGGTGTTTTTTGTTTGCAAGATAAGCACTTATTTTAGTTTCTAGTCCAAGGTTATAGACGAATCTAACTTGGCCAAAAATGTTAGATAACATTTCTTTTTGAGTATCGGTAGGATATATTCTATATTTATATGACTTTAACATTTAAAGATTATCTGTTGTTTCTTTAAAGTATATATTAGTTTAAAAAAGTCACTTTTTTCCATTTTCTAAACTTTATGGAAAAATTTAATATATTTTACATCACACAAGCTAAAGACTTGTGTGTTTTAATATTTCAAATAAATACTAAAATAATTGCAAAGATGGAATCTTGGATAATCGTAAAAGAAATAGAACTGGAAAATAAAA
>JGI10211J34971_10002150_pt1 | contig 16212 bp, 17 predicted proteins | sample Etolagsediment_FD_34971 | JGI IMG/M metagenome (IMG submission 34971) | reverse complement strand
CCCCGCCGGGAGGAGAAACCGCCCCGATAACCGTGATCGACCCTTCCAGGCCGGACTGTGCTTCGACGCGGCCGGCCCGTTCGTAGAACTCGGCCAGGCGCGTAGGCAGGTACGCCGGGAACCCCTCGTCCGCGGGCATTTCCTCCAACCGACCCGAGAGTTCGCGCAAGGCCTCGGCCCACCGCGACGTACTGTCGGCCATCACAGCCACATCGTACCCCATGTCACGGTAATACTCCGCGATCGTGATTCCGGTATAGATACTCACTTCCCGGGCCGCCACCGGCATGTTCGAGGTGTTGGCGATCAGGATCGTCCGTTCCATCAGCGAACGGCCTGTCTGCGGATCGATGAGCGCCGGGAACTCCTTGAGCACATCGGTCATCTCGTTGCCGCGCTCGCCGCATCCGATGTACACGATCACTTGTGCCGCCGACCATTTGGCCAACGAGTGCTGGGTCATCGTCTTACCGGTTCCGAATCCCCCGGGGATCGCAGCCGTCCCCCCCCTCGCAATCGGAAAAAACGTGTCGACCACACGCAACCCGGTGACCAGAGGCGTCTTCATCTCCGTACGTCGGCTGATCGGGCGGGGGAGACGCACCGGCCAATCGATCACCATGGTGACCGGGACGGTTGCCGTCCCGGTGTCCACGCGGCACATGACGTGGGTCACGGGGTACGATCCAGCCTCCGCGATCTCCGCAATCGTGCCCGCGACATCCGGCGGCAACATGAGCCTGTGTTCCACACTTGCGGTCTCCGCAACCAAGCCGAACACCTGTCCCCCGGTCACAGCGTCGCCGACCTTGAGCGACGGCGTGAACTCCCACTCCTTCTCCAGATCCAGGGGTAACGGCTTTTCGCCGCGGCCAATGAATGCGCCGCTCTGCTCGGCAATGGCGGCCAACGGGCGCTGGATGCCGTCATAAATCGTCCCGATGACCCCGGGGCCGAGCTTCACGGACAGAGGACGGCCGGTCGCATACACCGGCTCACCGGGCCGGACGCCGCTTGTGTCCTCGTAGACCTGAATCGTCGCGACGTCATCCCGCAGCCGGATGACCTCGCCGACGAGGCGCAGGTTGCCGACTTCGACCACCTCGAGCATGCCGGCACTCCGCATACCGGATGCTTCGACGATCGGCCCGTTCACGCGTGTAATCGTGCCGGCGGGCGCTTCACTCGTATTCGTGACAACGTCGAGTTGACTCACCGTTCCGCGTCTCCTTCCACCGCCGCATTGGCGGCCATCGTCCGGTAGACCTGCGTCCGCAACTCATCCTTCATTCGCGCCAATCTGCCGTCGTACGAGTTATCCACACGCCGCCGTTCGTCTGCAGAATCCACGATCAAACCGCCTCGCACTGTATCGGTTTCGACGAACACAACGTCCTCTGCCCCGCCAGTTCCACCCCACGCACGTTGAAGTGCGTCCCGGACCCCCGTATCGGTCAACAACGCACGATCGCGCGAGGAACAGAGCACGCGCAGGCCGGTCCGCCCCATCATGCCCGCGGCGTCCGACAGCAGGGCCAGAAGCGATGCTCGGCGTTGCTCGTCCGGTAACGCCAAGGCACGCTCCACAGCGTCCGTCAACACCTTTGTGATCTCCACTTCGATCTCGGCCAAACGACGACGGCGGATCTCGATACCAACGGTTGCGAGCACCGCGCGCACGCGCTGTTCCACGTCGAGTTCAGCTTCGGCGACCCGGGCAACCCGGCGCTTCTCCCGCTCCTCGCGGGCTGCGTCCAGCATCTTCCGGGCGTCGCGACTCGCTCGTTTGACCAGACGCTCAGCCTTCTGTTGAGCGTCCTGCACGATCTCCTCACGGAGCTTTGTTTCCTGGTCTTGCACGACGGGGTCAGTCCTCCTGTTCGCGCACGATCTTGATCCCCACAGCCTCCTGGATCATCTGATCCAAGGTCGGGCGATCAGTTTTGGTTCCCCAGATATCGTCCACCTGCACCACGTATGGCGGCTCCGACAACAGACGGTGAGCTGTCAGCTCTGCCTCTATCATCATTCCCACCTTGTTCGACACAAGAAGCACGCGACAGTCATTGCGCGCGAGCACCTGCCTGAACGCCGCGAGAGCGGTCTCACGGTCATCCGCCTTACTTCCCTGAATGCCGGCAAAGCGGAACCCGAGGATGGTGTTCTCGTCTGCGATGATGTGAAATGACATAGGGCGAGCCAATACGTGCGGGCGTCCGGAGATGCTAGAGCCGATTGACCAACATCACACCGATGATCAAGCCGTAGATCGCGATACCTTCCGCCAAGCCGACAAAGACGAGCGCCCGGCCCATCAGTTCAGGCCTTTCGGCCGCCGCGGCAAGAGCCGCTGCCCCGACCTTGCCCACCGCGTAAGCCGCCGCGACACACGACGCGCCAACGGTAATGGCGATGGAATAGGCCAAATGCACGGAGGCCGGCAGCACCTCCTTCACAGCTCCCTCGTCCGGCTCCTCCGCGCGAACGACTGCTGTGGAGAAGACCCCCAGAACCATCAGAATAATCACTGCAATGCTCAGTCTCGCCATCGTCGTTGCATGTTCCGTTGTCACTTTCCATCTCCTTTTGTGTTGCTCTGCCTGTCTGCGATCTGAAACGGATGATACAGCGTACCTTCACCGGGGAAATACTTGCTGAAGAGTTCGTAGTACTGCAACCGAACGCCCTGAATGGTGGCCACCATCCCCTCCAACACGATGACGAATATGTTCCCCGCGATGATCAGCAACAGCGACCATACCGTCTGTCCGGGGACGCCCTCGAGCATGTCGGCCACCTGGTAGATGGCCAGGCACAGCGCCGCATGGCTCAAGGCGAATCCCCCCAGACGGGCAAAGGACACCGTGCTGCCCAGGAAGGCCGTCATCGCCTCCATGACTTCGATCGCCGAGGTAAGACCAAACGTAAAAATGTCCTCATGCAGAACGTGTTGCTTGCGCGTAACCAGATTATACAAAGGCTCCCGCATGAACAGAATCAGGAGCGGGAGAATAACAAACACGAAGATCTCCCAGAACCGCAGGCTATGATGCGTCGCAGCCCTCAGCCCGATTCCCAGACTGCCCCAATAGAAGACAATCCCGATCACCCCGAACTTGTCCAGGAGCCCGCCCAGGTAGTCTTTGGCGCGGATGCGGTTCACGATATTGATCATGACTCCGATGCTGATCATGACCACGCCCAGGACGACAGCCCCTTTAAACAGGGTCATCACATCCGCGGAACTGTGCAACGGCTGCACCCACAGATGCGGGATGATCTCCTCGTTGCCGAAGAAACTACCATACAGCAGTCCGAAAACAGCCGCCGATAGGCCACAGAACAACAACCAATATCCCGCCTCCCGGACTTTCGTCACGGCGGGTCGCTTCGATCTGAGGATGCCAATGCCGCCCGCGGCGATCACCAGCCCCTGACCCACGTCTCCGAACATGATCCCGAACATCATGACGAAGCTGAGAGCGACGTACAGCGAGGGCTCCACTTCGTTGTACCGTGGTGCCCCGAAGGCCGACACCAACCCCTGGAAAGGCTTCAGCCACGCGATCTCCGCAAACTTGACCGGCACGTTCTCACGCCCCGCCAGTATGTCTTCATCGTCCTCCGGCGCAACAAACTCCACGATACCCGTACCGTGGGTGACACCGTCGATCACGGTCACGACGTCCTCCTGCCGATTACTCGGGATCCAGCCGGACACGCAGTAGATCTGGGCCGCCCTGCCAAAGTGCTGCTGGGCTTCACCGATCTGGATGGCCAGCGAGAGTTGGTCAACGATCTGGTTGAGGGCGACACCGGAACTCAAGCCGAGCTCACGTACAGATGCCCGATGTGCGGCAATCGCACCTCCCACGCGCGTCAGGCTGTCCGTCACCTTCACCAGCTCGTCCTCGAAAGTCCCGGAGACGTTCTCGGGAAGCTCCTCACCCCGGAACTCCAGCCGGGCGAGCTCCTCGTCCAACGCCCATCGACGTCTCCGCGAGGAAATCACGAGCACGCGTTGGTCATCCCCCTTCAGATCATGGTCATACAGGACGATCGCGTCCTCGCCAAGAGCCGTCAGCAAGTCCGGAAGACGCTGGCGATGAATGCACCCCATTGTCACCCACAGGTGAACCAGATTGCGGAGAACGACGGGAGACACATGCCGTACCGGGTAGCCAGCCAGAATGTCGGACTGCTGCGAGAGGAACCCAGACTCGGTGATGAGCCCGCTGATCGTCTCTTCCTCGGTCTCGAAGGCCTTCTCCAAACCGCCCAGAAACGCGTTGATATCGTCCAGCGTGCGAACATTCCCGCCAACGACCGGTTCGTCACTTACACCGAGGTTGGCCATAGCCGTTTGGCAACGCGCCAACAGCTCCGTGTGGCGTTGGATGCTCTCCTGCCGATCGACCCCCTCCAGCAACCTGTCCTGCGACTGGGGCACGGCGTCGACAAGGTGTACGGCACCGTTCCCTCCCAGTGCACGCGTCACCGCATCCACATGCTTCTCGAGCATGAGGACATTGACCTTCAGCATGGGAACAGGTCTGAACACGCTACGGCAGCCCAACCATCATGTTGCGGATATCGCCAACCCCCAGCCCGAAGTACAGCCCCTCGTACAGGCGCGAGATATTGACGATCTCTGTCAGTTTGAGTATGGGATAGGCGACCAGGGTCTCCGCCGGTCGGTCGAAGTTCCTGAACGCACGTTCCGCGGTTCGGTAAAGCCAACTCCACAGGGCATTCTCGCAGACGTGAAGCTCGCCGCCCAGCCCTGATCTCACGAGTGCTGCGTACTCACGCGGGAGGCCTGCGAGCACGTCCTCCGGGGTCGTCTGACCGGCCAGATGGACGATCTCCTGTCGCCCCAGGAGGTGTCCACCCGGTATAGCCAGTTCGCCCATGCGTTCCGCCGGCATGTGGTATAACGTGACGTTGCGCAGCAACACGACAAGATTGAGGAAGTCTATCTCGGTACGCAACAGCGTGTTGGCCAATCGCCGCATCCCCCGTGGCAGATGCCGCGACGCATCGAGGAACCGTGCGAAGTAGAACGCATCAAGCCTGCACTCGGCCGTCAAGAGCTCCGAGTGCTCGTCAACGTCGCGAACGGCTTCCACAAATCCGTCCGTGAAAGGCCCTCGCGGAAGACGCCTGCACACGCCGTCCAGACTCTTCGCCGCAAGCACACGCTCCACGTCGATCGTAGGCAGATAAGGCGACTCGGTCAGGAGTGACTGCTGGCCCAACGTTTTGTCGGGCACAAAGTAGAGCCGCAAAACCGTTTTCAGATTCTCCACGTGCCACCGGTCGATCAGGCACCGGTACCACGCGGCCACGGGCGGTTTCAACATCGGAACGAGCATACCCACCTGACCCAGAAACTGCCGCACGAGCTCCCGCTGAACGTCCGCATGACGCTGAACGGAGATCCCTTCGGACTCCAAATGGCGTGCCAGGGTGGTCAAGCTGTGTGCCTTGACCATGGCGTCGAGTCTGTCTCCGGCGATTGCCGAGGCCCACATGCCGTGCATCTTCACAAAGAGGAAGTCCGAGCCCAGAGGGTATGCGTGACGCAGCATCAGCCTCTTTCCGCGGCAACGCCGCTGGAACGCCCGCGAACATCGCACAAGGCAATGCGTGCCATGGCGGAGGCGACTGCATCTTCCCGACCATGCAGGAGCCGGCCGACGAACGCCTGCGTCTCGTCAGCCGCCGCTTCCACAGCATCGAGCTTCCGCCGCTCCGCCTCCCCCAGCCGGGTCTCAATCAGCTTGCTGACCTCTTCCTGCAATTCCCCCTGGAACTGCTCCTCCAGCCTGCTCGACTCGGCCCGGGCATCCGCGGCCAGTTGCTCCGCTTCACGCTCCGCCTTCCGCACGAGTTCCTCGGCCTCGCGCTCGACAGCCAATACGCGCTTCAGTATGTCATCCATGTCGCCCTTCCCGGGGACCACCTGCCCGGGACAATCCCGGGCGCTTCACCACTATTCCTGTTTACGGATGATATCCAGTACTTCCCCGGCGTCCGCGGCCCGGCGGATCTCGTCCGTTACGCCTGGAATCATAAACACCCGCGAGATCTCCGCCAATGCCTCGATGTGCGGGCCCGGATTGCCGATCTCGGCAAACACGACGATCAATACGTGAACCGGTTCGTCGTCCAACGCGTCAAACTCGATGCCCTCGCGCGATGTCCCCAGCGCGACGATCAGCCCTTTTGCTTCCTCGATCTTCCCATGTGGAATCCCCAGACCGTCACCCACGCCCGTGCTCATCTTGGCCTCCCGATCAAGCAGAGCCTTGAGAGCAGCAGCCCGATCTGTGATCATGCCCTCTCTCATGAGCACATGGAGCATCTCCTCGAAGACCTCTTCCTTATCCTCGCTCTCGAGGCCAACTTTGATCGCGCCGGGTTTGAGCAGGTCGGAGAGTTTCATCGTCTGGATGGCTCTTCTAGCGTGTGGGGGAGACCGTTTGTCGAAAGCAGTTCCGGTTGGTACATTAAGGCGCGTAATTTAACCCGTTGTCAGCTGAAGGAAAGCGATTCATGTCAGGTCACAACAAGTGGTCCACCATCAAGCACAAGAAGGGTGCTGCCGACGCCAAGCGTGGGAAGGCCTTTTCGCGTGTGGCCAAAGAGATTACCATGGCAGCCAAGGCAGGCGGCGGCGATCCGGAGCTCAATCCGCCGCTCCGAGCGGCCATCGCGGCGGGCAAAGCCATCAATATGCCCAACGACAATATCGAGCGTGCCATCAAGAAGGGCACGGGGGATCTCGAAGGCGGGGCGATGGAGGAGCTCTCTTACGAAGGGTACGCCGCGGGCGGCGTAGCAGTTCTCGTCAACTGTTTGTCGGACAACCGCAACCGTACGGCAGCCAACATCCGGGCCTATTTCACGCGCAACAACAGTAGTCTGGCCGGCAGCGGCGCCGTTGCATGGATGTTCCACCGCAAAGCACGCTTGGCTGTGACCGGCCCGTCCGCCAACGAAGATACGCTCCTCGAACTCCTGCTCGAGGGCGGCGTGGATGTTGAGGAAATCAACGTCAACGACGACGTCGCCGAGATCGTCGGGCCGCCGGAAGCGTTTGGCGATCTGGTGACCACACTTGAGGGGGCCGCGATCCCGATCAGCGAGTCCGGCCTCATTATGGTGCCCGAAAACACGGTCGAGATCACCGAGCCCTCCGACGCGAGACAGATCCTGCGGTTGATCGAAATCCTCGAAGACGACGACGACGTACAGGAAGTCTACGCCAACTTCGAGATGCCCGACGAGCTGATGGAGACGCTCGCCAACGAGTAGCGTGCGCCACGTCCCGTGCTCGCAGACCGGCCCGGGGGCCAAGCACCGGTTTCCGGGTCACCCTCCCCCCCCTCGGAGAACGTCCGCCATGAAAATCATCTCCGTGGAAACAATGAGGTCACTTGACCGACGGACTATCGAGTCGGGCATCGCGGACGAAGTGTTAATGGAGCGGGCAGCTCGGGCGGCCTACGCGGAGATGCGCGGCATTCTCGATCGCAGACTGCCCCCCCACTTCCGTCGACGGTTTGCGGTCATCGCGGGGAAGGGCAATAACGGTGGAGATGCCTACGTGATCGCCAGGCTCCTTCACGAGGACGGTCAACACGTTGCGGTGTTCGCGACCTGTCGGCCGAGTGAACTCAAGGGAGCCGCCGCCCACCACGCAAGGCTACTTCCCGAGGCAGTCCCGGTCACCGTCTGCACACAGCTTCCTGCCGCGGCGTCCGCAACTGGCACTGTGCTCATAGACGGGTTGCTCGGGACGGGCACGGCCGGTCCTCTGCGTTCACCATACGACGCCCTTGTACGACAGATCAACGCTACCGCGCTGCCCGTCGTCTCCATCGATGTCCCCAGCGGGATCAATGCCGATACAGGGAACGCAGAGCCCGAATCCGTTCTCGCCGACGTCACCGTAACCATGGCTCAACCCAAGCAGGGCCTGCTTACACCGCCCGGACGGGCCCGGTGCGGCATCCTGCGGTGCGTGGACATCGGCATCCCCTCCGAGTTCGTCGAAGAAGCAGAGGCAACCGGAGAGACCGTGTTCGCGTCGGATATCATCCCGTTGCTGCGCAGGCGTCCCGCCGCCGGACATAAGGGGACGTTCGGACGTCTGGTCGTTCTTGGCGGCTCCGTGGACTATGTCGGGGCCCCGATGCTCGCAGGCGCCGCGGCCTTGCGGGCCGGTGCGGGCCTCGTGACCGTCCTTCTCCCCCAGACGGCGCGTGCCTTGTGCACACTGCCGCTTCAGGCACTGATCGTCCAGGGCATCCCGGACGATGGCTCGGGGTTCCTGACCAATGCCTCGGTCTCCGCCCTGGCGCCAGTTACCCGGGAGGCCCAGGCCGTGGTCTTTGGTCCCGGCCTTGGCACCACCACGCCCGCGGCAAGGCTGATCAGCGAAGTCGCCAGTGTTCCGGCCCCGCTCGTGATCGATGCGGACGGCCTCCGTTGGCTGGCCAGCCGCCCCGATCTCTGTCTCCGCACACAGGCAACCGTCGTGACTCCACACCCCGGCGAGATGCAGGTACTACTCAAGGGCTTTGGCCTTGCGACCCTCGCAACCAGCTCGCGCGAGGAACAGGCGTCGGGCCTGGCCCGCAAGTCCGGTACGTTCGTCGTGCTCAAGGGGCTCGGTACCGTCCTCGCCTCGCCGGACGGAGATGTCGCAATCAACGCGAGCGGCACGAATGCTCTTGCGACGGCCGGCACGGGAGACGTTCTGGCAGGACTGATCGGCGCTCTGCTCGCCCAGGGCTTTGGCCCCTGGGACGCCATACGCGCCGGCACATTCATCCACGGCTATGCGGCCGAACTGGCAACCACCGGTGCCAGATCGCTTGTCGCCGACGACTTGCTCGACCTCGTCCCCGAGGCCATGCGCCACCTGAGCCCGTTTTCGTGATCGCCATCCACAGAGGACATTGAACATGCCTGATCTCCCGTATCTCTCGTTCTTTGAGAAACTGATCGAATGGGGCGGCTGGATGATGTGGCCGATTCTGGCCTGCAGCGTCATCGGGACGCTGATCATCTTTGAGCGCCTATGGCACTATCACCGCGCGCAGATCGACGTGCCGGAGTTCCTGCACGGCCTGTTCAACGTCCTGCGGCGAAACAACGCCGTCGAGGCCGTGGCCATCTGCGACGAAACGCCGGGACCGGTCGCGCATGTCCTGCGCGCTGCCGTGCTACACTGTGAGGAAGATGCAGCCGGACTCCGCAAGGCAGTGGAAGAGGCCAGCCTCGCCGAAGTGCCTCGTCTCGAGAAACGCCTCAAGCCCCTTGCGACCATCGCCCATATCACCCCGTTACTCGGCTTGCTCGGGACCGTACTCGGCATGATGTACGCGTTCCGGGAGATCGAACAGGCCGGCGCGTTCATAAGCACAAACGAACTCGCGAAACACATCTGGCGTGCCCTCGTAACGACTGCGGCGGGGCTGTCCGTAGCCATCCCGGCTCACGCGTTCTACAACTTCCTGCTGGGACGTGTCGAGGACATTATTCTGGACATGGAGAAGGCTGCCAGCGAGATCATCTACTTCCTCACCCACAACAAAGTGGACCTGCGCGACGTGTCTCAGACAGCATTCGGCAGCAGGAACGTTGCCTCGCGAGAGAATGACCGATGAGGATCACAACAACACTCAAACCGTGTTCGGGAAAGCTCGACATCGCGGCGATGATCGATGTTGTGTTCCTCCTGCTTATCTTCTTCGTGCTCAGCAGTTCGCTCGTGTTTCACCCGGGCATTCCGGTGGAGTTGCCGCGCACACGCGTCAGTGACCTCAGTTCGGCCGAGAAGATCATCATCACCATCACTGCTTCCGGCGACTTGTTCTTCAACGACAATCACGTCGAGTGGGAGCAACTGGAGCAACAGCTCACCGACCTGGCCTACGCCAGCAAGCAACTCGGGACAGTTCTCAGCGGAGGGGCGGATGCCGCCGGAGAGACTGAAGGCAAGCATACGCCGAAGGTTCTCCTGCGTGCTGACAAGCATGTGCCTTACGAACGCATCATGGATGTGATGTCGCTGGCCCGTTCGCTCAAGCTCGGCGTATACCTGGCCACCGATCTGCCTCCCCGCAACCCTGTCCCCATCGTGACCACCGACTAACCCATGTGAGACCGCGATGGCGTCGCATTCGAAGAAAGAGAAACGAGCACGCGAACGCCTGCACGCAGAGGTAGCGCTGCTTGTCGCTCTTGTTCTGCACGGGCTCATGCTCGTCGGCTTCCGAGCCTCGTCTCCAGAGACGGGTCAACTGTCCGTTGCTTCGGACCCGGGCTGCGTGCTCCTCTCCGACAAGGGGGAACGCAGCCGCTGGGAAGACGAGCTTGTTGCCTGGGCCGACCTGCTCGATCCGACGCTCCTGTCACTACCCAACGAGACCCGCGGCTTCAGTGCCATCCGTTGCGAGATGCGCGAAGCGCGCGTGCAGTCCATTCCTGCCCACACGCTGGATGCAGAGATGGCAATCGAGGGCGGCTTTGATGCTCTTCGCTTGTCCCGCGACTGTCCCTCGCTTTCCGTCGCCTCTGGCGACACGTGGTTGCCGGCCCTCTCGCCGCCGCCACCCGCTCCGCTGCCTTCGGTTCTGCCGACCCACGCCCTGTGGCGCTTCCCCGACGGAACGGTTATCGACACGCTCCCGCGCTACACGCCGGCGCAGGTGCAGGCCATCGTCGGCACGACCGTGCTCACGTCGGCCACACGCCTGGAGATCACCAACGATGGCAAGTCCGTTCGCGTGGTGATCCGCCGGTCCTGCGGCCTGCCGGAGCTGGACCTGGTGCCGTATCACGACATTCTGGATGTGCTGAAGCCCTTCATGACCTATGCGGAGAAGCTCGGGGACCGCACCGGCGCGCCGTGGTTCTTGCCGACGGCAGGCGACTCGCTGGTCCTGGAAGTCGAATGGCGCCTTGTTCCGCCCCGGACGGAGAGCTGAATCCATGGTCGGTGTGTCTCTACAGGCCGGTTTCGCCCTATACGTGTTTGTGTCTCTGGGCATGTTGTGCGTCCTCGCACTTGTCTATTTCGTGAGGTCGATCAATCGCGAGTGGGCGCTTTCGGAGGAGAAGCTCTGCCTCTGCTCCAAGTGCAACTGCACGTTTGTCGTGGATAGGAGCGCCTCGGCCGCCCGCTGTCCCCGCTGCAAATCCCTCAACCGGGGCACCCGTCGCTGACCTCCCCCGCCCAATTGACGCCGCGCCCATCTGCTCTGTTTGGAAGACGCTGCACCCCCGCTCCGAGGAGACCTGTCATGCCCAGAACCGGGTTCCTGCTCCTTTCGTTTGTGGCTCTGATCCCACACATCCACGGCCAGACACCGGCTGCGTCCTCTGCCGTTGACGATCCGGTCTGGCAATGGGCGGGCTGGGGTGGCGGCGGGTATTACTACGCAACCGTATTCCATCCGGCACGAAACGGGGTGATCTATTTGGGCGGCGACGTGGCAGGGATGTACAAGAGCGACGACCACGGTCGGAACTGGCGGCTGATCAACAACGGACTCGTGGACTACGGCGTCTTCTCCCTTGCAGTGGACCGCACGGCACCGGACACAGTCTACGCCTCCACCGCGGGCGGCCTGTGCAAGAGCACTGACGCCGGCGAACACTGGCGGCTCTTGCCGGACACGGGGAGGGAGGGCTTGCGCTTGACGGGCGAGAAGGGACGCAGCGTCCGCTGCATCGCCGTAGACCCGACCGACGGCAAGATTGTCTACGCAGGCAGCCCCGGAGGGAGAGTCTACAAGAGCACCAATGGCGGCGAGACGTGGACGGCGGTCTACGAGAAGACCGCGGGAGATGATCCCCCCGGCACGTTGCGCGTCCAGTTCGGCAAAATCACTAACGACTGGCACGGCGGTTTCTGGGTTCCGTTGGTGTTTCCGGAGGAACTCGCGCCATCCGACTGCACGGGATTCGGGTTCACACTGAGCGGCGACGGCAGACTGCCGCGGGACTGCTTCCTCACTCTGAAAGCCACGGACGGTGCCGCGTACCGTAGCCCGAATCTGCGCGAGGTGTTCGGGCAGACCGCGTGGCACGATGTGGTGCTGCGTGCAGACGACTTCACACTCGACCCCGACTACGCAAAGAAGAACGCCGAGAAGGCACAGGCGTACACGGGCACGCCCAACTGGAGTAGCATCAACCGTATGGACCTGGTCTGCGTCGGGCCGCTGATGAAAGACGCATCGGTCGCGCAAATCACGCGCTTCTACTTTGCCGGGCACCCTGCGCCGGAAGGCGGTTCGCGGGTCCATGTGGTCAGGGACTTCGTCAAGAATAGGTCCGTACACTCCTACGGCAACGTCCGCGTCGGCGACGCCAAGACCGGCCCCGTCTACAGCGTAGCCGTGTCACAGAAGGAGCCCTCGCGCGTCCTCGCTGCTACGGACTACGCGGGCGTCGTGCTCAGCGAAGACGCAGGCCGCACATGGCGCGAACTGCCCACGCCGGAGAGAGCATCGAGTGTCGCAGTCGCGCCGAGCAACCCCACCGTCGTCTACGCCACGTTCTTCCGTGACGGGATGCGGAAATCAATCGATGGAGGGAGGACGTGGCAGGACATCTCGCAGGGACTGCCGAAGGACTGCGCCATGCACGAGGTGGCGATCAGTCCCACGAACCCACTCGACGTTTACGTCATCGGTTCGATCGGCTGGAACGGTCGATTCCTTTACTCCAACGACGGAGGGGAAACCTGGTCAGACGTCTCTCGCCTGACCCCCGACCCGGATGCCGACCCCACGCTGCCCGCGGAATACAAGACAACCACGTCCCTGAGCACGCCGAAGAACATCGCCATCAATCCTCTCGATCCGCTGGAGTTGTATATCGCCGGCAACTGGCGCCCCTGCCACAGCGAGGACGGCGGACGAACCTGGACGGAGCGGGTACGAGGTGCGGACATCTCCTGCATCTACGACCTGCGCTTCCACAAGGGACGCACCTACGCATCGGCGATGGACGAGGGCGTCATGGTCAGCGAAGACAACGGCCTGCACTGGCGCGCCGTGTGGCCTCTGAAGTACGACGCAGAACTCAGCGGACACCACTGGCAGCTCGCGATAGCTGACGGCGACGGAGCCGATCACATCGTGAGCACGTGCAGCCCGTGGAACTCCAAGGGACCGAATCGCGTGGTGGTGAGCGACGACGGCGGCAGAACACTCACCCGCACCACAACGGGATTGCCCGCGACTGTGCCCACGGCAAACACGATGTGGGGCACCGGTTACCCGCGCGCCATGGCTGCCGACCCGCGGAATCCGCGCGTGCTCTACATGGGCATCGACGGCGACCCCTCGCCCGGGAAGAGCGGAGGCGGCGTCTTCAAGTCCGATGACGGTGGCATGACGTGGGCGCCCCTTCCCGCCCAACCAGGAAGCCGACGCATGTTCTTCGGCCTGGCGGTCGACCCGACGGACTCCGGACGCCTCTACTGGGGTGCCTGTGGCGATGGCGGCGGTCTGTATCGCAGCGACGACGGAGGGGAGTCGTGGCAGTACGTGTTCAAGAACGAGCAGTGGGTCTTCAACGTGCATGTGGCAACCGACGGCACGGTGTATTGCCCGGGCAAGAACCTGTGGCGCAGCACGGATCACGGTGCGACATGGCGCAAGATCACCGAGTTCCCCGACAGTCCACGCGTCATCGTTGCTATCGAGACCGACCCGAAGGACAACAGACGGATGTGGTTCGCTGTTACCAGTTGGGGCGGTGGCGCTGACGGCGGCGTATACGAGACACGGGACGGCGGCGCGTCGTGGCAGGAAATCACCACCAACCTGCCCTACCGCAAACCACTGGTGCTGCGCTACAATCCTGACACACGCGAGCTCTGGGCCGCCGGCGTGTGCCTTTTCAAATGCGTCCGTTAGAGACAACGCTTTGCACACCGGTGCTTCCACGGCCACTGTATTGGCCCATCCCAAACTCAGAACACAAGACTCATGCGTATCATCAGCGGCATTGCAGGAGGCATACGGTTACGGGCGCCGGCCGGGCGCACGGTGCGTCCGACATCGGACCGAGTGAAGGAATCGCTCTTCGCCAGCCTGGGGGATCTCACGGCGTGTTGCGTGGTCGACCTGTTCTCGGGTACGGGCGCTCTCGGCTTGGAAGCTCTGAGCCGGGGAGCGGCGTCAGTTGCCTTCGTCGAACGTGATCGCCGGCATATACGCGTGATCGAGCATAATCTCGGAGCAGTCCTGAAGTGCTTTGTGCATCTCCCCGTCCAGCCGGAGACGCGCGTCATCGCAGCCGACGCTCTGCGTGTGCCCGGCGTCCTGGCCGACTGGACCGGTGCCGTGGATATCCTGCTGGCCGACCCCCCCTATACGCAGCGAGCCGGAGAGTACGGGATCCGCGAGCTTCTGACCGACACGCCACTTGCCGAGTGGGCGAGCGGCGCCCTGCTCGTGCTCGAGCATGCCACCGACGCCCCGTGTCCCTGGCATCCGGAGGGGCAATGGCATCTGGTCCGACAACGACGTTACGGGACGACGACCATCTCCTTTGCGCGAGTTCAATAGCCACTTGCCGGAGTCGAGATTCGTGAAGCAATGCCCCCCCCTGGCGACGCTGAGGCCGACCCACACTGCCTGGCGCTATTCGATTTCTCGGTCGGCCAAGGAGACCAACTCCCCGACCTGTCGCAGCGCAAACAACACGGCACCATCGTCGACGCTCAATGGGTCAGCGTCGCGCCCGTCGGAGAAGCACCGAGCAAACCGACGGATGTTCCTCCCCCACCCGAGCACATGCGGCCGGGAGGATTGCTCGTAACGGTAGCGATCGCGGGGCTGGCTTTCTTCTTTGGGGCAATCGTTACGGGCAGGGAACGCCCGCGCCGCGATTCGCCTGACAGCGATTCGCCGTAGTGCTCAAGCCTGTCCTCCACCATCCCCGGTCGACAAAGCCTGCTCCAGCACGTCCGGCACGCAGGGCCGCCCGCGCTCGTTCAGTGCCGCGCCGATGATCCGCGCGTTGACAACCACGTCGTTGCGCGGACGCTTGTAGATATCCTGAACGAATGCGAACTTCACCCGCGACATCCGCTCCAGCCGGACCCCCACCCAGAACGTGTCGCCACTGCGCAACGGACTTTTGTAGTCCAACTCCGCACGGACCACCACCAGGAAGATGCCCTGGGCCGTGAGTTCCGCGAAGTCGATCCCGATTTCCTTCAGGAACTCGTGTCTGGTATGTTCCAGGTAGTTCTGGTAGACAGAATTATTCACGATCCCCTGCAGATCGCACTCATAGTCTCTGACCTTGAAATCAAGCGTAAACGGATACTGTGACATTGGATCTCCTCTGCGGCGACCGGCCGCCTACACGCGCACCTTCTGCACGCGCTTCCGTTCCTTCGTGTGAGTAAACCGTGTCTGACGGACCACATGCTCCAGGCACAGCTCGACGAGCTCGCGCTCGATGCGGTCGTACCCCGGCAGGCCGGCCAGGTTGTCCAACTCGTCCGGGTCGCGGTACAGATTGAACAGCATCCGCACGCCTCCCTCTTCCGGATCATACACCAGCTTCCACTGCGGAGTCCGCACCATGGTGGACGTTCCAAGCTCGCTGAACACCGCGTTGCGCGGAGCTTCGCGGTCGTCAATCAGCCGCAACAGACTCTTGCCCACGCGCCCCCGTGTGTCTCCAAGACGTCTCGCGATTCCCGCCGCATCGAGGAACGTGGGGTACAGGTCGACCCCGCTCACAAGCACGTTGCACTCAACCAGCGGCTCCCGGCGATCCAGCGGCAGAGGCGAGCCGCAGAGAATCAACGGCACACCAACAGATTGCTCGTAGAAGAAGCGCTTGTCGCTGGTGCCGTAGTCGCCGATCGTGTCGCCGTGGTCGGCCGTGAATACGAACAACGTATTGTCCGCCATGTTCCTTTGCTCGATCACCGTCCACAGGCGGACAATGGCATCATCAATCATGCGGCACATGCCCCATTTGCTGGCGCGTGCACGCCGGAACTTCGTGATCAGCCCCGGATCGTCCACGCCTATCGGCGCAGGCACATCGTCGGCCGTAAACATGTCCCTGTATTCACCGGGAGCCCAATACGGCGGATGAGGTCCCGCAAAGCCGACGGTCAACATGAACGGCTCGTCTCCGCTGTAGTCCCCAAGCCAC
>JGI10211J34971_10002147_pt1 | contig 16216 bp, 11 predicted proteins | sample Etolagsediment_FD_34971 | JGI IMG/M metagenome (IMG submission 34971) | reverse complement strand
GAGTTTGACGACATCGACAATGCCCCTGAGGAAAAAGAGCGAGGTATTACTATTAATACGGCTCACGTGGAGTACGAGACGGCGAACCGCCACTACGCTCACGTTGACTGCCCCGGTCACGCCGACTACGTCAAGAACATGATTACGGGAGCGGCCCAGATGGACGGGGCGATACTTGTGGTGGCGGCCAGTGACGGGCCGATGCCCCAGACTCGTGAGCACATTCTGCTTGCCCGTCAGGTTAATGTGCCGAAGATCATTGTTTTCCTGAACAAGACCGACCAGGTTGATGACCCTGAACTTCTGGAATTGGTTGAGATGGAACTGCGTGAGCTTCTGGACAAATATGAATTTCCGGGCGATGAGATTCCGATTATCCAGGGCTCTGCTCTTGCGGCGATGAACTCAGAAGGCAAGGATGACGAGGCTTGCAAGTGCGTTGATGAGTTGATGGAGGCGGTAGATAGTTACATTCCGGTTCCTGAGCGTGATGTTGATAAGCCTTTCCTTATGCCTGTCGAAGATGTGTTCAGTATTAAGGGTCGCGGCACGGTCGGTACCGGTCGTATTGAGCGTGGGAAGGTTGCCGTTGGTAACGCGGTTGAGGTAGTGGGCCTGAGTGACGAGATTCGCAAGACGACGATTACCGGCGTTGAGATGTTTAACAAGACTCTGACGGAAGGGGAGGCCGGTGATAATGTCGGTGTTCTTCTTCGTGGTGTTGAGAAGAATGATCTCGAGCGTGGTCAGGTTGTGGCCGCACCGGGTTCGATTACTCCTCACACGAAGTTTGTGGCGGAGGTTTACGTTCTGACGAAAGAGGAAGGTGGTCGTCATACGCCGTTCTTTGCCGGTTACAGGCCCCAGTTTTTCTTTCGTACGACGGATGTTACAGGCGCAGTTGTGGAGATTCAGAGCCGGGAAGGCAAGGCTGTGGAGATGTGCATGCCCGGCGACAATATCGAGATGAAGGTTGAGATTATATCCAAGATCGCAATGGAAGAAGGACTGCGTTTTGCCATTCGTGAAGGCGGCAGGACGGTCGGCGCCGGTGTTGTGACGAAAATTCTCGAGTAAATTCGGTTGTCTCTAAGAGGTGCTATGACGGTTGTTGGGCGTCTTTCTATACCCCGTATGGGCTTTTTAACGTGCCAGGGGTGTGGTGCGTGTTGTGTGAGGGGTCGATATGGCCAAGTCTAAGAAGCGGGAACACGTTTGGTTTGAATGCAAGGAGTGTGGCAGTCGTAACTACCGCACAGAGGTGAATGTGCAGGGCGGGACGCCGAAGCTGGAATTGAAGAAGTTTTGCAAAAGGCAGCGTAAACGTACGATACATAAGATAAGGCGGAAATAATAAGGTTAGGCCAGTAGCTCAATTGGCAGAGCGACGGTCTCCAAAACCGTAGGTTGGGGGTTCGATTCCCTCCTGGCCTGTTTGGCGGCTGTTTTGTGTTATAAGCGATTGTGGATTCATAAGGGTTGTCGGCAGTATGGCTTTTAAGATTTACAAGCGGGGGCAGGGGTATTATACGAGGCTCTGGAGTGCGTTGACGGTATTTGGTATCGTGGTGATTGGATGTTACGTTCTATGGAGTAAGCTGGGGGTCTATAATAATCCGTGGGTTGAGGCGCTTGTTCCGGCAGGGGTTTGTGTTGGTTTTGGTTTGCTGATTTTCTGGCTGGTGAACAGGCCGGATGTGGCAGACTTTATGATCTCGGCTGAGGGCGAGGTTAAAAAGGTAAGCTGGTCGAGCAGGCTGGAGGTTGCCGTTTCCACAGTTATTGTTATTTGTGTGGTTGCAGTTATGGCGGTTATGCTCTGGGCCACCGACATGACTTTCAGTTCTCTGTTCATGTATGTTATTCGGATTTATTAGTCGCCGGTTTGATTATCCGGGAAGTCAGGTTTAGCAGTATGCAGTGGTATGTTTTACGAGTTGCATCGAATAAAGAAGAGCAGGTGCGTGAGGCCCTTTCCCGTAAAATGGAGGTAGAGGGTGTAAAGAGTGTCGGCAGGATAATGGTGCCTATCGAGCAGGTCAAGCGTATTCGCGCCGGCAAACAGCGGGTTCATAAGCGCAAGCTGTATCCCGGCTACGTTTTTATGGAGATGGAGCCACAGGAAGACGGTCGTATATCCGATGACGCATGGTTTGTAATTAAGGAGACGTTAGGTGCGGGTGACTTTATCGGTACGGACGGCGTTCCGACGTCGATGCGTGATACGGATGTTGCGAAGATGTTGAAAGAAGCGGAAAAGCCCGAGGACACGCCGAGCATTAAGGTTGAATTCGAGAAGGGTGACATCATCAAGATTCGCGATGGCGCGTTTGAGAATTTCGAGGGCACGGTCGATTCGATTGACAGCGAGCGTGGTGTTGTACAAGTGATAGTGACGATATTCGGGCGGAGTACACCTTTGGATATAGAATACTGGCAGATAGAGAAAGTTTAGCCGGTCGTAAGTATTTAGTTGATAGTCGTTGTTATACCCTTAAGGGTAAAAAATTCGGCGCGTTTGGATTGTAAGGGGTTGTTATAAAGGTTCTCGGCCGCGAGCAAACCCTTCGACTTTGCACCTTGGGCACAAGCTTACCTTGGGGCACAAGCAGGGCAGACGGGAAAATTCGACTGGGAGCACTATAAATAGCATTTAGTTTGTGGACAGGCGACAGGTAATGGCGAAAGCAGTTGCATTCAAGATAAAGTTGCACGCGTCGGGTGGACAGGCAACACCTGCTCCGCCTATCGGTCCGGCGTTGGGTCAACACGGCGTCAATATCGGCCAGTTTGTTTCTCAGTTTAACGAAAGGACAAAAGAGCTGAACGGCATGACGGTTCCGGTTGAGATATCGGTTTATGCGGATAAGAGTTTTGATTTTATCGTTAAGAGCCCTCCCGCGGCGGTGTTGCTGAAGCAGGAGGCGCAGCTTGCGAAGGGAAGCGGGGTTCCGAACAGAGAGAAGGTCGGCAAGGTTACCAAGTCGCAGATTCGCAAGATAGCTGAGACGAAGTTCAAGGATTTGAACGCCTACAGCATGGAGCAGGCGGATAAAATTATTGAGGGTACGGCGCGGAGTATGGGAATTGAAGTGGAAGAATAGTTCGTAGTTCGTAGTTGGTAGTTGGTAGAGGTGTTTTGCCGACCACGGCATATAGTGGGAGCGAAGTGAGGTTTTATTCGCGGGCAGGTTTATGAGATTCAGAAGCAAAAGGTATAAGAACGAGTTAGAGGAGACGGGCAAAGAGAGCCTGAGCCTTGCTGATGCGGTTAAAAAGGTCAAGTCGTTTGCGTCCACTAAATTTGACCAGAGCGTTGAGTGTGTTATGCATCTGGGTATTGACCCGAAGCAGGCGGACCAGATGATTCGCGGTGCGCTGAGTCTGCCGAATGGTATCGGCAAGAGTCGTAAGGTGATTGCGTTTTGTGAAGATTCGGATGTTGCCGGGGCCAGCGAGGCAGGAGCTATTGAGGCTGGGTGCGAAGAGTTGATTGAGAAAATACAGGGCGGGTGGATGGATTTTGATGTTGCGATTGCCTCGCCGAAGGTGATGGGCAAGGTCGGCAAATTAGGCAGGCTGCTTGGTCCGCAGGGCAAGATGCCCTCGCCGAAGAACGGCACGGTGACGCAGGACGTTGCCCAGGCGGTGAAGGAATTCGCTGCCGGTAAGGTTGAGTTCAGGAACGACGCCGGCGGCAATGTTCACGCTGTCATTGGTAAGGCGAGCTTTGAAGAAAGCAAGCTTGTGGAGAATATCGAGACGTTTGTATCGCATATAAAGAGGATGAAACCCAGCACCGCGAAAGGTGCGTATATCAAAAAGGTTTGTATCAGCGCGACGATGAGCCCGGCTGTGGTGGTGGACGTAGCATAAGGTGAAGTTATGAGCAAGTACATAAAGGGATTGTTTCAGAACGAGCTGGAAGCGAGATTTGCCGAGGTCGGGGATTTTCTGGTTATAGAAACCAGGGGCGTCAACGGCAATGAGAATAACCAGATGCGAGGCGAGCTGAAGGCCAAGGGCATCAAGCTGACGGTGGTCACGAACGCATTGATGCGCCGGGCTTTGGAGACTCTGGGAATGTCGGCGGCGGTGAGTCTGTTTTTGGCCGGGCCCTGTACGGTGGCGTACGGCTGCGACAGTATTGTTGATGCGGCCAGGGAAGTTGCGGGCTGGAGCAAGAAGGTTGACGCCATTAAGCTCAAGGGCGCTTTTGTTGACGGTGAGGTGATGGACGCGGAGGGTGCAAAAGCTTTAGCGAAGATGCCCAGCAGAGCAGAGCTTCAAGGCCAGATTGTAATGTTGGCCAACTCGTGCGGGGCCAATGTGGCGGGCGCAATCGCCGGGGCCGGCGGCGCTGTCGCAGCGTGTATTAAAGGGCTTGTGGAAAAGCTTGAGAAAGAAGCAGCGTAAATTAGTTTTGAATTTTGAGTTTTAAGTTGTCTTGTGGTTGCCCCTGCAGAGGGTTAAATGAGACGGCGTAGTTTCAGCTACCTCGAGACGATATAAGATATACAAGGAGCTTTGTAATGGCAAAAGAAGAAGCGGTTGAGACGAAAGACGAGGCGAAGAAAGAGACCAAAGAGGAGACCAAGAAAGAGCCAAAAAAATGGAGCAAGGACGTTAAAGCACTTGGCGACAAGATTGTGAAATTGACACTGATGCAGGCCAAGGAGCTTGGCGATTATCTGAAGGCCGAGCACGGCATTGAGCCTGCCGGTGGTGCCGTTATGGTTGCCGGTCCAGCGGCCGGTGGTGAGGCGGCCGTTGAAGAGGAAAAGACCAGCTTTGACGTGATTTTGAAGGAAATTGGTGACAAGAAGATACAGGTCATCAAGGAAGTACGAGCATTGACGGGTCTTGGTTTGAAGGAAGCCAAAGCGGTGGTGGATGCGTCGCCGAAGGCTGTGAAGGAAGGTGTAAGCAAGGAAGAGGCCGAGCAAGCCAGGGCGCAGCTTGAAGCGGCCGGTGCTGTTGTAGAGATTTCGTAGTTTCCGCTTCCGTTGTAGCTTGGGAGTAATTATAAAAAGTTAAATATCCAAGCGGAGAGTGATTGAATGAAATCACAAACAATTCGTAATTTTGGCAGGATAGGCGACGCTATTGCGATACCTAATCTTATTGAGATTCAGCTGAAGAGCTATAATCGGTTTCTGCAGGAAGAAGTGCCGCCTAAGAAACGGGAAAATATCGGCCTTGAAGCTCTGTTTCGGGAGATATTTCCGATTGTAAGCTATGACAAGACGACGCAACTGGAGTTTATCGCTTATGAGCTTGAGAAGCCCCGGTACACCGTACAGCAGTGCAGGGAGCTTCGGTTGACGTATGGCTATCCTCTGAAGATTCGGTGTGTGCTGAAGCGCAAGGATGCGGACGATATTGCAGAGCAGGCGATATACCTCGGCGAGATGCCGGTTATGATCGGCGGTGGTGAGTTTATTGTGAACGGTGCCGAGCGTGTTATAGTTAATCAGCTTCACCGAAGTCCGGGTGTGGATTTTGTAATCGACAGCCAAGACGGCGACCGCGTTCTGCACGGAAGCAGGATTATTCCGGAGCGTGGCAGCTGGATAGAGATGTCTGTTACGAAGAAGGACGTTCTTGTGGTTCGAATAGACCAGTCGAGCAAGATTCCGGCGACGGTTTTTCTTCGTGCGATGAGCGCCGAGTATGGCAAGACGGAAGATATATTACGTTTGTTCTACGAAACCAAGACGGTGAAGGCCGGCAGACTCGATCCTTTGATGTGGGCGGTTGGGCCTGTTGTTGATACGGAAACGGGAGAGGTTCTCGTCGAAGCCGGGGCGCAATTAGGTGATAGTGTCAGCCTGATACAAAATGCAGCTATTTCATCTGGTGACCAGCGGCGTAAAAAGAAGTTTAAGGATAAAGACAATGCTGAAAAGTGGCTAAAGAGTGAAGAAGGTCGTAGTTGGGTTGAAGAAAACCAAGAAAAACTTCGCAAGAAGTATATGGTCAAAGGAGGCCAGCGCACAGGAGGGTTTGCGCTGAAGTATGTGGTTACTGAAAAGGATGGACAGCCACTGTCTAAGGATGAGTTGTCGGCTCTTGAGGTCAAACTTGCTCGGGCATACAAGCTGGATGGACGTCACAAATGCCCGAGATTCAACAAGCCGGAAGGGCTGTTGAATACAAAAGAAGTAAATAGACTCTGGAAGGAGAACCCGAATCTGAAGAAGCTTTTCCAGGAGTGTAAGACAGTAATAGGTGCGCCAGAGGATTGGGTTGATATTGAAAACTTAGATGAACACAAAAAAGGAAAAGTGACTAATGAGCAGGGAGTCTATTTCTTCAAGAGCCTTAAGACCGGAAAAGTAAACGACGGCTATATTGGTCTGGCTGGGCAAACAAAAGCAGAAAATCCCAAGGGACAGGGATTAAGCGGGCGTCTTAAGATGCATTTTACGGCCAAATTTAAAGATGACGCCGACAATCTTTTGAAGACATGGGCACTAACGGAGTTGACAGAATATGGTATTGAAGGTAAGGGTGGCGGCGGGAGTATCGACAGCGTTGAGGTCATTACGAGTGTTGCTGACCAGCTTATCCTGAATACCCTGGCTGAGGACGACTGCGAGAATCACGAACATGCTCTTTTGAAGATTTATTTGAGGCTAAGGCCCGGCAATCCCGCTCAGCTTGAGAAAGCCAGGACGCTGTTCAAGGAGAAGTTCTATGATACGAACCGCTATCGTCTGGGGAAGGTGGGCAGGTTCAGGCTGAATCGGAAGTTCAAGCTTGATGTTGATAAGAATGAGATGTCGCTTCGTCCCGAGGATTTTTTGAATACGATGCGGTATATCGTTGGGCTTCGCAACAACGAGGGCGGGATTGATGATATTGACCATCTGGGCAATCGGCGGCTTCGCACGATAGATGAGTTGGCGGCCGGTGAGATTCGCAAGGGTCTTCTTAAGCTTCGCAGGACGGTGCAAGAGCGGATGAGCATGAAGGGTCCCGAGGATGTGGCCCGTATTGCCGACCTTGTCAACTCCAAGAGTGTATCCTCGAGCATTGACTATTTCTTTGGTCGAGGAGAACTGAGCCAGGTTGTTGACCAGACGAATGCTTTGAGCCAGTTGACTCATGAAAGGCGTTTGAGCGCTCTTGGTCCCGGCGGACTGAACAGGAAGCGGGCCGGTTTTGAGGTTCGTGACGTTCATATCAGCCACTACGGGAGGGTATGTCCGATTGAGACTCCTGAAGGCACCAACATTGGTCTTATTGTTTCGTTGGGGATATTCGCGAAGATTGACGAGTACGGCTTTCTGATTACACCTTATCGCAAGGTTTCCAAGGGCAAGATAACCGATGAGGTTAAATATCTTCGTGCGGACCAGGAGATGGAGGCGATATTTACGCCGCCGAGCATGATTGAACCGGCGAAGGGGCGTTTGAAGAAGGGTATGGTTCTCGCGAGACGAGAGGGCGATTTGACGCAGATTGACAGCGATAATGTTGGCTATGTGGATATATCCCCGAAGCAAACCGTCGGGGTTTCGGCCTCGCTTATTCCTTTTTTGGAGCATGACGACGCCAATCGCGCGTTGATGGGTTCGAATATGCAGCGTCAGGCTGTTCCGTTATTGAATACGGAGGCGCCGCTGGTTGGTACGGGTATGGAAAGCGCTGTTGCGCAGAATTCGAGTATGGTTGTTCGCGCCGAAAGTGGTGGCGTTGTTACGGCGGTTGACGGCGGCAGAATAGTGATTAACAACACGGATGAGTATGAACTGGCGAAGTTTGTCGGCCTTAATGAACGAACGTGCCTGAACCAGAAGCCGCTGGTTAAACTCGGCGAGAAGGTCAAGAAGGGACAGATTATCTCCGACGGCGGGGGGACGGATAATGGGATACTGGCACTTGGCAGGAATGTTCTGGTTGCGTTTGTGCCGTTTGACGGATACAACTTTGAGGATGCGATACTCATTAGTGAAAGGTTGGTGAAAGACGATGTCTTTACGAGCATCCACATAGATGAGTTCAGCGTTGAGGTTCGCGAGACGAAGCTTGGTCGCGAAGAGTTTACGCGTGATATTCCGAACGTCAGCGAGAAATCTTTAAGGAATCTCGATGAGGGCGGGGTGGTGCGCGAGGGCACCCGTGTTGCCACCGGTGATATTCTTGTGGGCAAGGTATCTCCGAAGAGCAAGACGGAGTTGACGCCGGAAGAGAAGCTGTTACATGCGATATTCGGCCGGGCCGGTGAGGATGTTAAGAATGATTCTCTTGAGGTGATGAGCGGTTATGAGGGTGTTGTTATAAAGACAAGTCGTTTTACGCGTCGCGGGGCGGGCACGGAGGAGCAACGAAAAGCTCTTAAGGAAGAAATAAGCCGATATGAAGCCGAGATGGTGGGCAAAGAGTGCACAGTCTTCAGACAGATGGTGGACGAGATTCATGATAAGCTTAAGGTAGATGTTGTTGACCCATCGACGCGTCAGAAGGTTGGTGCCAGCGGCGATAACAACGTGATTTATGAGCAGATTGAAAACTTTGATGTTGCGTGGGTAAAGCCCGCCAAGCTTCGAGACGACGCTCAGCAGATAGTAGATAAATACTGGCCGAGGCTACTTCAGATGGACGAACAGAAGAAGCATCAACTTGAGCGTATGAAGCACGGTGATGAGCTTCCGAGCGGAGTTCTTGAACTGGTAAAGGTTTATGTTGCGACCAAGCGGACGCTTTCGATGGGGGACAAGATGGCGGGTCGTCACGGTAACAAGGGTGTTATCGCGAAAATTATGCCGGAAGAAGACATGCCGTTTCTTGAGGACGGCACACCGGTTGATATATGTCTGAATCCTCTTGGTGTTCCGAGCCGAATGAATGTCGGTCAGATACTTGAGACACATCTTGGGTGGGCGACGAAGGTTCTGGGGTTTAACTGCATTACGCCGGTGTTTGACGGTGCAACCGAGGAGGAGATTCATCATGTTACAGCCGAAGCCAATGAGTACGTAAGGGGCAGGATAGAGGAACTTGAACGGAAGAAAGAAGTCCCCGACGCCCAGGAGCTGTTTGTGGAAATACCTGAGGATATGAAGACAAGGCTGTACGACGGTCGGACGGGTGAGGCGTTCGAGCAGAAGGCTACGATTGGCTATATTTACATGATGAAACTTCATCATCTTGTGGATGACAAGATTCACGCCCGCGCAACGGGGCCTTATAGTTTGATTACCCAGCAGCCTCTTGGCGGCAAGGCGAGGACGGGGGGGCAGCGTTTCGGTGAGATGGAAGTATGGGCGCTGGAAGCTTACGGGGCTGCTTACACATTGCAGGAGTTACTCACAGTTAAGAGCGATGATATCGAAGGTCGTACGAAGATTTACGAGTCGATGGTGAAGGGCACTAATACGCTTGAGGCAGGTACACCTATTTCGTTTGACGTTTTGTGTAATGAAATCAGAGGTCTTGGTTTGAATATTCAGCTCGAGAAGAAGCGAATAGGTCTTCCTCCGATATAGTTAGCCGGTTAATTGGAGTTGATTGAAAAATGGCAGAGTCTATTTATGATCGCATTAACGATTATGGTTCGGTAAAAATATCGCTGGCAAGTGCGAACGATATTCGCAGCTGGTCGTTCGGTGAAGTTCGCAAGCCGGAGACAATCAACTATCGGACATATCGGCCTGAGAAAGACGGTCTGTTCTGCGAGCGGATTTTCGGTCCGGAGAGGGACTGGGAGTGTGCGTGCGGCAAATATAAGGGCACGAAGTTCAAGGGCATCATCTGCGACCGTTGTGGGGTGAAGGTTACTCACAGCCGGGTTCGTCGTAAGCGTATGGGTCATATTAATCTTGCCGCACCGGTGGTTCATATATGGTTTTTCAAGGCGATGCCGAGTCGGCTTAGCAGTGTGCTTGGCATGAAGACATCTGATCTGGAAAAGATCATCTACTTCCAGGATTATGTTGTGACGGACTCCGGTCAAAGCCCGCTGAAGCTCAGGCAGCTAATGACGGAGGAAGAGTACCGGGATGCATGTATTAAGTATGGCAGTTGTTTCAAGGCTTTGATGGGTGCTGAGGCGGTAAAGGAGCTTTTGGGCAAGCAGGATTTAGATGAGCTCAGCGTGGAGTTGAGGGCGTCGATAAGCAAGACCAACAGCAAGCAGAAGATCAAAGATTTGACGAAGCGTTTGAAGATAGTAAACAGTATCCGCAACAGCGATAACAAACCGGAGTGGATGATTCTTGATGTGGCGCCCGTGATACCTCCTGATTTGCGTCCTTTGGTGATGCTCGAGAGCGGCAATTTTGCGACGAGCGATCTTAACGACCTTTACAGGCGTATCATCAACCGTAATAACCGTTTGAAGAAGCTCATAGATTTGAACGCCCCTGAGGTTATTATTCGCAATGAGAAGCGGATGCTGCAGCAAGCTGTTGATTCACTTCTTGATAACGGTCGTTGCAGGCGTCCTGTCCTCGGCAGCAATAACCGTCCTCTAAAGAGCCTGACGGATATGATAAAAGGTAAGCAGGGTCGTTTTCGTGAGAATCTGCTTGGCAAACGTGTGGATTATTCGGCGCGTTCGGTTATCGTGGTCGGCCCGAATCTGAAGCTTCATCAGTGCGGGTTGCCGAAAAAGATAGCGCTGGAGCTTTATCAGCCGTTTATCATTCGCAAGCTCAAGGACCGAGGTCTTGCCGACACCATAAAGAGCGCCAAGCGTATGCTTGAGCGCCGTGAAGAGCACGTGTGGGACATTCTTGAAGAAGTGATTCATCAGCATCCTGTTCTTTTGAACCGTGCACCTACACTGCACCGAATGGGCATCCAGGCGTTCGAGCCGGTTCTGGTGGAAGGTAATGCGATTATGCTTCACCCGCTGGTTTGTCATGGTTTTAATGCGGACTTCGACGGCGACCAGATGGCGGTTCATCTGCCTTTGAGTATCGAAGCACAGGTTGAGTCCCATACACTTTTAATGTCAACGAACAGCATTTTTTCGCCTCAGAGCGGGTCTCCCATGCTTGGGCCTTCGCAGGACATTGTATTAGGCAACTATTATATAACGTGTATGCGTCCCGACCAAAAAGGTGAAGGTATGCTGTTCAGAGATATGTTTGAGGCAATCACGGCTTGCGAGATGGGCAAGGTGGGCATACATGCCAGGGTTAAAGTTTGTCTTGCACCGGGCAAGAAAGTTGTTGATGAATTTGGTGAGAAGAAAAGCGGTGTGATAGAGACAACGCCCGGCCGGTGCTTGTTTAATGACATCCTCAGCGACAAGATGCCGTTTTACAACCTGTTAATGGACAAGAAAAAGCTTGGCATGGTAATTCAGGACTGCTTTGACATTGCCGGCAGCGCGGCCACGATAGACCTGCTTGATAATATTAAAGAGCTTGGATTCAAGCAGGTGACTCTGGCGGGTTTAAGCTTTGGCATCATTGATTTGCGAATACCTGATGAGAAGCAGGACATCATAGAGAAGACGCAAAAGAAAGTTGACAGGATTCAGAAGAATTATAATGCCGGTGTACTGACAGATGGAGAGAGATACAATCAGATTATCGACGCATGGACACATGCGCGTGTAGAAGTTACCAGCGCGATGATGAACGCGATGCAGAATGACGTTCGTGGAGGTAAGCCTTATTTGAATCCGATATGGGTTATGAAGGATTCCGGGGCTCGAGGCAGTGTGGACCAGATTCAGCAGCTTGCGGGTATGCGTGCGTTAATGGCTAAGCCGAGTGGCGAGGTTATTGAGACCCCGATCAGGTCGAACTTCCGGGAAGGTCTTAACGTGCTTGAATATTTCAGTTCGACGCATGGCGCTCGTAAGGGGTTGGCTGATACGGCCCTCAAGACGGCCGATTCGGGTTATCTTACTCGTAAGCTGGCCGATGTCGCGCAGAATGTGATGATTACCCAGGTCGATTGCGGGGCGCTGCAGGGTATCACCAAGAGTGTGGTTTACAAAGGTGAGGCGGTTGATGTTCCTCTGAAGCAATTGATCACCGGGCGTGTGGCGAGGGATAATATCCGCAATCCGATAACGGGCGAGATGGTAGTTCTTGAGAATGCGGTTATAACCGGCGAGGCGGCGGATAAGATTGAGGCGCTCGGTCTTGATGCGATTCGTGTTCGGAGTCCGTTGACCTGTGAGAGCGAGATGGGGATGTGCGCGAAGTGTTACGGCTGGGATTTGAGCACGGGCCAGGTTGTTGAAGAAGGTATGGCTGTTGGTATTATAGCGGCCCAGTCGATTGGTGAGCCCGGGACGCAGTTGACGATGCGTACGTTCCATACGGGCGGTATTGCTGAGATAGCGGTTCTTGAGACCGACCGGAAGGCGCCTCGTGACGGTATTGTTGAATACCGTGAACTGAATGTTGTTCTGGATCCGGACATATGGGAAGAATCGAACGGGAAGATTTACAGCAAAGACTTGGCATCGACGGCGAATGACCCGAAGACAAGACGTTTTGTCGAATCTAAGGGTATAGTTCTGAGCCGCAGCGGCGACGTGCTTCTGCTTGATGAAAAGGGCAGAGAGCTTGAGAAGTTTAAGGTGCCGTATGGTGCTATTATGCAGGTGAAAAACGGGGCGAAAGTCAAGAAGGCCCAGAGGTTGTATTCGTGGGACCCTCACCGTGTACCGATTTTAGCGGAAGTTTCAGGACTTGTCCGGCTTGTTGACGTTATCGAAGGTGAGACGATGCGTGTTGAGGAGGAGCGCAGGGGTCAGGTTGGCAGGGCGGTTGTAATTGAGCACAAGGGTGATAAGCACCCGCAGGTCATTATCGAAGATACCGAAGGTAAGATTCTTGACGTTCACTATCTGCCGGCGAAGGCCCGCATTGAGGTTGACGAGGGTGAGGAGGTAGCGGCCGGCAAGCTGCTTGCCCGTTTGCCGAGAGGCTCGGAGGGGACACAGGATATTACCGGCGGTCTTCCGAGGGTGACGGAGATATTCGAGGCTCGCAAGCCGAAGGAGCCTGCGGCGATGGCAGAGATAAGCGGCATTGTTGAGCTTAAGAGCGACAAGCGTCGCGGTAAGATGACCATTACAATTCGCAGTGAGAGCGGAATGGAAAAAGAGCACCATGTTCCGCGAGACAGGCACCTTAACTGCCATACGAGCGATATTGTTGAGGCCGGTGACACATTGACGGAGGGGCCGCTGGTGCCGCACGATATCCTGCGGATTAAGGGCGAGGAGGCATTGCAGAGGTATCTATTGAGAGAGATTCAGAATGTCTATCGTGCTCAGAGCGTAGTAATAAGTGATAAGCATATTGAGATTATAATCTCTCAGATGATGCGTAAGGTCGAGATTGAGTCTATTGGCGACAGTATGTTCCTGCCGGGCGAAATTGTGGACAAGTTCGGTTTCCGCAGGGCAAATGAGAAGTTGGCCAAGAAAATCAGGGTTAGCGATGCAGGTGATACCGACCTTGAGGTCGGTCAGCTTTTAAGTAAAGAAGAATTCGAGGCTGCCAACGAGAAGGTTGAAATACTCGGTGGTACGCCTGCCAAGGGCAAAAAGCCCAGACCTGCGACGGCGAACACTCTTCTTTTGGGCATAACGAAGGCGTCGTTGCAATCTGACAGCTTTATCTCGGCGGCGAGTTTCCAGGAGACGACTAAGGTATTGACTGAAGCGTCGCTGGCCGGTAGGGTGGACGTATTACGAGGTTTGAAAGAGAATGTGATACTTGGTCATTTGATTCCGGCGGGCACGGCATTTAAGCCACATCTTAATATTAAGGTGAAACACCTTGCCGAGCCGCCGGTGCCGAAGGTGCTTGAAGAGCTTAGGGATGTTATGGAAGCAGAGGCCGCCGCTGAAAAGCTTGTGAAAGAGAAATTGGGGATTAGTTAAAGAGTTTGTAGTTTGTAGTTTGTGGTTGAAAGTTGTAAGCCAAGGAGGGTAGTTGAAGTTATAGGTTTGGAGAGATTATGCCGACTATAAATCAGTTAGTGCGGGCCGGAAGAAAGAAGAAAGGCAAGAAGCGCATTTCCGATATAACAGGCTGTCCTCAGAAGAGGGGCGTGTGTCTTATAGTGAGGACGCAGACGCCGAAGAAGCCGAACTCCGCTTTGCGTAAGATTGCTCGTGTGCGTCTGACAAATGGTAAAGAAGTTACCGCTTATATACCCGGTATTGATCATAACCTGCAGGAGCACAGCACCGTACTGGTTCGTGGCGGGAGGGTGAGAGATTTGCCCGGGGTAAGATACCATATTATCCGGGGCGTGCTGGACTCGGACGGCGTGTCTGGTCGTAAGCAGGGCCGGAGCAAGTATGGGGCCAAGAAATAGTTTTGAGTTAGATCCCGCATCAAGTGCGGGACAAGGTTTTGAGTTTTTAATTATAAGAAGGTGCGGTAATGGCTAAGAGATGGACGGCGTCGAGTGAGCAGTTGAAACCGGATCCTGTGTACAACAGTAAACGGGTCTCGAAGTTTATTAACTGCCTGATGTGGGACGGCAAGAAGAACACTGCCCAGAAGGTATTCTATGGCGCTATGAAGATCGCCTCGAAAAAGATAAAAGATGTTGAGCCACTGGAGATTTTTGAGACGGCGGTTGGAAATGTTAAACCGATGCTTGAGGTTCGCAGCAAGCGTGTTGGCGGCGCCAGTTACCAGGTTCCGATGCAGGTGAGTTCGAAGCGTCAGTGGTCACTTGCCTTTCGGTGGATTATCGCTGCTGCGCGCGCCAAGAAAGGCAAACCGATGTGTGTTCGTTTGGCTTCGGAGCTGATGGATGCTTTCAAGAAGGAAGGCTCTGCGATGACGACTCGTGAGAACGTTCACAGGATGGCAGAAGCGAATAAGGCGTTCGCACATTTTGCATGGTAATATCGACAGGTGTATGCTGCCACGGCTGTTCTGTTTAATAGCCGTGGCAGTTTTCTATTTACGTTTGGCAGGTGGCGTGCCAGGTGATTGGACGCTTTAGCAGGAATAACAGGCTATGACAAGTAGGTTGGAAAAACTTCGGAATATCGGCGTGATGGCACATATTGATGCCGGCAAGACCACGGTTACCGAGCGGATACTATATTATTCCGGCAAGATATACAAGATGGGCGAAGTGCACGAGGGCACCGCTGTTATGGATTTCATGGCCGAGGAGCAGCAGCGTGGTATTACGATCACCTCGGCGGCGACGCTTTGTCCTTGGAACGATTTTGAGATTAACCTGATTGATACGCCCGGGCACGTCGATTTTACGGCTGAAGTTGAGCGTTCGCTGCGTGTTTTGGACGGCGCGATAGCGGTATTTGACGCCAGCGAAGGTGTACAGGCCCAGAGTGAGACAGTTTGGCGTCAGGGTCAAAAGTATGGACTGCCCTGCATATGCTTTATAAACAAGATGGACAAAGTTGGTGCGGACTTCGAGATGGCAGTGGATAGTATCAGAGATAAACTGCTTGCCGATCCTGTTGGGGTTCAGATTCCAATAGGCGCCGAGGCGAATTTCGAAGGTCTTATCGACCTTGTGAAGATGAGGGCGGTGTTTTACGAGGAGGATAAACTTGGCGCACAGTTTCGTGAGGCCGAGATACCGTCGGCGCTGTTGGATGAGGCCAAGCGTTGGCGTCATGACATGATTGAAGCTGCGGCGGAGTTTGACGACGATTTGATGGCTGCTTACGTTCATGATGAGCCGATTGATGCGGAAAAGGTAATGGCGGCGATTCGCAAGGGGACCTTGTCGAACAAGATTCATCCGGTGTACGTAGGCTCCGCTCTGAAATATATCGGGGTCCAGCGGGTTCTTGATGGAGTTATTTCGTATCTGCCCTCGCCTTTGGACAAGCCGATGATTACTGCCCGCGAAGCTGATGGTAAGGGCAAGAAGATTAAAGTTGAGTGCGACCGGAACAAACCATTGGTCGCCCTTGCGTTTAAGATTACAAGTGACAAGCACGGCGATTTGTGCTTTTTGAGGATTTATCAGGGTACTTTAAAGTCCGGCAGCAGGATTTTGAACAGCAATCGGAGCCGGCGTGAGAACATTACCCGGATATTTGAGATGCACGCCGATTCTCGTAAGATATTAGATTCAGCAGGTGCAGGGGACATTGTCGCGGTTGTCGGGCTTAAGGATACGCTGACGGGCGATACGATATGTGATACGAAGAATAAGGTGATTCTTGAAAATATTACGTTTCCGGAGACGGTTATCAGCATGTCTATCGAGCCGAGGACAGCGGCTGAGC
>JGI10211J34971_10002146_pt1 | contig 16216 bp, 23 predicted proteins | sample Etolagsediment_FD_34971 | JGI IMG/M metagenome (IMG submission 34971) | reverse complement strand
TCCGATCTGGCCGTCGATGAAGTGGATATCGGCGAGATAGCCGGAGAATGCTGCGCTATTTCCAACGCGATAACCAATTCGATGAGCGTTTGTTGAATTGACGTAGGTATCGAGATTCTGTGATGGATAGCTATTGTCAATAGTTTGCTGTGTACCATTAACATAGATCTTGATACGATTTGTCGATGTGGATTGCGTCGTATCTACAGCAACAACAATGTGATACCACGCTGAAGTGTCACGAAAAACGGCTGCAGTGTTTGGAAAGTAAAGACCGCCACTGCCTTGATCTTCGAGTATCTGTAGCTTGTCGCTGGAGTTAAACCAGATAAGCGTGTAAACACTGCCATTGCCAGCCTCAAATAACGCTTGATTTGCTCCCAGCCCACTCCTCTTCACCCACCCCGCCCAAGTCCACGTCCGCCTATTCCCCGCTACTGCCGGAGTGCGGGACAAGTAGGCACTGTCACTACTATTGAATCTGAGCGAACGTTCTATCTGGTAACCCGCTGCTCCACCTCCCGTTGCTTTAGAGGCGCCGAGAAAAAACTGTTGAGCTGCTCCTATTGTCACTGAGATCCTCCAGAGTAAGCTGCGGTGAGAATACCTACAACGCGAGTTGGTGCAACAACAAAGTAAGCAAGAACGTCTATACCACTAGCTGCGGTAGTGAGAGTAGGAGCGGTTCCTCCTTGGAAGGACCAGCCGCCGCTATACGCCAGTGTGCGACTTCCGGTATTATCTTGACGAATTGTTATAGCGCCACACTGGCCCCCGCTAGCATTTACCGGACCGGCAAAAGTAGAATTCGACTCTAAAGTTACTGTAAAATTATTACCTGTTGAAAAATCGACTAATAAGACGCCAGAGCTTGCGATTGTATTAATAGTGCCAAATGACTGCTTGTTAACAATAACTGTGCCACTGAGCACACCACCTGTCTTATCGTACTTGTTAGCTAGAGAGCTTAATGCGGCGTTACCACTGGATAAAGCAGTTGTACCTACAACTAACGCTGCGTTACCAGAAGCCTGCGCCGTTAGTGCCGCACTAATACCCGCATTACCTGAAGCTAAAGCAGTAGTCCCGACAACTAACGCGGCGTTACCACTAGCTTGTGCGCTAGTCGCAGTATTATCAACTATGTAAAAAGGTCCGCCCATAGCATTATGGGCAGTACATTGATAATAGAGGACGCTAGGGGCATCAAACTGGACATTCCAAATTAATGTTCCGTTCTGAACATCGTTATTCGTAATTCCAGCATTATATTGAGGTCCGACAGAACCGTTAGGCGTAGTTTGCACCCTAAAAGGGTGTGCGTTCATTGTGTTTGTAAATTTATATTGCTGCCCACGGACCAAATAAATTAAGGGATCGTTCTCCCCTCCACTAAACCCAGGACCAGTAAATGTATAATCGTTATTACCGTTTGCACCAAGAACCCACTCAGATGTGTATATTGCTTTATTTAAAGCAGCATTACCAGAAGCAAGCGCTGTTACCCCTACGCTAATACCAGCGTTACCACTAATTTGAGCTGAACCGTCAATTCCTAATTTATCGCCAACATAAATAAGCCCACTCGGGGCGGCTGCAAGTTGAACCGTAGTATCACCAGCAGGTAGCTCTGAGAAGAGCCCGCTAATAATAACCAGTGGTTTACGAGCGGCCATGGTTCTACAATTCTAAATTCAGTATAGCGACGCTAAGTTAAAAGAGTCGGAGGTAAAATCTCAACTTCAATTTCTGTTGTGCTGAATGCTTTACCTAAACCAACTAAAGCTTGATATTGATCAGTACCAGAAGCAGTAATTGAGCCGGAAGCTGTCGCGTAACGAGTTAGCTGACCAGTATATTTCGACAAAAAGTAATACTCACCGGGTACGAGTGAGATTCAGCCGTAATATTTGCTGCAGATACGACTGCTACATCGTCTACGTTCACAGCCACGCCGGAAGTAACTCCTGCAGCACCTGCCGTAATTCCGATAGCACCATAGTTAAAAGGTGCAATTCCACTCAAAGCGCTAGCTGGAAAAACTAAAGCTCCACTTACGTAAACAACTTCACCTTGAATTAAATTCGAACCAGCTGTAAAGTTTTGTGTTGTGGGTAGCGAAGTTGTGACCCCGACACCGTTTATCAGAAAAACTTCGACTCCGGCAGGAGAAAACGACGTATATTTACGATTAAAAATGGACCTATCGGCCATGGCCCTTTAAATAAGTACTTCTAGTTTAATCATACCACTGAGGTAAAGTATTAAAGTGGTGCGGTAACAAAAACAGGACGACCAATTTCAATATTTATACCGGAACTAGACACAGCTCGGCCAAGAGGGACAAGATACGCGGAAGAAAGAGCAGAAGCATTAAGTTCTGTTTGAAATGCAGTATACGAGGGTTGAATAGTCCCAGATGTTATGGACAGATAAGGAATATTTCCTGCTGTTTGACCCGAAAAGATATACTGGATACTGTCTTTGTCTACACGGACAAGTCCTTGTGCAGACGCAGAATCCAGTGCGACACCGATGCATTTAGCGTTACTTAGATTTGCAGCGGAAGATGGATAAATAGTTCCGCTTGACCCTACAGTTACGGGCTGGCCTGCAGTTATAGATGTTAGAGCCCTAAAACTTACAAGCGCCATGTTAAAAGCATATCTAAGTAAAGTTTAGCCTTTACCTTGACCACGTGATTTTTTACGTCCGTGGTTCGGTTTAGAGTGAAGTCCATTACCTTGCTTAGTCCGCTTAGGCTTGGAGTCAATTTTATTAGTGGGGGACTTGGCTGACATAAAAAAGTGGTTTAGGAAATGATACTATTAAACCCAGGACGTGCCATCCCAGACTTTTAGAACACTTGTACCGCTGTCGTACCAAAGATTACCTTGCTGACTAGGTGCCGGAGCAGCAGCACCATAAGCGGCGTTTCTAACGGAACCAGTTTCGTACCAACCAGAACTTGTGGCGTCGTAGATAAAAAGATTGCCTAGTAGCTGGTTGAACCACAGGGTGCCGTCCCTTGGGGGCGAATTTAAACCAGCGCCGGATGGAGGTAGTTCTGACTTGACCGCAATTGCTTCAGAGTTGGTTTGGTACCAACCGTCGGCAGATACGCCAGTTCCACTTGCATAAATAAATAGACGCCCCTCGTTGGTATCGAACCAAAGCGCACCTGGATTATATCCTGAACCAGGTGACCCAGAAATGACTGTGGGACTGGTAACTAGGCCAGAAACGCTGACACGACTACCGCTGTAAACGACATTTGTACTACCTTCGCCAACAACGCCAATATTAATAAGAGAGGAGCCGCCGCTAGTAGTTATATAAACACCAGATCCGCCCACGATGCCAGAAACTACAGCCGAAGCTTGAGTTGAAATACCTGAAATTGTGAGATTTAAATCTTCTAGGACTTGAACGACCCCATCAAAGTTAGCGGCATAACCGCTGGGGTCCATCATAAAACTTACAGTTCCCACACCGCTGACCGTGTAAATAATATCTGTTACAACGTCAATTATACCCCGAAAATTCGCTTCATGAAGGGCCTTTCTGGAAGGGTAGTGGATACACGCCGCCATCGTATATTTACCCGAGAATACTCTAGTTTAGACACTACCTTCGTATTCTAAAGATTTTACCTCTTCTTGAGACTATATAAGTCAACCGGATGTTTAAAACCTTCTTCAGCAATCATCCAAGCTGGAATATTTAAAATTTCAGCTTGACGTTTGCACTCTTCCCAAAAAGATAAATCAGGAGCTGCTTGCTTTTCTAAAACAGCAGAAGGCACTACGACCATGGTTTGCTCTAGAAATGAAGTGGATAACTACATACTAACAGGGAATCTAAAGATATGTCGAATATTTGGTAGGCCACGGTGAATCTTGAGGCAGACTAAAATCAAAAAACCTTGCTGGAACTGAAAATTAGTCTTGAATTGCGCTTTAAATGAAATCTTTAAATATATTTAAAAATTAAATTAGTAAAACTACTTCTAAATGCGACTTTACCCACAAGTAAAAAGTCTTTAAATAAACGTATGTCCTAGCAATTTCCGACTCGGAACGAAATAGTAAAAAAGAAGTTTAAATTCTATGTCGAACCCAGAAACACTATGCTATGGTGAGGCACATACCTCACTATGAGCATGGTCTACTTGGATTCTTACGTCGCCGTCTTTGGGCTGATTGTCCGCACTCCGCCGGACCCGCCAGAAGGGCCAGTCTTAAAAGAATACGATTTAGACTCATTTAGAGTCGTTGAGCAGGCCAAAACAGCCACGCTGCACTGCAAATGCAGACGTAGCGACCCCTTTACTCTTTCCCTTGCGGATCTGTCGCGGATCCACCCTGTAAGGGGCTTCTATGCTTGCCCAACGTGCTTACAAGAGCTTCATTCGGCTCGTACGGTCGCTCAAAAAGTTGCTGTCTGGTTACGACAGAACAACCCATCCATAACACCCTTAAAGCACCTATTTCTCCCCAATAACTTGACCCGCTTTATGGATCCAGAATCCAGATTGGCTACGAGACCGCGCCGGTTTATTTACAGCAGCTATTACGATGTCGATTTAAGTTCTAAAGAAAACATTATTTCTACTTGTGACGAGCCTCATTGTGTAAACCCATTACATTGTCAGATTGCTAACAGCCCTGCTACTAAAATTACATCCCAAATGGTGGAGGACACCGCAAAATGGATACAAAAAGGTATATCAAACAAAACACTTCAAGAACTCATAGAGATAAAGTACAGAGTCTCTTTAAGTATGCGCAGCATAAACAACATAAAGCGATCAGCGATCTTGTTAACCGAAACGCAGACTTGTTGTACGTGCTAGTCTACCAGCGGGTAATGTCCGCTAATGAACTTATTCAATTCTTAGGGTTCCCAAAAGCTAGAGTTTTTAGAGGTCTCAAAGAACTTAAAAATTGCAATTTTGTAATTCAGGTAAACTTTGAAATCCATACTCTCTATGCCATAAACGGCCATTATCTTCACTTTATCAAATCCCTACTTCGATACGATGAGCTATCCGGAATCTAAGCCTTGCCTTTGGAACGAAAAATACGTCATTGAAAACTTGCCTTCTTGGTTGTACTCTGACAATCAAGAGCCAAATTCGGCGATGGAGTGTAAAGCTAAAATATCAGCTTTGCAGTATACCATTCAAGACATTGACTTACAGATTGAGATACGTGAACTTGAATTAAAAAATGGTCTTAGTCGCCACGGATCGGCTTTTGAGTTTGAAAAGTGGAAAGCACAAGCATTAAGAGCCAAACAAACGCACACCTACTTGCTGAATGCGTACAGCTACTGGCTGCTACTAAACGAAAAAGATACTTCGATTCTTAATACTTCTGAAATACTCAGAAAACTAATAAAACTTTTAATAGAAGAACCCAAGGATTTTACCGCGCAACTAGAGGAACTGCTGTAAACTATGACTGCCGGTTATTGAAAGAAGGGTCTTTAACCGGTAACGTGGAGGCGCTAGGACTTTTCACCCTTTCGGCCTAGCAGTAATCGATCTCTTGTGCCTGGTACCAGGTGCCGGAGCGACCTCCCATTTATTTTAAAAAATCATGTACGGATTTAAAGAAACACTAACGGCTTCACTACCAATCAAAGAACTTCTTGAAATTTTTCGGAGCCTTGACACTTCCCTACAAGTGTTGTCAAACACAAAATCTGGAAATGTAACCACGGCATTTATCAACAAAAAAGCTATAGCTGAACGAATGGGTGTTAACCCTGTAACAATAGATAAACTGATTCACCAAGGTATTACTTCAAAAGGAAAATCTGGCTTAGTTGAAGGAAGGCACTACTGTAAAATAGATCCGACGGAAAACAATACCAGTAATTTTCTCTATGACTCTGCTAAAGTCCTAGCAGACGCTTGGAAGTCTTTCCAAAACTATGATTAATCTCGGAGAAAAAGCAAAAAAACTAGCTGCCTCTTTGTTCGGAGTCAACGAAGTTAAGAATCGTATTGCAAAAAATACGATGAAGCTCTTGGTAAACGACATTGCAACCCTTAACTCACAGTTTGCTGAGGCAAAAGGAGAAGGAGCTTTGTTTTTTAACCCAAGTAAGCCAAATCAAAGTCAATACTTGACTCTTAAAGAGATTCAGAATGATATCTCACTAGCTGAGGAAGTATATGATGTTTCCACAGCAGAATTTTTAAAAAAACTGATGAACATGGTTCAAAAAGAAGACGTGAAGAAAAGTCCAGTTGTAGTAATGGTCGCTTACACAGGTCTATCCGCTCATAGGTTAGATTTAGAAGGTCTTGATGACCGCATCGATACTTTGATAAATGCCGTTAGCTGACAGGGATTTTGTTTCACCTCCAGAAATAATTGGTGTAACTACCTCTTTTTTTGACGGTCAAATAGAGTTAGACCCTGCCTCTAGCGATACAGCTAACCAATTGGTGTGCGCAAATAAGTATTTTACGCACGACCATAACGGACTAAAGCAAACATGGAAAGCAAAAAACATATATCTTTATCCACCTAGAGATTTTTTATTTAGCAGTGAACAACCAACAGATACAAATGTATTTTTTAAAAAAAGAAGGTTTGTTAAGTCTGCTCAAAGAATTTGGTTAGAAGAGTGTTTAAAAAAATACAGAAAAAACGAATTTGACGAAGCTATTGTTTTTTTAACTTCCACGGAGGTTGCGTTGCTTGTTACGCAACGTTTAGACATAGACATGCCTATATGTATCTTAAATAAAAGACCAGAACTTTATATAGATGCGCCTGGACTACCTAAATTACTAAATACAAAATGTTTTGGTTTTATACTTTATTTTCCACGCTTGATAAACCCTAAAAACAGAATTACAGAGTTTATTGATTTGTATAGTGATCTTGGCCGTGTATATTGTTAAAGTTTTCTTTGGTATTAAAAGAATCATCGGGGCCGTAACGGTCACCTACACCAAAACCTAACCCTACAGGACTACTCAAAGAAGCATATCTTAGATTTTTACGTTTTAAATCTTTTTTTTCTTCTGTTTCAGAAGTTTGCCAGATTTTTCCCGCAATTCGTAAAGGTAAATACTTATCTAACCTTTTTCCATATTTCTGTAAAGGTTTTACACCAGCATATTCAACTCGGCTTTCATGTAAAGAAGGTCGAATGTGGTTAAACATTGTACTTGTAGAGTCCTTGCATGGACCCAACATCTGACCGCTGAGTTGGAGGCGCAGCAGCCATTCTCATAAAGTAAGGGTTATATAAGTTTGAAAAAGCTTGACTTCCTTGAACACTTTGGAATGCTTGAATAGGAGCAGACAAAGTTCCATATAAACGAGAAGCGCCACGCTCACTTGTCCCGGCAATTAAACCTGTTCCCGCTGCCGTTGTCCCTCTTAGACTACCAACATTAGAACTAGCTAAGTTTGCTAAATTCTGTGTAGCCGCTTTAGTTGTATCGACAGCTGCTCTTGCATAACCGGAAGCTTGTGACCCCACTCTTTGAGAGGAAGCTTCTGCTGCTTTAGCAACAGCAGAGTTAACTTTACCCATATCGTACATTACTTTTGTTCCGTAATCCTTCATCTGGCCGCCAATGGCGCCCATAGCATTTCTATAAGAAGGAGACGATAAAAGCTTAGGATCAAAATTCTTTATAGAAGCTTCGTGTTTTGCAANAGCAGCATCTATTGTAGATTTAAAATAATCTCTAAACTTTTTAGATAAATCTGAAGTTTTAGTGCCGGTTAGNGTATCTATTGAACCNAGAACACCTGCTTGTTTAGATGTGTAATCTTGCTCTCGGCCTTCTGCTGCACCTTTAGTTGCAGCTTGCGCATTCATCGCAAGAATAGCGCCTATATTTGTAGCAAGTCCGTCAGCCATTATCCAAAAATAGGAAGACCTTTCCCAATTCTATCACGAATAAGATCTTTAATCTTCATAACCTCTGCATCTGCTGAAGTAGAACCCGGATTAAAGAAATCCATAGAAATATGAGCCCCAGTAGTGGATCCAGTTCGCCCTTGAGTTCCTATGTACGTGCCCGGATTTATTACATCTCCTGGCTTAAGATCCTGGTTTAATTCATCAAAGTGCGCAATTAATGTATCTACTACTTTTCCTTGAGGTGTTTTAAACCTGAGCTCGACATTATTTCCGTAACCACGTGTGGTGGCTCCTTTCTCTAAATTAAACTCTCTGGGATCTTTAACTACTTTTAAAACTTCTGCTTGAAAAGGAGCTACAAATTTTGCTCCTCTTTTACCTCCCTCAATAACAAAATCCATACCTTTTCCCCCAGTATCGTTCGGATTTGTTATAGAAACTCCTGTATAAGCAACCCCTTGTGATGGTTTTGCTGCAGTTTCAATATTTTTACCTGCGTTTTGAGCAAGATTACCTTGTCGCATGTTATTAACAAGTTGTTCTAAGTCAGAAGCAGCTTGGTTGTATCCTTGCTCTGCTTTTGCAACATTTAAATAACTGTTAACTAAATCAATAGGATCCTTCATAGGCGTTGTTTTGACCATAGCACTCATAGCTTGAGATCTATATATTTCTGCAGCGTCTTGATTACGAGGGTCTTCACTGTCTTCTAACTCGGAGGCTAACTGCAGTAAAGAAGAAGCCTGTAAATATTCATTCGGAGCATCCGTTTTTACAGCCGTAGAAGCAATTAAATTTTTAGAGATTGTTTCATTTAACGCTTCATTAAAGTCAAAAGGTTTAACTTTAAAAGGAGTTGTCTCTGCATTTGCATTTGTTTGCTGATTAGGTACTTCGGCTTTAGCACCAAAACTAGGTAGATCTCCTAGAACACGTCTAGCGTTCTCATAAAGATCGCCCCCTTGCCGAAAACGTTTTGCTGCACTAGAAACAGAAGTACCAAAAGAATCTTCCTTACCTAACGAAACATTTGGATTACCTCCTAAAACTGTTGCGTAAGCACGTTCAATCCCCATACCTGGCTTATACCCTCTGTCCAAAAGAAATTGAACAGCACTCGGCATCTGTTCCGCACGAGTATATTTACCAATACGAGAGGGATTTAAGTATTTTGCTCTTTCCCCCGGTCCGAATTGGATCATCCCATAGTGTTTTCCTCCCTCACCACCCCAAATATTGGGGTCCATATTGGTTCCTGACTCTAAAGAAAGAAACCCTCCTAATTCGTATGGATTAAGTTTTAATTTTTGTGCAGCCTCAAATATCGCTGCACGATCAGCTGGAGGTAAAGATCCAATGCGAGGGTTTGGCATAATTATCAGAGTTTTATCTAACCCAGTTTGATTCGGCCTTGAGACCTGGTGCAAATACGGCTTGGACAGACGTAATTAAGCTGAAAGTAACTGCAAGGTGGCGAACAAAGCTAGGGCAAAGAATCATCAAATTAAAGCAACAACACTGGCTCCCGCAAATCAAAAGATTTTTGTCCAGTTGGCTTGGGCTTACATGAGGAGCAAAGCCAAGAATAAATTTAACCTCGATATTACTTTAGCTAAACAAACAATAAGTATAAAAAGTATTAATTTTCGACTGAAGTTACATCGTCATCAAACAAATCTATATTCGTATCCACAGCGATTCCGGCGTCATCCATTACAGAAAGATAAGCCCGCTCACGGCAAATAAGTCGGTAAATAATATTCCAAAAAAACTGATCTCTTTCTCTGTTCTTAAGAGAATGAGCTTTATTGCGGATACGAGTCAGCGTAAATTCGTCCTCAAGCGTCAAGCCGCAGTGGACTCTTTTTTGTCCTTCAGCACAATCTCCATTCATCGGCCTGCTACAGGTGCCTTAATTGTAGCTAAATCCAAACCTTTTCGAATTTCAGAAACCCGAAAATTAAACTACCAGTTTCGGCAGCTCCAAAAACCCGCTGTTAGTTTGCTCTTGGGCTCATCACAGTTATGACGCGCACGAAAATTACGCCTTCGCTCGGGGTCATCACGTTTAATTTCCATATTTGCGTCTCCAAATCTAACTAAGCGAACTTGATCACCTTCTTTAGCGGCCACGGAAAACTTTTTTCCTCCCTGTTTATCCCGTTTTGGTTTGTTATACCCTTGAAAAATTTCCCCTGCCAGTCGAATTGTCATCTGAGCTGAATATCTTTTCAAATTATAGAAAACCTAAAGGCAATCAAAAAAATTCACAAACATTAAATTCGTCTAAGGGTCAAAAACTTGTGTTGCGCACAGAGCTAACTAGGCTAACATAAGCTCGTCTGATTCTTTCTTGCATACAAGCTGTATGGACGCCAAAACTTTGTTGACCATTGCGGAAACTGCGAAATTACTTAACTGTAGTTCGGGCTTTGTTCGTAAACGTATTGCTCTGTCAGAATCCAATCAGAACGGAGGCTGGCCTAAGTCTGTGTACATCAATCTGCAACCAAACGGAGCTAAATCGCTGTACCGCGTCAACAAAGAAGCACTAGAGTCCTTCCTCCAAGACTCTAAAGAGGAAGCTACAGTAGAAGAATCCGGTCTAGAAGCCTGTTCTTTAGCTTCTTTCTGATATGACTTACTCGGATTCCTTCACCCAAACACAAATGCAGCCCACAATCGCAATGGAGTCCGAGCAAGAGTCGATTCAGCCCGAAATCGAGCAGCCAAAGACAACAGTACAAGGCATGGTCGAAATTTTAATTGACTATGCCTCATACTTACACCAGCTTTACGCCCAGTCTCACTTAATCCACTTAAATATCGAAGGACCTTTATTTTTTCCAATACATGATTTTTTAAAAGAACAGTACGAAGCTCACATCGTACAGTTTGATAAAACATCGGAGTTTGTTAGAACTTTAGATTATTTAATGCCCATGTGCCACCGTGGACTAACACAAGCACATAAAGGGTTTAAACATGTTAAAGATTACGACACACGTAATATGCTCACTACTTATTTAAAAAATTTAGAAGATGCTGGGATGACAGCAAAAGATGTATTGGAATATGCCCGAGATCTTGGAGCAATTGACGTTGAAAACTATATGGCGGAACTTGCGGGAGACATGTTTAAAGCAGCGTGGATGCTTAAATCGACACTGAGGTCTAAGTAAAGGCCCAACCATTAAGGGCACGAACAAACAAGCCACTAGGTGTGGTCCCAGAACTTTGCACTTGATAAATAAGAGTTCCAGACGAATAACTGGTGGGGCTAGGTAGTCCACTAAGTAATACTAAAACCGAAGGTGTTCCTGCAGAAGTGACCACGCCGCTAGCAAGTATTGCTCCACTAGCTAAAAGCGCAGTATTTGCTGTAATAGAACCACTAGCAAGTATTGCTCCACTAGCTAAAAGCGCAGTATTTGCTGTGGTGGCGAAAGCTGTTATCGCACCACTGGCGATTATGCAAGAGTTAGCCTGGGTAGCAAAAGCCGCTGTATCCGAAAAACCAGCATATATTTTTGTCCATGCTGAGCCCGTCCATACTTTTAAGTAAGGATTTCCTGCTGTAGCGTCTGTCCACAGCTCTCCGATTGAGTTTCCCGCTAACCCTACAGGCACCGCATTAGGTGCTGTAGTTCCATAAGGGGTAGGTCCAATTTTAACTATGTTTCCCGCAGAGTCCTCAAAGTAAACTCCTGGATCAGCAGCACCAAAGTTTATGGATAGCTCACCATTAACAAGAATGTTTCCACTAGGTCTATCTGAAGCATTACCAGATCTTTTAGATAAGATCGTAACTGGCGTTGAAGTCATTTTAGTAAGTTCCTCCGTTTATAAATGAGGGGGGAGAACTAGGAGGTACTAGATTACCATTATTATACTGACCTCCGTCTATGCTGTTCGGAGAGCTGGTAACAATAACTCCATTAGCATATGTTCCTCCGTCGTAAGTTTCCTGAGGTAAAGTACCAGGATTTAATGGGTTAAAATCGTCAATTGTAAATAATTCAAAATTTGTATCTTGTAGTTCGGTAAGATCGTCTAATTGACCAAAGTTTAACGTTTTGGCAATCATATTGTATTTATCAGAATAAAGTAAATGCTTCGGTAGCCCGCTTAAAGAAGGACTGTAACGTTGCCACCAAACAAGATCTTCTTCTCGTTTCAAATAGCTCATTTGTTTTTTTAAATCAATCTCAAATTTTTCACGGTAATACTCGTTCATCGGTTCATCATTTGGTTGGGGTAACCGAAACGATGTAACATCCGACAGATTAAATCTTCTTTGCATATCCCAGAAAGAAGCGTATATGTGTTTACACCATTTAGGCTGAAAATAAAATAAAAACGGATCCGAGTAAATAGCTGTGTCTGAATACACAGGAGCGGTATAAATTTTATTTAAATAAATAAAACCAAAAGTTCTCACATAACCAGGGTAATCAGCTGAAGCTGCTTGTCGAGTAGGAGCATCTGGGCCAGCATCAAAAAAACCAGGATCTATGTTAAGTACTTTTGTATAAGGGTATCGTTGTTTCAAGGAAAGGTTATAAAAATTAAATCCTTCCCTATTTAAAAAATCTTGACACGAACACTGAACTCGTATCTCAGTGGTTAAGAATTCACCAACGGCAGGAGGCCCAGTGGCAGGAACAACAATTGTATTGGCATCTACCACGGACCAACTTGCGTCGTCTGAGAACGAAAGAAATAAAGTGTTAAAGTCTGGATTTATACTCGGAGTAGTTACTACTCCGTTAAAACCTACTGCTACAACTGTGTAGTTGTTGTATCCAAACTCTTTTTCGCTACCATCCGCTCTAAATCTATTGGATAATACCTCTCCAGCAAAATAAGAAATAGGAGAACCAAATCTTTGACTTAAAACAACGGCATAAGTCGTATCGTTATATTGAGTTACAGATTGAATTGAGATACCAAAGTCCAAAAAGTTAAAAGTATCCCGTGGGCGAATACCCACCATGTGCATTCTGGTATCGGCACGGCGCGTTGGATATACAAAGAATAGACCGGGTATGTAACCTCCTACACCAGCAGTGCCTGAGACGTAATATTTAAAAGATGAATAAACTAGACCGCTGTACGCACCTTGTGCATACATACTAAGTTCGTAGCCACGGCGCCAACGAACCCAAAGGGAAGCATAATCATAGTCACTTAAAATACTAAAATCTTTTGTACCAACTGCAGGTCTGAACCTACGTTCAAAAGGTAATGGGTTTATAAGTTGAGCTTTATTGTCAGCACCAGCAATGTTTGAAATAGATTCAAAAGAGCCAAGTGACTTTTGGTTCTTAAAGGAAAAACTGTCAGAACCTTTTTTGCGAGACACGGATCAATAGAACCCACCTTGCGCAAAGACAGTGATACCAGAGGGGCTTAGACCACCAGAAACTGCAGCGGGGCCATTACCTATGTAACCGACACAGAGAATGTATCCTTTTTCAAGATAAAGTCCTTCACCTTTGCCTACTTCAATAGGGCGAATAAGAGTTGTATCACCAACACCAGGTACGGGAGCGTTTATAGCAGGTAACTCGATTCTTTGAATATTTCCTTCAGTAGCTCCGCTGAGTCCAACTTCAACCTTGGATAGCATTAGAGCTGTGGAAGTTGAAGGAGCAGATTGATTTGGGGCGTATACGTAAAAAATTAATTCACAAGTCCTTCTGCCTCCATTATTTGGATAACCTTCATTACTGACTAGAAAAATATCTTCAACTAAAGCAGCATCTTCTGTAGGCAAATCACCCACGCGGACAAGTTGAACTAGATTCGCAAACGAAGGGTTTGTGGGATCTACAGTTGATGTGCCGCTATTGATTTTAGCCCCTCTTAAAAAAGGGCGATCAATAAGGCAAGGTTGCTTGTTTGTGGAAGTAGAAGCCATTTAAAACTCCGAATGCCCTGCACAACTATTGGGTTTGGTTAAAGTCTAGCGCGTATTCTTTAGGCTATAGACGAGCCAGTAGAAGCTGAGCTTAAGTAGTCGCCCATGTTCTTGTTGAACAACCCGGCAATAACAGCAGCTAATCCAGCAGTATTTGATTTAGGGTTATTCAAATAATCAGTTAAGAGGTCCCCACTCATACGTTGCCTTGATTTTGCTAGTAACTCTTTAGAGTAACCAGTTGGGCTACCCTTAGAAGCTCCGATAACGTCTCCGGCAACTCCAAGACCCATACCTATAGCCGAAAGCCAATCAAAATCCTTAGGTTTGTTTTTATCAATACTATATTTAGACGTATCGACTCCAATTCCTTTACCGAACGCTAAATCGACATCTGAAGGACTAGACCCATAAAAACTTGGCGAAGACGCAACCCCAAAGGTTGCTGACTCAATCGGTTGAAAACCGCCAGAAAAATCAAAATCATTAAAGGGCATGACTACTCTCCTGGTTTAATTGCCGAGTAAGGAAGGATCCATTGACATTTTACCTAATTTAAGCTCCATAGCCCTTTTTAACATCTCGTCTGAAATCTGAGCCGTTGCTTCCGCACGTTCAGGTGCTTGATCTATAAATTGTTCGGCTGTTTGCAAAGTTGGTTGAACAAGAGGTTGAGTAGCGTCGGCTAACTCAGTAGCTTCTTGACTTCCAGAAACATAAGCGTTAGCGTTAAAGTGACTGTTAGCCACAGCATTTCGAGCCAAGTTAGCTCCCATAGGGGAGTTAACCATTGTTCCTTCTACGTTACTTGCCGATTGTTGATTTACTGGGTCACTAGACGATAACTCTCTAGGAGAAGGAAAATCAGAGCGATTATTTAAATTCTGTTCTAACTGTTTGTTATAAACAGCAAGAGCAAGTCCTGGGTTTGACTCCGCCCACACGGCTAAATCGCGAGTAGCAGGATCTTGCGGTGAGTAACCTAAATTTTTCAAAATTTCAGGTAATAAAACTTTACCTGCAGCTTGCTGTGCTTGCATAGTCAGCACATAATCGCGTTGCTCATTTGTTATTCCTTTGGGAGCGCCTTGTTTGGCATATTGCTGTTTTTGTTCGTTAACAGCTTGCTCTCGTGCTCCGCTAAGCATTAGTTTTGGCGTACCCATTAAAGGATTACCTGCCATAAAACTTGGAGAATCCGACATTGCTTGAGCGGAAGCCACGCTGTTAAGTACGCTTTCTAGATCCGCTGCTTTTAGCCCAGAGGTAAGAGAACCTAAATCGCGAGTTTGTACACCACCCGTGGCGGTAGCTAGCTCCATCGCTGTTGGACTAAGACGATTAGCGTCATCTACAAAAAATCTAGTGAAAGCAGCGGATGCGGGTGTCATGGTGTTACCGGGAGGAGTAGTTTGAGGAAGAGGATTTTGATTAATTACGGCTTGTTGCTGACTACCTGGCACATAACGACCTGCGTCAGTACGGTTTGTATTAAATTCTTGGTCACGAGCTTTGATCCTGGCGTAAGATTCTAATCTTTGTGCATCAGTTAAATTTTCAGGTATGGATCGTTGCTGACTACCTGGCACATAACGACCTGCGTCAGTACGGTTTGTATTAAATTCTTGGTCACGAGCTTTGATCCTGGCGTAATCTTCTAACCTTTGAGCATCCGGTAAATTTTTTGATAATTTTTGTATTCCTGATGCCATTAAAGGTAAAATCGAAGTGGGACCTCCTGTAAAGCCTTGTGCCACACTGTATGCGGCTCCTTCAGGGGAAAGAAGTCCTCCTAATTGATTTCGCTGTACAGACCCTAGGTATGATGACCTTGCTGCACCCACTAAACCTGCTCCTACCGAAGCACGGCCTAACATAGAAGTGCCGTTAGGACCTATATCTTGGAGAAAAATTCTTAGATCGCGAGAAGTGGGTAGTAAAGAACCACCTGGTGTTTTATTTATTGTTGCTAATTGACCGGGGGGTTCTTGTGTGGCTAAGGCGCCATATCGTGCAAGAGCACCGTATCTATCTAAAGAGCCGCCTGGATTTTGGTTAGGTACAACAGGAACAGAGGGAGAAGGAGTCGCTCTGATATCAAAAAGACCTAGCTGACCTGGTGAAACAGGATTAGGACGAAAAGAAGGGGGAATCGGTGTGCGACCTTGATTTACAGGTACTGGATCCGTACTTATAAAAGGCTTTCTGCTTCCAGAAAAATTCTGCGCATTTCCACTTCTAGTTAAGAGAGAACCTTGCTTAATTCCTTGCGAAAAAAGTTCTACAGCTCTGCGTAAGTTAGGTTCCACGTAAAAGCGGGGCTACTTCTTGTTTAAATATAGCGCTCACCTCCATTTAGTGTAAAAGTAAATCCTGTCGGCCCTTGCTGTATCA
>JGI10211J34971_10002143_pt1 | contig 16221 bp, 10 predicted proteins | sample Etolagsediment_FD_34971 | JGI IMG/M metagenome (IMG submission 34971) | reverse complement strand
GAAACTTAATGCAGTACATTTACTCACCCAAGCATTACTATAAACGAGCGATGACCTTCCTTCGGGAATATAAGAGGCCAAAGGTGAGGACCCCCCTGGATTTTCAACGTCTGCTGGCAGTTGTGCGTTCAAGCATTCGCCTGGGTATTTTCGGCAAGGAGCGATTCCACTATTGGAAGATCATGCTCTGGACGCTTTTTTACCGACCTAAAATGCTCCCGCTGACTATTACGCTTGCGATCTATGGCTATCATTTCCGCAAGATCTGCAATTTATAGATCGCGTAAGCACTTGACAGTAGTAACTAAAGAGCTCCCTGGAGAAATACTATTGTTTCGAATCGCAGACGACATACCAATGGTGGTATGATTATGAGATTCAATCTTAACTACAGGTAACTTATAATAAGGGGGTTAGGATGAACATCTATGTGGGTAATTTGTCGCACGAGGTAACCGAAGAAGACCTAAAACAAGCTTTTGAGGGCTTTGGGGAGGTCGAAACTGTCAAAATCATTAAGGACAGGTACAGTGGAGAGTCAAAGGGATTCGGTTTCGTGGAGATGCCCGATAAAGCTGAAGCTCAATCCGCTATCGAAGGCCTGAACGGCAAAGATTTGAAAGAGCGTCCTCTTAGGGTTGATGAGGCTCGCCCTCGTTCTGAAACCCGTCGAGGTGGAAGCCGACGCCACTATTAAGCGGCGCTCCAAGATAACCATTGATTTATCCAGCGGCCCAATTAGAAGCCCTGTAGGGGCGTTCCTTTTTTCAATTTGGAAAGGAGAGATTATAATGCAGACAAGACACGGAAGATGGTTTTGGGCACTCGTAGCAGCCTTGGCTTTTGTATCGATTGCCTTGCTTGCATCGGCATTAGAAAAGCAGCCTTCAAAGGGTAGAGTTGCGGTGGTTAAAGGGTCAGTAATTATGCAGGAGGATTTTGACAGAGAGATGGACCATGTCCGTCACCAGTTCTTGAGCATGGGAAAGCCACTCACCGATTCCCAGATTCCGGAAATCAAAAAAGAAGTCCTTGAAAACCTTATTAACCGTGAGTTGCTCTACCAGGAAAGCCAAAGGAAGGAAATCAAGGTTGATGAGGCGGCAATCAATGAACAGGTGACGACACTGAAAAGACGATTTCCCGATGAAGAAGAATTCAAGAGTGCGTTAATAAAGGCAAATCTCTCTGAGGCCGACCTAAAGGCTCGCATTAAACGGGGGGTGGCCATTCAACAATTCATTGATACCTACATTGCTAAAAAGGCTACGATTTCAGGCCAGGAAATCAAAGCCCTTTATAAGAGCCGCCCAGATTTATTCAAACAACCTGAGCAGGTGCGGGCCAGCCACATTCTGATCAAGGTTGACCCCAAATCGGATGAATCGCAAAGAGCTGTGGCACGAAAGAAGATTGAGAAAATCCAGCAGAAACTCAAGCAAGGTGAGGATTTCGCAGCTCTTGCCAAGGAGTTCTCCCAAGGTCCCAGTAGTTTCAAGGGTGGGGACCTGGGCTACTTTGGCCGGGGTCAGATGGTGAAGTCTTTTGAAAAGGCGGCTTTTGGCTTAATGCCGGGTGATGCGAGTGACATTGTCGAGACCAGGTTTGGATATCACCTGATTAAGGTTATTGAGAGAAAACCTGAAACTCTCATCGCCTTTGAGGACATCAAAGACAGGCTTGGACAATATCTCATGCAGGAAAAGGTTCGGAGAGAAGTGAGTTCCTATGTTCAGAAACTGAAGAAAAAGGCAAAAGTTGAGAGACTTCTAACGGAAGACCAGTGATAACTGAAACTACATCTCACATGCATTTAGATTCAATGGCCCACCACGAATAATCCTTATCCCTGACAAAAAGTCTATCAAAGTCAAAAGCGGAAATAGCCATGTTGCATATCTGCAAATAAAATTGTGGTCTGAGCTTAATTCACAGACAACTGTTGATTATAAACCACCGTGGAGGACCATACTGCCTTAGGCCTTTTGTTCATTGATTAGATTGCTGATATACTATGGAATATCTTGCCACTCTATGAATTTCTATTACCCATTGGATACGATAGGAATATCCGAAACTAATGCCATGTGAGATTATCGTATTAGGAAGTTACGGGCAGGTCAAATAGAGCGTCTGGCGGTGTCAGCCCCCTATAACCTCCTTTAGGGCCCCTGGGATCTCAGGGTACTGAAACATAAACCCTTGCCTGAGTAGCTTTGCAGGGATAACCCTCTGGCCTTCAAGAACCACCGATCCAAATTCCCCGAGCACAAGTCGAATCAAAAAAGCAGGTGCCTTGAAAAAAGACGGTCGCGAAAGCGCCTTACCAAGTGCTGTGGCGAGTTCTCTATTGCGCACTGGATTCGGCGAGCATACATTAACGGGGCCGTGGATATTTTGATTATCAAAGACAAACAGGAATGCGTTCAGAAGGTCTTCCATATGAATCCAGGAAAACCACTGATACCCGCTTCCTAATGGCCCACCTACAAATTTCTTGAATGTGGAAATCATCTGACCTAAAGCGCCTCCTGTCTTGCCCAGAACAATACCAAATCTGGTTATTGTCACCCGAACTCCTTTATCCGCAGCCTTGAGAGCTTCCTTTTCCCAATCCACACAAACCTTTGCCAGAAAACCATCTCCTGGTCTATCTTCCTCTATCAATTCCTCATCATATTGAAAACCGTAGTATCCCACTGCTGATGTGCTACAAAGCAGGCTGGTACTTCCATCACCCATGGCCTCTCCTACATTACGTGTTGTGAGAATTCTACTGTTATAAATGAGCTGTTTGGTTGTATCATTCCATCGCTGAAAGATCGAGGTACCTGCCAGATTGATCACTGCATCGTGTTTTTTAAGCTCTTCTTGCCATGCTCCTGGAGCTGTTGTGTCCGCAGATACGTATTTAACCATTTCAGGTGTATATGGCTTCGGTTCTGGCGAATGGTCTACAACGGTGACCTCGTGACCTTTTTGTAAAAGCCGTAAAGATAGCTGTGTGCCTACAAACCCAAGTCCACCCGTAATAAAAACCTTCATGGTATCTCTGCTCATCGCTCTTTACCAGGCCCGATGAGTGGTAAAATCTTGTCAACATTGAAGAATACTAGATAGCGAGAGGCTTCCTCTACATTTGCGAACACTCCTTTTCCCTTCATGGTTTCAAAATAGTGCGCAAGATCCATCTATAATCTCCTATCTGTGAATGTGTTAATAGATAATAATATTTCAAGGATATAAAAAGCACAATCATTTTTTCTCTTCTTTCTTTCTTTGGATCAGGGGCTTGTGGCTTTTTCCCGGCTATGGGGCGTGAGGGTAGCTTAATAGTTTGATTTTCAGTACATGTCGTCTTATTCTTATAGTGAAAGGTTTCTCAGTAACGTTAAAGACAAAGAGGATGTACCAACGCAGGGGGAGAAGTCCGCCAGCTCTTCAATAGAAGTTAGAGAGGGTAGTATACATATACGCTCATTTCTCACACCTGAAATTATAAGGGCAATAAAAAATAAGAATGAAACGGGGCAGATAAAAGGTAAAATTGCTAAAAGAAGGCTGAAAAATGCCATCTGGCAACCTATTTTACAATGAATTTTACCGGCGGGGTTTCAATAAAATGACGATGCTTGCTCAACCATGTTTGTGTCTTTACGATATGCACGCCACGCTGTATCGGCCATAAAAAGGTGCCGGTAGATGTAGTGGCGATCAATCCACCATCAACGTACCATTCGACTATCGCTCCCTGCGGTATTTCATCTAATTCAAACAAAAACGCTTCTTGTTCATCAGGAATTCTGGGATCCATTGCCAATTGCAAGCCACTGGTGGGGCGCAAGAGGTGATAAGGTTTTTTCTCCTTGTGTAACGCAACTTTTTGGCCTGGTTCAGTGCCAGGGATAAACCATTCACTATAACTGGAGCAATGATGAGCTGCAATGTGCTCTGTATCTCGGCAAATTTCAAGTTGCACAAGCCGGGGGCTCATATAAAGCGGACGGGTATCAATATGACGATTAAGCTCTGCAAATACAGAACGCAAAGCCAATGCTGGCCCTTTCGAACCGGTTATTCCATTCATGGCTGTATGATCTAAGTTACCCATCCAAACACCTATCGTGTATCGGTGATTAAAGCCGATAGCCCAGGCATCACGATAATCACTGGATGTTCCGGTTTTAATAGCGGTTTGAACGGGAAAATTCAGCACTCCTCCATGGCCGAATTCTAATCCGCGAGCATTAGGGTCCGACAAGATGTTACCAATGAGGGAGGCCACTTCCGACGAAAATACTCTTCTTTTAGAATCAGTAGGAATTTCTTTATCCATTATCCTTTTTATCGGATAATAGGTCCCCTGGCTTGCCAAGACAGCATATGCTTGCACCAGTTCCAAAAGCGTAATTTCGCCATTCCCAAGAGCAAGACCATCACCATAATAATCCGGATGTTGCCGCAAACTTCGAATACCCAATTGATGTAAGCATTTTAAAAAATTTTCAACCCCAATAAATTGAATAGTCCGTATAGCCGGGATATTCAAAGAATTTCCCAAAGCATCTCTTAAGGGTAAGAGACCATAATGTATGCGGCTATAGTTGTTATAGGTATGCAGACCAAAACCAACAGGTTTAGCCAAAAAAGAGTCATGAATAAGAGTTGCCGCTGTCCATCCCCTTTCAAGTGCCAATGCGTAAAGAAAAGGTTTAAGTGTAGAGCCGGGCTGCCGAGGTGTTGTTACCGCATCAATCCAGCTTCTATGAATTTTATCGGATCGCCGGCCACCATTTACCCATGCCAGTATTTCATGATCCAGATGATCAATTACCAAGACAGCTCCATCTTTTACACCTTTTTCCCGAAGATCTTTCAAACAATTATCTAAGATTACTTGCACTTTATACTGCAAGAATGCATCCAATGTGGTATGCATCCTGCCGTCAACACTTAAACAGTATGGACGTCTCAGCTGATAGATGTGCTGTACGAAATGACTGGCCTCAACAAGCAGTTCCGTGGTTTTGATATGAATATTCTCTTTTAATATTTGCTCAACTTGATGCTCATCAATCAATCCTCGTTTTTTCATCCGAGCAGCAAGTTGATGAATCGGTTTTGTGATGGCACTGGAGTTTTCACGTAAATTCAGATGAGCCGGTGCTCTTATCATCACCGCCAAAGCCAGCATTTCTTTTCGGTTTAATGTATCCAGATCGCGATCAAAATAAAAACGCGCTGCTTGTACTATCCCTCTGCGCTGACTCGCATAAGGAATTTGATTGAGGTAAAATTCAAAAATATCCGCTTTAGAAAATCTTTCTTCCAATTGCTTGGCCTCAATTCCTTCCAGCCAACGTGACCAGAGAGTTCGGGGACGGCGATGCCACATTCGAATGACCTGTTCACTAATTGTGCTGGCACCCCGTATTGTGCTTAATGCTTTAAAATTCTGCCAAAGAGCATGGAATCGAGCTATCCGGTCAATACCGTGGTGAGTGTAAAAACGCTGATCCTCGGAAATTACAAAAGTTTGTTGAAGAAATTGGGGAATATCATGCAAGGAAATATAATCATGAATATTCCAGCGATTTTGGTAGGTGACCGTCAGCGGAATATTATGGCGATCCAGGATCTGAACCTTCCGAATATTGGATGTATCTAACGTAAGGGAATCTGATATCGGCATAAGATCGGAATTAGTTTTCCAGAGGATCACAGAAGTGAACACAACAAACACGATACATAGAGTGAAAAAAATGTGTTTTCGTATTAATGACTTAATTTTCCTGCTTTTCACGAGGACTTCAGTATTGTTTAATGGTTAAGGAATTTTTATTATTTGTTTACAGTCAATGTGGCTGACACACCTTTTCCAAAAACATCTGGATCATACATCTCCTCGGCATGCACCGGCATCACAATAAATTCCCCAGGGGCAATGACCTGGGCCGTGTAAGACAAATGATAATTACCAGCCGGCAGATATTCAGAATAAAATCGTACTGCGTGATGGCGCAGTTCCTGATGATAAAAACTCCAGCGAGACACACCGTAAGAAGACCAGTCATTGTAGCGAAACCACCAAGAACCACCAGCACGCTGAAATTTGCCCTTATCGGCATCCACCGTGGAAGCGGTTGCCAAATCCCGATTGATCGGCTCCAGTCCGCCGGGCACGGGATCATCAACTACAACAAAATTTCGAGCAGTGGGCATGGAAACAAAGAGATCCACTCGCACCAGTTCACCCCTTTCTAATTCCATGGGGCTTTTGAGCAAAATCCACTGGCCATTGCGCTCAACACTATATTCGCGGTGAATTTCAATGCCTGCGTTGATTGGGTCTACCCTCAACCGGTCGGGCGCATAATACAAACGCGCACTGTAATAAAGTCGCCCTTCCCCTTCTCGCTTCAACATCATTATTAACGCGCGTCCCGGGTCATCTTTCTGAATCGTTCGTTGAAATTCCACTACATCATCCCGTAGATCCACAAAATGCGCGTGGCCCATCAATTTGGTATCAAAAAAAGTACGCAACATCATATTCGGTTTTTCACTTTCATACGAGCGACTATAATCAATCATGGCGTTCATACAAAACATGTTTTCCTGAGTGTTTTCCCAATGATCGCGATTTTTACGGGTTTGAGTGATGTAGCGTACCAATTTAAATGGAACGTCACCAACCAATGAGTCCCCGTCGCCAGTCTGAGCAAATGCGACCAGTGCGCTCAATATAGCTCCGTTGGTTCGTAGTGCTGATGAAAGAATTCTTGCATAGCTGTCGTCGATGACTTCACTAAATATAAATTTACCGCCGGATTGATTGGCATGGCCCAGGATCAAGCTACACACTTCATTTCGGATAGTTTCTGAGTCCGGAATCCCTAAAGCTGCAATTAAAAAATGTGCCTTGCCGAAAAGGCTCATTTCCGACACATGGGGCAGATAGCGTCTCAGATCCGATAGATTTACCTTGCCATGTTGAACTAGAGCTGCCAGGGCCACCGCACGAACTGTGGAAGTCATTCCTTTGGAATAAAAACCGGGCACCACGTTGCGGCGCAACAAAGTGAGTAAATAAGTGTGCAGTTTAGCTTCTACCGTGGACGGAATCTCATAGCCGCTGTCACGCAGCCAATTAAAAGCCAGCGCCGTGTATGCACTCAGGTAAGGGCTCACGTATCGATTATGAGGTATGTAATAGGTCATACCGCCATTGGGGGCCTGATGGGCAGCTGCCCGATCAAGCGTGTTTTGCGGCAGATGCTCACTGCCCTCCCATACGAACTCATCAGACATGTAATGTTTGAGGTTTTGGAAATGGGAGGCCATAACACCTTTCGTGAGAATTTGCTCCCAGCAAATAAATGAGTAATTACGGATATAACGAAAAGCACCTTCGAGATTGCCGATCACTGAAGGGGATAATACCATGCTCACTCGTCCGACATCGGTTCGGATGTTTTTCGGAAAATGAATTCTTTCCCTAACTATTTCGGAAACCGTCGTACCGTAAGTAGCGGCAGTTTCCAGGCTGTAACGCTTTCGGACATCGATAAAATGAACAACTCCGTCGTAATCGAGATCATCACCGCTGCGGGCAATAAACTTTATCCGTCCATCTGCGGTGGTTTTAAGGGGCATCCACACAGTTGAGCGTTTATAAGGTTTCGCCTTTAGAATATGGATTATCTTTTTTATGCTCTGCCCGGGTGCGCTTTCGATGACTCCTTCTGCAGTAATACTTACGGTCAGTTTACGAGGCTGCGGGGTTCGGTTCATGATACTGAAGCCTGCCTGAAAGCTGTCACCTTCAGTCACTTGATTGGGCATTACTGGGCGAATCTCAGTGGGCCGATTAACCTTAAAGCTTGCATCACCCAACCCCATGCGATCACCAGGAGTCACCGCCATGACCAGCACCCGCCAGCCGGTTAGATTGTCAGGGGCCTCAAATTCGATGCTGGCTCTGCCCTGATCATCAGGTATGATGGAAGGATTCCAATAGCTGACAAATTTGAACACAGAACGCATCCCAAAGTCTGCACCACCGCCGCCGGCTGGGGCGGCGCCCTTTTTTTCAAACTTTTGGCGACCGACCAGTCGTAAAAGCAAACTAAAGTTTTGCAAATCAAGGCCATCAATGGTGTAGAATCCTTTATAGGGATCAAAATAGTCCTTACCCTTTACAAGTAAATCAAATACCGATTCGTCCAGTACAGCCACTGCCAGCTCTATCGGCTCTTGATCGTTACCATGCCGAGGAACCGCTTTTAAATCCACTTTTACGCGGTCGCGGGGCTTATACGTATCTTTTTCAGGTGCGACCTGTATACCGATCTCTTTGTATGGGTCAACGACGGGCACCTTTACATAGCCCATGCGAAAAGCTGGTTTTCCTAGATCCACTTGGCCATCACCCAGCGGTTTATCCACCCTGGGTGACATGACCACGACGGACAGAAAATAGCCTGGGATGAAGTCTTTTTCGACGTCAAATTCGATCATGGAAGTGCTGGTGTCCAGGGTTTGAACCCAGCGCTTCAGCACACCATAGCGTTCAATGGTGATCAATGCTTGGGCACCGGGAAACGGATTTTTCACCAAATAGCGCGCTTTTTCTCCAACCTTGTAAGTTTTCTTTTCGGCGATAATCTCCAGCCTGTTGTCCGGCCGATCGTCCCAAACAACGCGTCCTTTTCCCACCACCCATTGATAGAGTTGGCTACTGTGTGGTCGGCCTTTAGCATCTTGAATAATAGCCGTTATTCGGTAAGAACCGGGCTCTTTAGGAGAGAAGCGGCAAATCTCAGACTCTACACCCGATATCAGGTCACAGCTGGCTGTCTTTCTCCATTTATGGGTATATTGAGTCAGATATGCATTACCAGCTCCTTTTACTCGGGCAGCTTTTGTCTCCCTTCGTTCAATGGTGATAGTAATGGGTGTGCCGGCAACCGGTTTGCCCTGTTGGTCAACAACCAGCACATCCACGGTAGCAGGTTTATCCTCATACGAAACCCATCCTTTTGGACGTAAACCGACAAAACGGTCCCGCCCGGCATACTCAGCCGTTGCTCGGCTGCTGATATATTTACCACGATCATCCCGAACTGCGCTTTCGACAACCAGGTTACCAAAGAGAATGTTATTATCCGGCAGTGTAAATAGCGCGATCAGATTACCACTCTTGTCGATGGATTTTTGAACTTGATAAAGTGTCTGTTTAGGTTTGCTTCCCGGCACATAAGTATCGAACCGGAACCCCTTGGCCTTCGGATCATCCGGATAAAAACCTTTGCTTTCTAACTTTACCGTAACACGGGTGGACGCATCCACATAGGGGCCACCGGCATGCAATCGGGCTTGAGTGGTGATCTCCATTTCATCGCCGGGTTTAAACCTTTCACCATTCAGATCGGTGGTTGTCNGGAAAGGCGCGGGTGTGAAGTCACTGATCAACACCCGCATGGGCTCCCATTTCCACTTAGAAAACGTTGCGGATAATTGAAATCGGTACCACCCCACGGCTCCGGTTTTCGGAACAGTAAATTCACCATGGTAAGCTCCATATTCTGATAAAATAACTTCTTTGACATCATGGACGGTCTTGCCCATGGGATCGATGAATTTAAGATGGTATCCTTTAGTCGGAGCAGGCACGAACGTTTCGTTATTTTGATTCCGCACATAGAACTTAAACTGGACGGTATCTCCGGCCCTGTATATGCCCTGTGCTGTTGTGCCCCAGGTGTGAATGTGGCCATACCGTTTGCGCATGTAGGAAAAAACGGAATACTGAGATGCGCGGTAGGTATCTACTCTAAATTGATAGTCCAAAGGTATCAGCGCCATGTTATCGGCTTTTTCAATTCGCACAAAAAACCGGGGTTCTTTCATTCGATACGCATGGAGAAATTTTAGTTTAGGATCGATCGATTCAGTACCATCCAGCATAGCTGTGCCGGATGAATCAGTTCTTGCCCGCGACAAGACATCAGGTTGCTGTGATAAGGCAGCATAGGTATCTGTGTATATCTTTACTGTGGCATCAGCGACCGGTTTACCGGTTTTTAAATCACTCACCCATACCAAAGTATTAAAGTGACCCACCTTAACATGTACGTGAAACGGTGTCACCTGAGCAAAAAACCAACGATCCCAATGGTATTTGGAGACATGTGGAGTGGAATCCACAATTCCCTGGACTACGCCGGATTGGCCATCAAGCATCTCCCGGACTTGGAGTGGAATTTTAAAAGCGATATCTTCAGCTTGTGGTACAAGGATTTGTTTCTTTTGCGAAGAGCGCTTACCATCACTGGTTAAACGGTCGTATGTGACCGAAACCTCTTCAAGGTTGGTTACTACTAAAGGCATCTCCGAATCGATCGCCTTTTCCAGCACGGCTTTTGGATGGGTAATTGCATAATCCGGCAAGCGATGATCGGTGGCAAATATCAGATCAATGGGAGCAAGCAGCGTTCGTCCGAATTCGTCCTTAAAGTTATCAGGATCGCTTCGTATATTATAAGCCTCATAAGCCTTCAAAACNCCCGGCAACCAGACTTTATATTTACGCCTCTGCTTATGGGGTGAACGAAGACGGGAATAACTATGGCGATTGGCCCAGGGATCATAATCAGTTCTTCCACCGGCCAAATCTGGTTCAATTGTCACATGGTTTTTAACCTCCTCGTCAATCACTGGAGCGGTAAAAACCAGTCCAATGCGTTCCAATGGGTTACATCGCTTTTGTTGGTCTGTCGCGGTCTCTGAATCGATCATTATCTTTTTCTTATTATTGTTTGTGCATTCAACTCCCTCAAAGGCAAACTCCGGGAAGGTATGAAATTCAACCAGCATTCGATTTTCCACTCCTTTTTCAGGTCCACGGTATGAAATCAGACCAGGTTCTACCTTAAGCTCAACTTTTGTATCTAACGCCAACTCAATTTGTGGTGATACTAACCAGACGCGTCTCGCTTCACCTCCGTTGGTTTTCTCTTCTTTCTGCTTTCCTACTTTTTTCTGGTTGGAGTTTTCCTTGGAGCCTGTGATGAGATAAAGTTTTTCTCCTGGGATTGGGAGAGTAAATGGCGTTTCTTTAACGTCAGGATCAGGTTCCACCTGAAGAGACATTCGTTTGCTTTTTTCGTTTAAAACCGTCATGAAAACATGGTTTTTCACAGACTTTTTTGAGACAGGTTGATTAAAGGTTATACGAATAAAGGGCATTCCTGGGGCTTTCCAGGTTTTGAACCAGACATATCGTACTTTAGGTCGTTCTGTGAAGAACGTGTGCTGTACCGGCTCAGCAAGGGTCGATCCGTCCTCTGTTTTGATGCCCGGTGCAACCAAGATTTCATAGCGAGTAGCCGGGGTCAATGCGGTTTTTCCCCCTAACTGGCAGGCCAATGCACTTGGATTTAACCAACGCCACTGACAATCTAATGCCGGGGCGATAGTAATGGGTATTTCGGATGCATCGCGTTCCATGCGCCCAACCGGTACCACCGGCCGGTTGAACTGGAAGACGATCTGACGACCAGGCGGTACATCTTCGCCAGAAGGCGTGATGCGTAGAAGTTTTAGCTTTTGTCTGTTGTTATTAAAAGTCGAGGAATCAAAGGCAGAAGCGTTAAAAGAAAGAAATAATATACCTAAGGTAATCAAAGTGAATAATTTTAAGGATCGATTCATAAAACCTCCAATAGCAATCATTCAAAATAATAAAAAAATCATATCTTTAATACTCCTCGTTTGGATTGTATCAATTCTTTTTTTGTAATGCCATAGGTTTTGCACACAAGGTGGTGAATTATTTCTTTATCAGGAGCCAATACTTTTGAGTCCGGTACCTCTCTATGCGCTTTTCTTTAAAAAACGGTGTTTACCCCAATAGAGGAAATCTTCGTTTTCTAAAAGAGAAGGGGGCTTCTTTTTTTGAAAAATCAGGCTTATTTCTTCTGTGCCCTCCTCGGCCATGAATTCCCTGTAGGCCCTTTGGCCGGATGCTTGTATAGCGTCCCCTGAATAATTGACCATCATATGTATGGGCTCGGTTAAAACACTCCTCAGAAACGTAGCGTTTCTTTCATCTATAACCCTGAAGCAAAGCGCCAGGGTCATTTGCTGAGTAGAGACTCCATGTATCTGACGCATACACCGTGACAGATTCCCATCAGGGGTCTGGAGGAGCAGATGATACTGGGTGGGCATAATGCAGTATGCAGCAATTTGTATATAAAACAGGTCAGAGGATTCCTTAAGGAGTGCAAGGAAGGGGGCTTAGTCATTTCTTTTTGTGAAGATCTCTTTCACTCGCCTCCCTCGATTCATCACGTGGGAGAAGGCTCCAGGGTATTCTATTCGCAATGGACGAGACACAGTCTCTTTTTATTCCATTCTTCAATAAAGGTCAATCGGTGACCCCTTTACGGCCTGAAAGCCAATGTGAGTAATCTAAGTAAATATGCGCTAGTGGAGCATGGGCTGAGGGTGAGGGGTTCTTTTTTTGATTAGTTTTCCGTTTACGATGAAGCTCGTTATGATGAGCCTCACTGTTTTCAGTTTAAACCCGCTTTTCGCAAAGCGGCTAGACGTCGTTCCAGGTGGGATTGATCCTTAAAAAAGCTCATCTTGCGCACATATTCCAATGAAAAAGTGGGATCAATCCTGAGAATCTCTGCCACATGCTCCCGGGCCTCATCCAGACGGCCCATCTCGGCACAGACCTCGGCCAAACCAAGATATGTCCAGATTGGATTGTAATCTCGCACCCTGCTAGGTTCCAGGAGCTTTTGAAAGGTTTCAATGGCCTGCTCGTAGCGCCCTGCCATGCGGCACATCTGAGCCAAGAAATCCAGGCTCCATGCCGGGCAATAAGGGCTGAGACGGACGGACTTCTCAGCCAGGGAAACAGCCTCCTCGAATCTGCCCAGGTAAAAAAGGGTCTGGGCATAAAGCATGTGGGCCAGGGAATCACTGGGTCCGAGCTCGATTGCTCTCTGACCGGCTACAAGGGCCTTATCGTAGTCACCTTGGAGTGTGTAGAAGGCGGTCCAAAAGGTATGTACTTCAGCCTGTGTATCGTCCAGTTCAAGGGCCTTTTGACCGCATTCCATGGCCCGCTTCAATGAATCGTCCGGAGAATGACTGAAACCTAATCTGACTTCCAAATTGTGGGTAAAAGCCAATGTGGTCCAGGCATTTGGATATGCGGGATCAAGCCTTATGGCCTCTTCAGTCAGCTCCCTGGCTTTTAGGATATCTTCTTTACTAAAACGTTCGATAAGGCTTGCCGCCTTGACCAAGAACCCCCAGGCCTGAAAGTTGGTCGTGCTTTTGCGCCATAACCAGGCGTATTCCCCACGGGTCAGTTCAACCTGAAGAGCTATTCCGACCTGGAAGGAGATCTCATCCAGGAGGTTGAAGAAATCGGTCATTTCGCGGTCGTACCGCTCTGACCAGCGATGGTGCCCGGTCGTTGCATCAATGAGTTGAGCAGTGATTCTAAGCCGATCACCCGCCTTTATCACGCTCCCTTCAAGCACATATCGGACTCCAAGTTCCTCGCTCACCTGCTGAACATTGACCGCTTTACCTTTGTAAGTGAAGCTTGAGTTGCGTGCGATAATAAACATCTCTGGGATTTTAGACAGCGTGGTGATTATGCTCTCACTGATCCCATCGGCTAGGTATTCTTGAGTGGGGTCGCCAGTCAAGTTGTCAAAGGCCAATACCGCGACAGAGGGCTTTAAAGGCAGCGATAAGGTCCTCTTATCTTCTTTCTTAGGCTCCATGAGAATTCGATAAGCCCTTACCGGCTCAGCGATGTTTTTAACCTTCTGTTCACCCAAGTAGTCATAGTTTGCCTTTAGTTTATTTTTGATTTGATCATAGACGATTCTAGAGATGCAGATTCCGCCAGGATCGGCCAGTCCCTCCAGTCGGGCGGCGATGTTCACCCCATCGCCGTAAATCGCCTCGTCTTCCTCAATCACATCCCCCAGGTTGATCCCAATCCTAAAGGCCATCTTGCGGTGTTCGGGAAGGTCTGCATTTCTCATCTTGAGTTCTTTTTGGAGCTCCATCGCTGAGCGAACTGCATCAACAACACTAGGGAATTCTGCCAACACATTGTCACCTTTTGCATCCACGACCCGACCACCATGCCCCTGTATAAGATTTTTCACCACCTTACGGTATGCGGTAATTGTTTGAACGGTAGCTTCTTCATCATCCTGCATAAGACGGCTATACCCAAAGACATCTGCGCTGAAAATGGCAGTCAATTTACGTTTGCTCTGCTCATCATTCATAATGTTACCTCTTCTTCAAGAAATGTTGTACCCCAGAGAGACCCTTAGTAAGGTGTAAGAATTCACTCAAGGCTTTGTTATCAACATCATATGGTTTCTCTCTATGTTTTTTAGAAGTTTAGAGTTGTGCTATTAGGTGGATAGCCCCAATGCAATGGAGTCCATACATAAGATAGCAATTTCGAGGAAAATATCTATGTATTGTGTGGTGTTGAGATGATGCCACATTCAACACAGAATGATAATTTTATACGAAAGCAAGCTGTCAAAAGGTTTCTAACTGATAGAATTCCCTTAGTTTTACGGAAACGATAGGTGAAATGATCTTGTATGTCAACAGAAAATTATATACAATATATACTTAACTTGGGTGAGGCTATGACGGGTGAGACTTTACCTGATCTCTATCGCCATTGCTTAGTCGACAACCTTTTTTTATCAATCCCTTTATTCACAATCTACACATTTCGTTTATTTTTTCCCAAAGTTCGTGTTTTCCCTGGCCGGTTTTGGCGGAAAAAGCGATAGGATGATCAAGGCCTTCATTGATGAGCTCCTTTGAGATCGAATCAATTTGTTTATGTGCTCGACTCTTTGGCAATTTATCTATCTTGGTAAGTACGATAATTGGCTTGATTTGAAACATCTTTAGCCAGTTTAAGAGATTGAAATCATCTTCTCCAGTTTTTCGCCTTATGTCTATTATCACCACAGCTGCTTTTAGATTGATTCGTTCTTTTAGATAGGTCTCAACAAGTTTTTTCCAATTCCGTCTTGTATGTAATGAAACACTTGCATACCCATAGCCAGGAAAATCTGTGAGGTAAAGGTTTTCCCAACTGAAAAGAAATTGATAGATCTTGTTCTGCCTGGTTTCGAACTTGTGCGGGCTAACTTTCGGGAATTGATAAGTCTATTGGTAAGAGAAGATTTTCCTACATTTGATTTGCCTGCAAAGGCAATTTCAGGCCTATCTAAAGGAGGCAATTGTTCAGGCAGGACAGCACTTGTTAAAAATGAATGAATCCATTTGATATCATAAAAATGAAAATCCCAATAACATAAAAACAAACCCTATGTTGAATGTTCATATCGCTCCTCATTCTTATAATAAATTCGGTGCCATATAACCCATAAACCCCGCAGTTAGTGAAAAAGAGGTTTGCAATAGTATAGTTGTTTGTGGAAGCATAGGGAAACTCCAAAATAATTAATTTTTTTTGCCGAAGAGAAAGGAGTCCCACTATGATAGAATCGGAAATGAAGCATTTCCTTGCATACTGTAAATTATCAGATTTTACAGGTAAATCAATCGAAACTTTCACAATAAGGCTTAATCACTTCACATTACTTCTTTCATTCTCAAACTGATGCCAGAGCCTGTTTGATTGACTCTATGGTCTGCTCAGTAGAAACTAGTGGAATGATCTCCCACTCCATAAAAGGCCAATAGGGTAGTTGAGATAATATCCGCATAAGTTCTTCATTAGAGTCCACATCCCAGATAATTGTACCAGCCTGTCGTCCTACAAATCCAACATGCAATACAACTTTACCCTGCTTTTTATAATTCATAACATCTTCCATACCATGCAGCACTATCTCTAACCATTCTTTAGGAGGGAGAGGATACCCACCTTTCAGTTCAGAATTAGTTAAATATAACATTTCTGTTACCTCCCTTTCTTTTTTTGGTAGTTCATTTTAGGACATGAACGCCTTGAGTTTTATTCTTGCCCCACCCTGATATAATTCGAGGCATTAAATATTGCCCTAAAGCCGACTGCGAACATTTAAGATTGTATACGGAGTGCCGCTCTGCGGCATTCAGGATACAATCAGGTTGAACTGAGCCGCTTCGCTTAAGCTATGGGGATTTAATCAC
>JGI10211J34971_10002142_pt1 | contig 16224 bp, 10 predicted proteins | sample Etolagsediment_FD_34971 | JGI IMG/M metagenome (IMG submission 34971) | reverse complement strand
AAAGAAATATTATTATTTTCTATTAAAAAAAATACATCTATGTTTTTTAAATACCATATAATAATTAAAAATGTAATATCATATTTATTTTTTATATATTGAATAATTAATCTATTTTTTATTTTTCTTTCATCTGTATTTAAATTTAAAAATGATTCTTTTAAATTATTAAAATTTTGTATTATTGAAATTGTATCATATTTTATATAAAAATTATTATTTAATTTTTGAATAAAATAAAGTAAACATAAAGTACTTATGATATTATATGAATTTAAAACAATTATATTAGGATAATAATTAGATATACTTTCTATAAATTGATTTAATTTATTCTCTATTTCACTATAATTTATATTATCAATATATAAATATATTATCAATAATTGTTTTTTATCATCATAATTATATAAATATTCTAATATATTTGATATATATTTATTTAAATTATTATTATCTATTTCATTTATTAAAAATAAAAATATATTATCATATTTAACAGAATCTAATTTTTCATTTATTGTATTTAATGTTATAGATAAATATTTTTGATTATTATAAAATAAACTTTCATTTAAAAATAAATAATTATTTATTAATGTTTTTTTTGAATATATTTTTATTTTTTTATTTAAAAATTGTAATATATAATTTCCAACTAAATTTGTATCTATTTTATTAGAAACTAAAATTGATTTATCATAATGTTCATTATTATAATAATGACATATGTATGGGTTAAAATTATTATTATTTAAAAAATTATATTCATTAATTTCTATATAAATTGGATAAGTATTATATTTTTTAAAAGTAATAATATTTTTTTCAGTATTATTTAATTCTAAAAATAAATTTTCATTTGATTCTACGTAATGAAATAAAAATTTATCGTTTAATTTTTTAATTATATGTGAATATTTATCTTTTTCGTATATTTCAATTATATATTTTTTATCATCTTTATTTATATTTTCATCTTTATTTATATTTTCATCTTTATTTATATTTTCATCTTTATTTATATTTTCATGTTTATTTTTAATATTTAATTTATTTTCATAAATTAAATAAATAATATCTAATTTTGTTTCTACAATATAAAAATTATTATATATTTGTTTATAATTAAATGGTTCATTTATATAATTATAATTACAAATAATATAATCATCATCATTATTTTCTAATAAATTTATAATTTTTTTTGTTAATTGTAAAGTTCCATCTTGTTGATATTTTAACAAAGAAACATTATTATATATTATACCTTGGTAATAGTAAACTTGTTTTATATTATTATTATGTATTAAGTTAAAAGATAAATAATGATGTTTATATGGATATAAAATATAATTATCATTTTGTTTTTCAAAATAATATTTAGATGTTTTTGATTCAGAATGCACTAATATTTCTTGACCATGTATTTCTGTTTTATATAAGTAATTAAAATATTTATCAATAATAATACTTTGAGATTCAATAAAAATATAATATTGAAAATCTAAAATTAATGTATAAAATAATTTTTCTGAATAATATTTAGATTTATATAAATAAAATATATTAATACCCCATTTTTCCCATATTATATTTATTTTATTTTGATTTATTATTTGATAAGTTCCTATATCGTTATTTTTATAAATATATTGTTCATCTAACTTACATAAACCATTCCAATCTTGATGAATAAAGTATAATTCTTTTTTTAATGTGTCATTAAGTACATAACAATTATCTTTATAATAATATATTGTTTCTTTTTGATTTATTAATAAATCATTTAGAATAGTTGTATTTTTATTTTCTTGATTATTATTTAAATCAATATTATTTAATATGATAATATATTTATTATTTTTTTTTATATTTAAATAAATATCTTTATTATTTATATCTAAAAATATAACAGACCTTATTAAATCAATAATATAAAATTGTTCTAAAGAATTTATGTTAAATTTAACTTTATATATGATAGTTTCCGTTTTATCTTTTAGTGTTAATTTATCAAAATAATATATATTATTATCAAAAATTATAGAATAGTATAATTGTTTATTAATTTCATTAATTATATTATTATCATTTTTTTGAATAATTATATTTTTTTGTGTACAATGTAAATGATTAATAAAATTATTATTATATAAATAAAATATTTGGTTTTTAATACATATTTTTTTATAAATAAAACGTAGTAATGTAATGTCAAATAAATATTTTTTATTTTTTATAAAAATTGATTTATTAAATGATTTTAGATTAAAAATATAAATAATTTTTGATTGTTTATAAATTACACGTTTAATTTTTTGAAAATGTCCAATTATATCATAATTTAGAGCATTATATATAATATTATATAATTCATCAATAATTATTTTCTTTTTTATTATTTTTTTATTTTGAAAATAATATAAATAATATTTATTTGAATAAATATTATTTATTTTTTCATTTGATATTTTTTCATTTGATATTTTTTCATTTGATATTTTTTCATTTGATATTTTTTCATTTAATATTTTTTCATTTAATATTTTTTCATTTGATATTTTTTCAATATTTTTAATATATATTTTTATGGAATTACTATTTATTGAATAAAATTTAAAATTTTCATTAGCTTTATTTGGATAAGTTATATTTAATTTTTCATCTATTATTGAAAATTTTCCAACTTTATTATGGTAATAATCATATATATTATGTTCAAAATAATTAAGATAATGTGTAATTACCAATTCATGTAATTTATTTATAACATCAATTGGTTCATAAAGTATAATTATAGATTCCATAATTATATTAGTAAAAAAGGAAATATATATAAACTATAATAAAATTAAAATAATATTAAAAATAAGGTCGTTTTTCTTTCATTCCTAAATGTATAAAATGATATAATAATTCTTCATCTGTTAAATCAATTAAATCTTCATTAAGTCTACGGTAAAAATAAACATTAAAATTATCTGGGTATTTATATAAATATCCTTTAGAATATCCTTCTTCTTTAAAATGTTTTTTTAATTCATCATTAGTCATTTTTTTACCGTAAAAATAAATTTTTTGATAAAAATCACAATCAAAATCTTCTGGTATATCATATAATCTTTTTTCATTAATACCATAACCAATAAAATGTTCTAATGCTTTTTCATTTGTTAAATGTTGTATATCTTTATTAAAATTTTTATAATTTTGTATAGAAAATTTTTTAGGTAATTTATATAGTCTTTTTTCTTTTTTACCACACATTAAATAATGATTTATTAAATAATTATTATCATTATAATAATGTAAATCTGGATTATATCTTCTATAACTTTCAGGATCAAAATCAATTGGTAATTCATCTATTTTTGTTTGATTTTCATCCATAACTTCAATTTTATATTTTCTATTTTCATTAAATCCATTATCAATAAAATGATTAATTGCATCTTGATGACTAATTGATGTCAAATCTTTATTTAATTTAATATAAACTTGAGGGTTAAAATCAATTGGCATTTTATATAATTTTTTTTCAATTGAATAATTTTTAATAAAATTGTCTTTTATTTCTTCATTTGTTATATCTTTATTAATTTTATATAATCGACGGTGAAAATTATAATCAAAATCTTTTGGAAATTCTCCAATCCGTTCTTCTTTTTTCCCAATATTTAAAAAATGAAAAATTAATTCTATTTCATTTAAATTAGTTATATCTTTATAAAATAATTTATATTCATTGTGATTAAAGTTTTCAGGAATTTCATAAAATCTTTTTTCATTATGACCAAATATTTTAAAATGCTCAATAAGTGCATTATCAGATAATTTATTTAAATCAGGATTTAATTTTTTATAAATATCAACATTAAAATTATTAGGTAAATCTTTTAATTTTGTTTTAATTAAATTATTATTTATTAGCAATTTTAATAATTCCATATCAGACATATTAATATATTTTTCATTAAATTCTCTAAATAATTCTAAATTAATATTTTCAGGAATTTTATATATACGTTCTTCTTTTTTACCATAATTATAATAATGATAAATTAGTTCATATTTATTTAGGCTAGATAAATCATGATATAAATCTTTATATAACATATAATCAAAATCTTTATCTATTTTATATTCTTTATTTATACGATATCCTTCATTTATAAAATATTCTCTAATTTCTTGTTCATTATTATTTCCTAAATTTGGAAAAATAATTTTATAATCATTTGATATAAAGTCATTTGGTATGTTAAAAATTCTATTTTCTTTTTCTCCAATTATTATATAATGTTTTATACACTCTTCTTCACTATAATTATTTAAATCAGAATATAATTTTTTATAATTCATAAAATTAAAATTTTCAGGTAATTTATATTTACGTTTTTCTTTATGCCCATATGAGAAATAATGTTCGATTAATTGTTTTTTAGTAAAATCTTTTAGTTCATCTATGTAATAACTTTTATAAGCAATATAATTAAAATCTTCCGGTAATTTATATGTTTTTCCTTCTTTATAACCATTATTTATATAATGTTGCATACATTCATCATCTGTTAATTTATTTAAACCTGAATAATAATTTCGATAACATACTGCATCAAAATCTAATAATCTATAATTTCTTTTTTCAAAATAACCTATATATTTATAATGTTCCTTTATTAATTCATCACTTTCTAAATAAGTAAAATCATCATATAATCCTTTATAAATAAAACAATGATAATCTGTAGGAAGTTCTATTAATATTTCTTTATCATTAAATTTTTCATAAAAAAACAAAATTATATCAAAATCAGAAGATGAAGCTAAAGATGGAAATATTTTTTTAAAATTTGCTATTGAAACACAAGCTTTTATTTTATCATAAGAATAATATTTTTTATTTGTTTTACTAAATGTAACTAATATATCTAATATTCCTTTTTGTAATAATTCTTTATTATTTTTATTTAATTGTAAATATTCATATAATATAAAATCATCTGGTATTGTTATATTTATTTTGTATAAATTATAAATTTGTTTACAATAAAAATCATTTTTTTGTTTATTCCATTCATAAATATCATTTTTATTATTTGAAAATATAGTATTATCATCGTTACCGTAATCAAAAAAATGACGTATACACTCTATATTTGATAAATGTTGAACATTTGTATTTTTTTTATAAAAATAGATATCAAATTTGCTAGGAATATCAAAAAATGGTGTTAATTTTAATTCATCTAATTCATTTGAACAATATTTTGGTAAAATATCTAATTTATCTATAAAACATGAACGCCCTTCATTAAAACCATATTCTAAAAAATGTTTTCTGGCATTTGAAACTTTTTTTAAATCATTATATTTATTAATATAATATCTTGGGTCCATTTTTGGAAAAATATTTTTAATATCATATTGATAATGTTTAAAATGATCATTAATTTTTTTTAATTTAAAAATATGAAATATTTTACCATTTACTAAATTTTCATATAATGAATCATTTTCCCAAAAAATATTTTTGTATTTATTAATATTATTAGCAATTTTTAAATAAACATCATGATTTGAATCAACATTTATTAAATTAAATTCTAATTGTTCTATCAATGTTTTTTGATTTGAAATTAAATGTTTTTTACTATTAAAAAAATTAATAAATTTGGATATTATAGTATTTTTAATAATAAATAAATAAGATTGATAATGATATACTTCTAATTGTGAAGAATCATTATAAGCAAATAAATTAACATCTTTTTTTAAATCTTTAAAATATAAAAAAAATGTTGATATATAATTATTTAATATTATTGAGTCATTTATAAATAAAATATTATTAAATTGATTTAAATTTTCATTTTGTAACACATAAATCCATTTTCCAAAATCATAATATATATCATTTGGTATTATATAAAATTTTAAAAATTTAGGATCATTTTTAAGATCATTTATTAAATTATTTGAAAATTGTTCATTACTACTATCAATTATAATAAATTTATCAATATAATTATAAATATTATATAAATTATTTAATGTTGTTACATATTTTTTAATACAAGATGTATGACATGCAAAAATAGCAATAATATTATTATTCATAATATTAAATATCTAAATTATTTTATTTGAAATAACTAATAATTAATTTAAATTTTTTTAAATTTATATAATTATTATTATGAATATTTATTTTAATCAATTACATAGTGATTATAAAAATTTACTATTAAAATATTATACAATAAAATTATTAAATAATGAAATATTTAATATAAAAGATGATAAGATATTAATAATGGAAAAATTAAATGAATTCATTTATTTTCCTAATTTAATTAAAGATAAATTTTATGATATTTCTATTGAAAATAATTTAGAAAGTTCTATAGAAAATGATGATTCTAATACATTAATAGATGAAAATAATACTATAAATAAAATATCTAATAATAAATATTTAAATATTGATAAAAAAATAAATATTTCAAATGAATCATTATTTAAAGAAATTAATTCAAATATTTTAAAAATACTAAGTTTTTATTATGATATGAATAATATTAATATTATTAAACATAATAATTATAAATTTGAAATCATTGATAATTTAACAAATAATTCTGAATATTTTTACTATAATGAAAATAGTAATCCATATTCAATTCAATATTATGAAGTTTTATATGATAACAATTTAGTTAAATATGATTTTGCTATATTTATTCAAATAGGTAATTTTATAACTTTTAAAAAAATGGAAGAATATTTATATATATTTAAATCTTTAGAAGCAAATATATATATAGTTATTGTAAAAGAAGAAATTAATGATATAAATTTACTGTATATTAAAGACTTATTGCCAAATTGTACAATTATTCAAACTATAAATAAAGGAATGGACGTAGGATTATTTTTAATAAATTTATTATATATTAGAGAAAAAAATTTAAAATTTGAATATATTTTAAAATTACATACTAAAACAGATGATCGCTTTCGTAATAATATATTAACTAATTTATGTAAAGATATTAAAAAAGTAAAACAATGCATTCAATTATTAAAAGAAAAAAATGATTTAGGAATGATAACTGGAAATCAAGTTTTTAATTACAAAAATAAAAGAGACTTTTTTAATAATCATTTTTATTATTTATCCTATTTAACAAAATATATTTATCAGAATGATTTAAATTATAATTTCTTAGAATTTGCTCCAGGGACATTTTTTTATTCTAAATTTGATGTTTTTGATATGTTAAATATTATAAATATTAGATTTATATATGATAAATTAAATGATTTTAATAGTTTAGATATAAATTGGTATAAAATATTTTATAATTTACATAAATTAAACAGTGATGAATTAATAAAACATTATAAAAATAATAAACAAAATTATGGTAATAATTTAATTATGCAATATAAAACAAATTGTTCTGGTATGAGAGATTTTATGCTAGAACATGCATTAGAAAGATTTTTAGGTTATTTATGTAAATATAAAAATTATAAAATTATCAAAATATAAATTATTATATATCATTATCATTATTTTTATTAATAATATTATATTTATTATAATTTTTATTTTTATAATTCTTATTATTATTATTATTGATATTATTATTATTGATATTATTATTTATATTATTATTGATATTATTATTATTGATATTATTATTATTGATATTATTATTATTGATATTATTATTATTGATATTATTATTATTGATATTATTATTATTGATATTCTTATTATTGATATTATTATTATTGATATTATTATTATTGATATTCTTAATATTATTATCTTTATTTTTAACAGAAATGTATTTTTTATATGTTTCATTATTAATTACACGGTCTTCATTAATACCAAATTCAAACCAATGTTTTTTTAATTGTATTTTATTAAATAAATGAATGTCTTCATTATATTTTTTATAACAATATAAATCAAAATTAGGTGGAAAATCAAAAAATTTTAATAAATTATTTTTCTCTAAACATTTATAAATAATATAAGGTTGAATATGAACATTTATTTTATATTTTCTACATTCAAATTGTCCATGAATTAAAAAATGTTTTTTTAATTCATATTCAGACATATCTTTTAAATCTTCATAATTTTTATATATTGATATATTAAAGTCAAGTGGTATTTTATCTATTGTTAATCTTTGATTATCATAATCTTTAATATATTTTTTTAATAAATTAATATCAATAACTGGTAATATATTATTTTCCAATAATTCATAATAAAAATTATGATCAAATAATAATATATTTTTATCATAAACAACATCAATATATCCTACTTTAAGAAATACAGAACAATTCATAAATATTTCAGTAATATACTTTAAAAAATTAATATAATAAGTATAAATATCATAAATTTTTTTATTTTTAAAATAATTTGTACAACATGTTATAAATTTTTCAATGATATTTTCTTTTATTGAAAAAATATATAACTGTAAATGGTAAAATAATTCAGTTGAATCGGTAAAACAATAAAAATCATAATTTAATTTATTAACATGGTTAAAATATTTTTCTAAATCAGAAACATAAATATATGAATCTTGTATAAAAGTGATAATTTCATATTTTTTTTTTAATAATTCATCTTGAATATATATTATTTTTTCAATAAAGTCATTAGATTCAAATATAAAAAACTTAATTTTATCTTCATTTTTATTTTTTCTATTATTTTTTTGATTTTTTAATATATCTTTTTCTTTATTCAATAATAATTCTATTTTATTTTTAAGCTTAGTAGAATATTTATTTTCGGTATCAATAATAAAAATAAAATCAAAATTATTTCTTAAATTTCTATAATTACGATAATTAATTAAAAACATACTTTCATCAGTTGTATTATTTAAAAATATTCCTAATTTTTTATTCATTGAATATAATATTTTTAAAATATAAATTTTAAAAATATTATACAAAATAATATTTAATATTATTTTCAAAGATTATTTTTATAAATATTAAAAATCATTACTTATTTCAAATTTATCATTATTTTCTGCAATATTTGATTTAGCATATTCTCCAACACGTAACTCAAAAAAGTTTGATTTTGGTCTAAGTGAAATTAATTCCATAAAATCAAAAGGATTTTCAGTATTCCATAATTTATTATATCCTAATTGTAATAGTAATCTATCAGAAACAAATTCAATATATTGTTTCATTAATTCTGCATTCATTCCAATCATGTTACATGAAATAGATTCTGTAATAAATTCTTTTTCAATCGAAACTGCTTCTTTAAATATATCATATACAATATCAGGTTTTAATTTATTTTGAATATAACTATATAATAAACAAGCAAAATGACAATGTATACCTTCATCTTTACTTATTAATTCATTACTAAATGTAAGTCCAGGCATTAATCCTCTTTTTTTTAACCAATATATTGCACAAAAACTTCCTGAAAAAAATATACCTTCTACAATAGCAAAAGCTATAAGACGTGTTGCAAAATTAACTTCTTTATTTTCAATCCATTTATATGCCCAAGATGCTTTTTTATAAACACATGGAATATTTTCGATAGAATTAAATATTTTTATTTTTTCTTCATTATCTTTAATATAAGTATCAATTAATAAACTATATGTTTCGCTATGAATTGATTCATTAAATATTTGATATGAATAAAATGCTCTTACTTCAGGTATTTCAATTTCATTCATAAATCGAACTGCTAAATTTTCCATAACAATTCCATCACTACCAGCAAAAAAACCAATAATATTTTTAATAAAATATTGTTCATTTTTATTTAATTTTTCCCAGTCATTAATATCTTTAGATAAATCAATTTCACTTGTTGTCCAAAATGAACTTTCTGCTTTTTTATATTCGTCATAAATATCTTGATATTTTATAGGAAATAATACAAATCTATTTTTATTTTTTTTTAATAATAATTCATGTTTATCATATGTATTAGAAGTATCTGCGTTATATTCTTGATTCATCTTAAATATTATAAATATATAAATATATATAATATTTATAATGTAATTATTTTTATATAATTTTTTAATATATTTTTTAATATATTTTTTAATATATTTTTTATAATTATTGTGCAATAAAATATGGGTTTAATAAGTTTTCCTTATTATAGACTAGTTCATTTATTTTATTAAATTCATATACATTTCCACCTGCATATTTAACTACTGCATGTGAAGCACAAGTGTCCCATTCATATGTTGGTGCTACACGAGGATATATATGTGCTTGATTATCAGCTATAAATAATAATTTAATACTACTTCCAATAGAAATAAGTTCATAATTACTATAAGAATTAATAAATTTTTTAGTATCTTCATTAAGATGAGATTTAGAAGCAACAATTTTAATTATATTATCATTCATTTTATTTTTAATAATAATTAATTTTATTTTATCATTATTATCTAAAAGTTTATAACTTCCAACTCCTTCAATACCATAATAAATAATATTTTGAACAGGAATACTAACAATACCAAAAATAGGTATTCTATTATAAATTAAACCAATATTAACCGTAAATTCACCATTTTTTTTGATAAATTCTTTGGTACCATCTATCGGATCTACTAACCAACAATAATTATAATTTTTTCTAATTTCATAATCAATAGTTTTATTTTCTTCACTAATAATTAAAAATTTCTCATTTGTTTCTTGTTCTAATTCTATGTTTAATTCTTGTAAAAAATTACAAATATGTTTATTTGATATTTTATCCGCAATAGTTAATGGTGATTCATCTTTTTTATATTCAATAGTAAAATCTTTTTTATATATTTCTAAAATTTTTTGATCACAATCTCTTATAAGTTGAATAAATTTTTGTAAAAATTCAGGTTTTTGATAAAATAAAATCATATATATATATTTATAATGAAATAAAATATATACATATGATTTAAATAAAATATAGTAAAATATATCAAAATATAATAAAATAATTTGATTGAAAAAAATAATTTTTATATAAATAATATCATGGAAATTAAAAAGAATGAAAAAAAATTAATCGACGATTATATACTTACTTTATATCGTTTTAATATATCAAATATTCCAAAAAATAATTATTTAAAATTTCCTTATATTGATAATAATTTATTAAAAATATCTTATTTAGAAAATGATTATGAATTAATTGAAAAAATTACAAATTATATTTTAAAAAAAAAAATAAGCAATGAAGATTTTTTATTTATATTACAGCAATTTTTTCCAATTGTAAAAGAGCAAAAAAAAGAATTACAAAAGTTATTAAATTTAACATATGATCATGAATTATTAAGAAATGAAATTGAAATTATATTATTTAATATAAAATATATTCGTTTTTATTTAATTATTATTGAATTTTTATTTGATAATCATTGTGAAAATAATGAATTATATTTTTATTTTTATTTATTAATTCAAAATAATGAAAAAGAAATAGAATTATATTGTAATAAATATTTTAAATTTAGAATTATATATTATTATTTTCAAGAATTATTTTCTTTTTATAAAAAAATAAATAACTTTTTAAATATTCATAAAATAATTGAAGAAAACTCTGAAAAAAAAATATTTCATTCTTTACTTAAAATATGTTTATTAAATTGGTATAAAATTTACATAAAAGATGTTGAAAATAAATGTGTTGATACAAAAATAGAACAATTTATTATTAAAAAAAAAAGTATTTTTAAAAATTTTCTATGTAATAATAATTTATATAATTTATAATTTCAATGCTAATTATATAAATTATTATTACAAAGAATAAATAATAAAAATATAATAAAAATATAATAAAAATATAATAAAAATAAAAAATTTAATTTATATATAAAAATATTATTGTTTATAAACTTCAATTGAACTCGTGTTATAACTTTTACAATTAATACATTTTATATATTTTGGATGATAAGATGTAACATTAGTTACTTTACAATCATAACATGAATATTTTGTTTTCCAGCTAATTTTATCTATATGTATAGAATAATTAAACTTTAAATTATCAAATTTTTTTTCATCATCTGCTAGTTCATTAATTGATTTATAACAAATTAAACATTTAAATATTTTATCTAAATCTTTATAGTTTGATTTATATTCTTTAAAACATTCACGATGCATAATATGACCACATTTTAATATAAAATTATTACGTTTATTTTTATATAAATTATCTGTACATAATGGACAATTTTCATCTTTATCATTAATAATTTCACACTTATGTGAACTTAATACTTTTTGTAGTATACAAATATCACATTTTGGACAATGATAAAATTCACTTTTTTTTCCATTAAAACATGCATCACATTTATCACAGTGAAATGTATTTTTAAAATTATGCCAAATAACACATTTTTCACAAAAATTATCATTAAATTTAATATGACATTTTATACATTCATTTGTTAAATCATTTATTGTATCACATTTTCTACATTTTACATGAGGTATTGTATATAATACATGATTTTTTTCTTTTTTATGACACACCCAACAACAAAAATAATCTTGACAACATTCAGCAAATAATAAGTTATTACATTTAAAACGAGAACAATCCATTTTATTTATTTAATTATTTATTTAATATTTTAAAATATTTATGTTATTAAAATTTCTTTAAGTTAAATTATTTTATCATTTTTTTATTTTTATTTAACAAAAGAAACAATGTTATCATTAATTTCTGTGAATTTAATATTATCTATTATTTTTTTATATTCAATGGGTTGTGATAAATAATATTGGATCTTTTGAATCATATCATTAATATTTTTAACAAATACAACTTGTTCCTTATATATATTATAGTGATGTAATTCATATACTGATGGATAAAAACTAATTGCTAATTTTTTACAACTTAAAATTTCGTTTAGTCGAGCTGTTTCTAAATTAGCATTTTGATAAAAGTGTATATTTAAAACAATTTTAGATTTACATATTTCTTGAAATAATTGATCTTCAAACATATTATCAATTACTCGTAATCTTATATATGGTAATTGTTTTTTAATATAATTTAATATATTAATTCTATCACCATTCATTGTTCCATAAAAAAGTACATCATATACATTATTCATTTTTAATTGATATGAAACTAATTTTTGATATTCAATCAATGGTATTGGAAAATATACCATTTTTTTCCGAACATTTTCTTCAAACCTTATAATATTGGCAGGTGTATAATCCCATGTTTTTTTTGATAATAATATTGATAGAATGTATTTTTGGTCAATTCTATTACATATATCTTTTTGTTCTAATTGATAAACAATATAATTTTTTGGAAATTGTGGAACTTTATGAGAAAATAAAATAATATATAAATTATCTTTTAATGGGTCAACATATTTTACTATTTCTGATTTTATATTATTTATTGTTAATAAATATTGAATTGTTTTTGAAATATAATATCCATATTTTATACTAAATATTAGTATTGGTTTTTGATTGTCCATAATTAAAAATTAATATATAAAAATATATTTATTTTTAATCTAATTTTATAATAAATGTTAATTAGTATTGATAATTTAAATTTTCCTTATCATTTTGAAATCATTGAATCGATTATACAAAAATATAATTTTATTTTAAAAATTCCAAAAAAAGATTATTATTTAATTTGCTTAGAAAATATTAGAGAACCTAATTTTATTAAATATATAAATCAAAAATACCCAAAAATATTAATTAATACAAAAAGACAAAATTACAATTATAAAATTTATACAACTTTTTATCCTCATTTATCAAATAAATTTTCAAAATATTTAAATAATAATGAAAAAAAACATTATTTTATTAGCCATAATATAAGTCAATCTGTAAAATTTAATAATGTATATTTTTTAACACCTTTATGTAAAACAAAAAAATTTTTATATACTAATTTTTTACCTTTTAACAATGAAAAAAAAACAAGTGATATTCCTATTTATATTGTACAAGGAAATTTTACTGAAGAACGCAGAAATTATAATTTACTTCTAAATATTTTAAAAAATAAATATGATTATGATTTTAAAATTAAATTTATAGGACGAGGAAAATTACCATCTTATTTAGAAAAATATAATTCAAAATTTATTGTAAAAAAAAATTTAAATTTCATTGATTATCATAAAGAATTTCAAGATGGATATTGTATTTTACCATTAATATTAAAAAGTACTCATAAACAATATTATACTAATAAATTAACATCAACAATAAATTATAAATTAGGATATAATTTAAAATGTTTAATTGATAAAGATTTACAAAATATTTATAAATTAGATAATGTGGAAATTTTCAATAATGAAAATGATATTCATGAAAAATTTAATAAAACTTTAATTGATTATCATAAAAATAATGAAAATAATATAGATAAAAATATAGATATAATCCATTAAATAAATTTAATTACAATCTTCATCAACCATTTCTTTTACTAATTCATCAAATGTATATTTAGGTTTCCATCCTAATTGATTACGAGCCTTTGTAGAATCACCTAGTAATTCTTCTACTTCAGCTGGACGATAATATTTTTCGGAAACAAATATTAAGTCACGTCCAGTTTTGATATCATAACCAATTTCATTGATACCTTCACCTTTCCAAGCTATTTGAAATCCTTTAAGACTAAAAGATTTTTCTACAAATTCACGAACACTATGATATTCATTTGTTGATAATACAAAATCATCTGGATGGTCATGTTGAAGTATTCTCCACATACCTTCTACATAATCCTTGGCATGACCCCAGTCTCTTTTTGCATCTAAATTACCAAGTACTAATTTATCCTGAGTACCTTTTAATATATTACCAAGAGCTATTGTTATTTTTCTAGTGACAAAGGTTGGACCACGTCTTTTAGATTCGTGGTTGAATAAAATTCCCGAGCAAGCAAACATATCGTAAGATTCACGGTAATTTTTAGTAATCCAATGCCCGTATAATTTAGCAACGCCATATGGTGAACGTGGATAAAAAGGTGTAGTTTCTTTTTGCGGAACTTCTTGTACTTTTCCATATAGTTCACTTGTTGAAGCTTGATAAAAGCGGGTTTTTGATTCAATACCAGCACTTTTTATGGCATTTAAAATACGTAATGTTCCCATGGCATCTACATCTGCAGTGTATTCTGGTACTTCAAAAGATACTTTAACGTGACTCATCGCACCTAAATTATAAATTTCTAAACGTTCAAAATTTTGATTTTCTTTTATTTCTAATAGTATTTGTAATAAACAAGTACCATCACTTAAATCACCGTATTTTAAAACCAGATTTTTGTTATGAAATAAATAATCAATCCTTTTTGTATTAATTGATGATGAACGACGAATTATTCCATAAACTAAATATTCTTTTTCTAACAATAATTCAGTTAGATAAGAGCCATCTTGACCTGTGATACCTGTGATTAAAGCAACTTTTGACATTTTTTATTATATAATTATAAACATAATAAAATTAAAAATAAAACTAAATTATTTTATTATAAGGATAAAATTTTATAATAAAATATATTTTATATAATAAAATGGATTATTTAAAAAAAAATAATAAAATAAATAAAGAACATAATAAAATATTTATACAATATTTTAATGATTATGATTGGAAAAAATATATAGAAATGTATAAAGATTTGAACTTAAATGATGAAATTAAAGCATGTAATCATTATTTAAATGAAGGAAAAAAAGATAAAGAAATTTATTCTAGAAATAATAACATAAAAGATATAAAAGATATAAATAAAGAATCAATAATAAATATATTAAAATTACAAGAAGAAGTTCAAATTGATATTAAACAATCTAAGCAAATAATTAAAAATAAATATGATTGGAATTATTACTTAATTACTAATACACATATTTTAAATATTATATCTGTAAATTCAATTAATGATTTAATTGATTATTTTATATTTCACGATATATATAAAGAAGATGTTATATTGTATTTATTAGAAAATAATAATGAAACAATAAATCAAAATATAGAAATAAAAAAAAGAGATAAAAGTTTAGAAGATGATGTTCATGATTGGAATAGTTATATTAATGATAATTTAGATTTAAAAGAGAATGGTATTAA
>JGI10211J34971_10002141_pt1 | contig 16229 bp, 14 predicted proteins | sample Etolagsediment_FD_34971 | JGI IMG/M metagenome (IMG submission 34971) | reverse complement strand
AAACAGACGTTCTGGGAAGGGTAGACGCCCCAAGCCGAAGAAGAAGCCGATGAAGTTTGAGAAGAAGAAGCGACGCGGAAACCCGCACAGTTCTGATCGAGAGCAGAAGATGAAGGCTTTTGCTTCTTTGGAGGAGGGTTTGACTGATGATGATGTGGGTGTGAAGGAGTGCCACTTTTGTGGCGTTCCCGAGCATTTGCACACCGAGTGTCTCAAGTGTGACAACATGATGTGTGGTGACGAGGATGGATCCATCTGCTGGATGTGCACTGCTGAGTATATCAAGTGTGGTGGATCCCTCTACAATCACGATTATTGCGCATGTGGAGACGACGTTTCCACACAGGAGGATTATATGGAGAACTATTCGAAGTGTTGTCCTGACTGTGGTGACTCCATTGACAGCATTGGTCACGATTATTGTGACCACTGTGGTGAGGGATTTTGCCACTCCTCTGACAAGGAGAGGCATTACTTCTACGAGATGGAGCTTCACGACGAGCAGATGAATCGTTTTTGGGGTGACCGGTTGTAATTAACAAACTTTTCAGAATTTAATCGTTCTGGAATTTTATAAAATTTCTCTTATTACATTATAATGGTTAATACTATCAAAGAATTAGCAGATGAAATTAATAAGGTTTATGATGGAACTGATGTACTTATTACAATAGAAAATATTGTAAAAAGTTATAACGGTGTTGATTGGAAAGATTATGTAACAGATGGTGATAAACCTTACATTAAAAATCTAGTTTATGAAAATGAAAACTACGAAATTTTCGTTGTAAGTTGGATGCCACACCGACATTCAACAATCCATGACCATGCAGAAAATGGTTGTATTTTTAAAGTATTAAAAGGTACACTTACTGAAGAAAGATATCAACCAAAAACAATTAAATATATGGGAAAAAATATTTATGGAACTAATGGCGTTTCATACATTATAAACAATATAAGTTTACACAGAGTTATAAATTATTGCGATAATGTCGCTGTTTCACTACATATATACTCTCCACCAAGATATCAGATAAAATCTTTTTAGGTTAAGAACCTAATGGTGGAAAGTCATAATGATTGTTAATATCAACAATAGGCTTTGTTTCCTTTTTTTTGGAAGATTCCTTGAATAACTTCATTGCGTTCTTAATGGGATTCGGTAGGGAATTGAAAACATTTTTCTTCCTACAACAAGGACATCTGTTCTCAGTCATAATCAAAATACACTTTAAACAAATTGGATGACCACATTTTGTCCTTGCTACCCACACTTTTTCAAAACAAACAGGGCATTCTTCTGTCTCCATAATTTTCTATAACTGTTACTAATTTATAGAAAATATTTATCATTTTTTATTTCTAACTAATTAATAGAGTAATGTTCAATTTCATTTTTAAAAAATTCATTGATAATCTTAACAAAAGTTCATTAGAAATGGTTGAAACTTTTAAAAAACAACGAATAACCGATACTAATTTTTATCAAAAACTAACTTTTATTCCCTCACAAAAAATCATTTTATACGTTTTAATAGCTATTATATTCATAACTGTATTCAGAAGTATAAAATTAAATGTATCAGCCATTCTTGGATTTCTTATTTTTTCACTTGTTATATACTTCCTAATCAACAAAGACCATTATGATAAAGAAATATTCATTACAGAAAACGATACTAAAATTAAATTTTTAACAGAAGTTATGTATGATACTGATCAATTTGAAATAATGTTCAGAGATAATCAAGTGTTTACTATTTTACCAAGAATGAAACAATTTTATCTCCATAAAAATGAACTTCTTGTTGAATTATTCTATAATTTAAGATCACTCTATTCTCTTTCTCCTAAAAATTATGTATCAGCATTGATTTATTCAAATTATGTTATTGCACTTGAACAAAATCTTGAAATTGGTGTAAATAATCCATTCGAAAATTTAAGAACAGCAAAATTTTACTACAAACAAGCGTTAAATGCATTTGAAAGTTTAATTCACTCAGTCGAAAAAAGCAATCTTAGAAATTTTGATCATGCAACTAAACTACTTCAATCAATTTTACTCAAAGTTCTAAATAATATGATAAATATTTGTAAAAACAAAAATAAAAAAGATGGATTAACAACCCAATCAATTCCAAATAATAACTTAGATAACTTCTTAAATGTTGAACCAGATAACACTCAAGATGTTCAATATATGCCCAATTATAATTACTTTTAATATTTGGCAATAATATATGAAAGTCAATTATATTTGTATCGGAACACAAAAATCTGGATCAACCTCACTCATAAATTATCTTAACCAACACCCAAACATATATTGTTTAAGAAAAGAACCACACTTTTTTGACAAACCAAAAGGAATAAAATTTAATAGACAAATGTATAGAAAATACCAAAGAAAATTTACAACAAGAAAGAAAAATTGTATTGTTGGAGAAAAAACACCATCATACTCATATTTACCTTTTGCGATAAATAGAATAAAACAATACAACAAGAATATGAAAATTATTTTCTTATTACGCGAACCAATATCAAGATTCATCAGTCAATATAAAATGGATTCCACAACAAGAGGACATAAATATTATGGCGTTCCTTTTGGTCAATTCATTAGAAATGAACTTACAGGAATTAATCCAAAACCAATGAGAAGAGGAGGTCATTATCTAATAAGGGGGTTTTATGATAAACAAATAAAACATCTTTTTAAAAAATTCCCCAAAAAGAACATTTATATTGGGATTTCAGAAGAAATCAGAAAAGATAAACAAAAATATTATAATCAAATTTTTACATTTTTAGGCAAAAATAATATAAAAATCAATATTAACAAAGATACAAGAATTGGAAGTAGTAAAAAAATACCAACAAAATATGCTAAAATATTATATAAAATTTATAAACCACATTTGGAAAATTTATATAAAATAATTGGTAAAAGAATTGAACCTTGGGAAAATTATTACAAGAGTTTAGTTGGTAATGCATAAGGAGGAACCTCATTACTTGCTTCGAAACCAGTTGATTTTGGTGCCGCATAATATGCTAACATATCGTTTGGAATATATTCACCTGTTTTAGAAAATTGCCTAAACATTTTCTCAGACATATTTCCAATCGGATATGATTGTGAAGGACCCCTTGACATCACAGTTGATCTCCAATCAGATGATCCACCACCCTTCTTAATTTCTAAGCGTGACTGCTTTTTTTTTTAGACACTTTTTTACTTGCTGTTCTCTTACTCTTGTTACTCTTGTTGCTCTTGTTGATCTTGCTATTAATTTTCTGCCATCTCTTAACACCTGTTTTAGTCTTAACAACCTTCCACATGTGTCCATCACCTCCCTTCTTTCTTTGTCCAAGCTTGTGTTTTGTTGCACTCTCTTCAGGGGATGGCATTTTCTTTCCTCGAGAATTCTTATGATGTTTACCACCACTCTGATTTAATGTTTCAGCCATACTTGTATCAAAAGAAGCCATAGACTGATCCAACTGATTGAATTTTGTAACAATAGAATCAATAGCACTGTTTAATCCAGAAACGATTCCTTTAACTGGTTGATCAGTAATTGATCCACCCTTTTTCTTCTTTTTTCTACCTCCAGTTTGTTGCATAGTTGAACCAACCCTGTCAGCAACATTCAACGGATCAGATGGCCCATAAGCAGTTGGGACACCCATCCCAGAATCAGCACGGTAACCCTGAGAACTCATATCAGCATTGTAATATCTTTGTGGCATTCCAGTTGCTCCCCAGTTTGTATCACCACCCTTCTGTTTCTTCTTCTTCTTAGTTGTTGTCTTCTTCTTAGTTGTTGTCTTCTTCTTAGTTGTTGTCTTCTTCTTAGTTGCGGTCTTCTTCTTGGTTGTGGTCTTCTTCTTCTTCTTTTTTCCTCCAGTTTGCTGCATTGTTAATTGAGCAGCACCCCTAGCAACCTTAAACGGAGCAAGGTTTCCAACTCCAGCATTCAACGGATCAGATGGGCCATATGCGGTTGGAACTCCCATACCAGAATCGGCTCTATATCCATCGAGGAGTTCTGGACTATAGAAATCCTGTGGCAAACCAGTTGCTCCCCAATTGGTATCTCCACCTTTTTGTTTCTTAGGTCCCTTAGGACGAGGATGTTTGTTCTTTAATCTCTTATCTTTTCTCATTTTGATAAATGATTTAGCTAAGGTTAATTGGCGTTTCAATTTCTCATCCATAACAAATTTATTTCCTCTAAATGTGAATTTATCGCCATTTTTAACTTTAACTAATCTTTCAATTGTGGAATTTCTGAATTTGTATGTCAAAGGAACCTTCAAATGTCTATGTAAACCTCCTTTTTCAACAACAATCTTCTTTCTTCCCATGTTGACAACTTCATTTTTCTTATGTTTTTTGTTCTTTTTACCACCACCAGTTGTGGCCCAACTAATTCCTAAATTATTATTAACAAATTTCTGACCATATGGCCTACTCAACATCTGAGTAGCTGTTGGACCAGTTGGTGGAGTATTACTTGATCCTTTTGGGATCATAACTTTGTCTCCAACCGCACTCTCATATTGTCCAACACCACCTCCGGTACTGTAATATTTTACGTAATCTGTACTTGGGCGGCAAACACCACATCCACTTCTAAAACCAGACTTCATTGTATATAATATACTACATATTTTTTTGTTTATAAAGAAAATAAAATTGATTTTTTTTTTATTTATCATAATTTTATGTTTATCGTTTGTTATGACTAGATTTAGTGAATCTATAAATATTATTTTGTTTTTCAAAAAACAAGAACAAACGTACAAATGTCTAATTTGTGACAGTGATAAATATGAAGAAATGAAATACCTATACGATAGCAAAAACATTCTTGTAACAACCGTAGATATGCTTTATGATACTCTGAAAAGTGAACGAAACTTTATCTATAAATACATCTTCTCAAATGAAGTTAAATGTATATACGGTGAAGAAGATTTTAAAGTATTAAAGAATTATATGATCGTTAATGATGATTATGAGAGAAATCTCAAAAATATTCACAATTATTTAACAACAAGTGACTTAAGTGAAAACGAAAAGTTGTTTTATCTTGTTATTTTCTATCAACTTCTTGATGGAAAAATGCTTTATGAAACAATTAACACAACAAATGATCTAAATAACTTTCTAAGTAAGAATGAAAAACTCGTTCATAATAAGTGTTGCTTCGAAACAGATATTATGAATACATACAAAACCCTCTATTCACCTCAAATTGAAGTAGTTTAAGAGATAGTTTATAATTTTATTTATGACGACATTTACCAAAAGATTTTATCACCCTGGTTTTAAATTGGCTAAAAAATTATGTTTGCCAAAATGTCCAATAGGTGAAAAAAGCATATATTTCAGACATGTATGGGGTAATAAGGTACAAGAACTACAATTGAAAGAGAAAACATCCAAACATTTTTATGATACAGATAAAATAAACTACTATTCTAATGAAATCTCCAAATTTTATAACAACGATGTAATGTTTATTCCAACTTCACACAACACTCCTATTACTACAGCATTAAAAAGCTTGAGAAAAATAGATGCTGATAAATTTATTAGGAATTTAGACCCATCAATCACCAACGAAGCAGGTATCTTTATAAATAATAGTGAAAATAGAAGTAAACTATATCATTTAATCAATCATTGTAGTAATAATCAAGAAATAAATATTATAGAAAGCGCCATTTACGGTATTTACTCCAATTTTGGGGACAGCATTTACATCGCAAACGATTATTTATCTGTTGATGACGATAAGATTATTCTCGCTAATTATCCAAATAAAGCATCCAGTAGAGAACTTGAAAGATGTAGAATTGCTGCTTATTCTTTATTAAATGGCAATTATCCAATTGTTTTAGATGAACATATTGATTTTGAAGGGGAAGCGAATATAAAATATATTCCGGCTATTATTCGAAAAAATGGGAATAAAGAACAATTGTGTTTTGGGTATAGTTCATCACGATCTTGTACAAAATCCATCAAAAATATCAATAAATATATTGGTAGAATGGGGTTACCACTTTTAAAGGAGATTTGTTTATATCCTAGGGAGGGATTGGAGAAGTATTTTTATCATTTTGATTGTATTTCTAATTTTTATACAGAAGGTGATACTCAATATTTTGATAGTGAGGAATCATTTTGGAAGAATTATAAAAAAAATGGTACAACGGTGGTAGAAATGAATGGTATTAAAAATGAAGAAGATACCAGACATATTTTAGATACAATTTTTGAGAATGTTATTAAGGTAAAAAAAGAAGATGATTTATTGTGTGCAAATATGATTATGCAAGAAGATGGAATCGTTGGTTCATCAAAATTGAGTAATATTGAGGAACTTGAAAGAGTTAACAAAGGATTCTTTTTTCCTCATCCATCTACTGGTGGAGGAGGCGCACATAAATGTTGTTCGAATGTTTTAATGAGAAACCGGTCCTTAACTATAACTGATTGGCGACATTTTCTTAAGGAATATGGTATGGAAAATAATGTTGATGAATTGTTCATTGAGGGTGTTGATGAGGAAATGGATAGATTGGGTTTTTGATTATAATTGGTTCTAATGAACATATCCCACTATAAATAAACGCGGTTCAAATTTATCGCCTAGAATTTCTTTAACTTTTTCTTTACATTCATTAATTTTATCTAAATCAATTGATGAAAAATATTTTCTGTTGTCTGGACAAAATTCTAGAACTTTTTGTCCAATCACATGGTTATATTCATAACCATTATAGTCTGAAGATGTAAATAATTCAACTCCGATTTTCATATCTTTTAATTTATTACCAAACGTATAATCATCATCTTCGGCAATAATATCTTTTCCAATTTTTACAACATATCTTTCATCATAATCTTGTAAATTCTGTTTCTTCATAATATCCTTGAGATTAACACCTATAACTACATTAGCAACTGCATGACTCATTATTAGCAAATTATTTTACACCTTTGCTGATTTAAAACGCCGACTTTATTAGCAAAAATTTACAGATCGAAATAAAAATTGAATTTATACCCTTGAAGATTTAAAATGAAAGTTTTTTATTATATTTTTATATAATAAATAATGACTACACATTATTTATCTATTTTAAATCCAAAAAAAAAAAATATATAAAAGTTAATAATTTATTATCTATTAATAATTAATTCCACAATATAATCTTTATTTATTTTTTTCACAAATCTATCCATTTTTTCTGCTTTTTTTTTAAGATCAATCATAATATTTTTTATATTCTTAGTTAAACAAAAAAAACCATATATTTGGAAAGTATAGTATTTTTTATATTGAAATATGAAATCAATAGTACTATAATTAATTCTGTTTATTCTTAAAATATCTACAGGACATGAATAACCTAATATTTCACCAAAAATTTTTTTATTATATATATCTTTTATATCATTATTCTCAATAATTTTTATATATTTTTTATTTAATTTTTTTTCATTATAAATTAGTGGTCCTTCGTCATGTGATTTATTATTTTTCAGATAGGTTTCATTTTTAAATTTATATTTTATACCATATTTAGAAAAAGTATATAAATATTTTAACATTTTATTCATTTTTTTGCTATCTAAATCCCAACAATCATACCAAAAAGCAGGTCTTATATTTCCTATAACTAATATAATATTTATAGCACACCTAACATCATCTGATATTTTTGTTAATGTATTAAAAATATTTTTATAATTCATTTTTTTTTTTGTATTATTTACTAATATTTTATTTTCTTTTTTGATGTTTTTTTTGTTTATTTTAAAATAGCTTAACCCCATATATTTAATATATAATATATTAATTTTTTATTCCATTTCAATGGAGCTCTTTTATCATTAAGTTTTTTATCAATAATCCCTAATTTTATTAAATATTTAATATGAACAAATGTTGAGGAATATAAGGTCCTTATATTATTTTTTATATCATTTTTTTATTTATATTGGAAGTGTATATTTCACATTCTTTTTAAATGTATAAAATTTAGACACGTGCTTTTCTAATGAGAAGATATTAACGTGTATTCAATAAGTTGTTTTACTGGAGGTAATACTTCAACCTTTATTGATTTTTTTTGCAAATAAAGTCGGTATTTTAAATCAGCAAAGGTGTAAAACATTATCTTTATAAAATAAAAATCAATTTTTCTTAAGAAAAACTTCCCAAAAGATATATATTTGGAGAAAAATTACCATCAAAAGTTTTATCAAGTTCACATTTTAACTCACACATAACTTCACTTATCCAATTAAAAGAATTATAAGAAAAAATAAGATTGTCATCAGAATCACCACTTAATAATTCTTTACCAACAACATATTCATTACGATCCCCATCATAACTTGAAGCTTTATATACTTTAAAATCACCATCTAATCTATCTACATAATCAATAACTTTGTCAAAATCATCAAAACTAAAATTTCCAACAACATATTTTTCATCAATTTCCATAAATGTTTCACCAGTTTTATTACCATATTTATCATATTCATATTCTTCAGTTTGATCTTTATAAAATTCTTTTAAATTTACACCCAATACAACACTTACACTTGTGTCAACCATTTTATAATACCATTGATTACTCCTTAAGTTAAAAAATATAATAGGAATCTAAGGTATGGCTTCAGGTGGAACTGCCATATTTCTCGCAATAGGAACATAATTATTAACAATTAATCTTTTACTTCGTGTTGTTGATCCTTTATTATCAGCAATATTATTCAGTGGCCCTCCTTGGATTCTAATGAATTTTTCCTTGTCATCATTTCTCATCTCTTCACACATGTCTCTTCTTGAATTAACTGGATGTCTGTCATAAAACTTGTTGATCTCCTTTTCCTTAAAAGTCCCATTTAAACTGTGATAATTTTGTAAACGATAATTCATATTATTATCCTTGAACTTAAAATTTTGAACAGGTTCTGGCATTGAAAAAATATCACGATCTTGATAACCAATAAATTGCCTGTTGTTCTTGTTGTTCTTGTTGTTATTAGCTTGATATAATGGTTTAGTTTTTACTTCGGGTCTAGAATAAGGTTTATTTGGTTGTTGATTAGGAAGTGGAAAATAGAATTCATTTTGGGGTCTATGGGGAGGAGTTTGAACTGATCTTTGTTGTTCATTATTTCTTGTTTTGGTTAAAACAGGACGTTGAATTCCATGAACATTTGTTGCGTTTTGGTCAAAAGTGTAAAGTTCATGATTATGAAAAATAGGTGTAGGCATTGTTGATGGCAATGACCTAGGGAAATTATAATTTTCTCTATTAACTTTCTGCTCGATTCGAGATTGCATCGGTCTTTGCATATTACTATTTATTGAGATAATTTATTTCCATTTCAATCTTATGTACCGCAAGATGTCCCACATAACCTTACAATCAATCTCATTATACTTAACAATTTCCCCCATATCTTTATAATCACTTAACTTATCAATCTTATTATCCCTACACTCACTCTCCGCAAACCACGATACCAACATTGCATCCAATCCATCAATATCAGAATCATCCCACTTTGTAGTAATGAAACCACATTGATACATAGTCCTCGCAACATTCTTCAATCCAAATGAGTAATACCCTTTAATATTAATCGGGATCTTCCTAAATACTGTCAACAAATCGAACCATCCAACTTCAAAATCAATACCATTCCTATTCAAAGCTTTAGTCATCCACATTGGCTCAACATGACTCCAATGATAAACTTTTCTTTTCGGAAATCTACTAAGGATTTCCAAAAACCTCTTCACAATTTTCTTCTCCTCATATAAACTCAATCTATTTACAATTAAATTCTCAAACTTCCAAACCCCACCTTCAATCCAACCTACTCCAATCATATAAATAATCTTGTCACAAGGATCGTTCAATAAAAGCTCATCTCCATTTCTGTAATTAACAATACTATCAAATGAATCATTTAAATTATTCGCTGTTTCGAAATCAACATAAAACTCCCCCACATCCTCCTTTTGATCCAAATCTACAGAAACCAAATCATATTTCTCTGGATTAAATTCCGCAACTGTACCTTTATTAACTTGAATAATACTATCAATGATCTTACAAACCTTCTCATTCTTCTTGAACAAATCAGATGAACAAACAATATCATCCAAACTGTAAATACCCATTTCATGAAAAGAATTCCTCTCAGACACACCAATATTCCAAATCAATGTCAACTCATTAACCTTATGAGCCAACTGTTTCTTAGCTCCATGCCATGGATAATCATTCCTATTACACATATTTGGTAACAACTCGGTTCTCTTTGTAACACTTGGAACCCACTTAATCCCATTTTTCTTCAAATCTTTCATCCAAACAACTGCTTTATCAACTTTTTCCAAAAGTTTACCATCCAACATACTAACTCTTCCCAATTTATGAAATGAGTTGTATTTCTTCCCATTATGTTCTTTAATTCTTCGACCCAACAGATAACACTCTTTTGGAACATATCCTTGAATGAATCCCAAAGCTTTATTGTAAATAACAATCTGAGATTTATAAGCAATGATTGATCCAATATTTCTAACGAAGTCTCCTTTCTTACATAGAGTTAATGATGTGAACTTGATATCGATAATTCTGTAATGCCATTTGGAACTAAACTTACAACCAATCTTTTCCTCCTCTGGAGTCAAAACTTCAGATGCAACAAGTTTATTCAAATAATCAGAACGAACGATCAAATCGGGAATACCAAAAGTATTATCAGAACTATTATGAAGCACACCACTCGAAATAATTGGATCACCACGCTCCATACAAGAGATGGTCTGCATATATTTATCAACTGAATACCCCTGATAAATATTCGCAATTTTAACTAACGATGGTCCAAATCTCTTCTCCAGATTTAGTAAAATGGAATTCTCAAATTCAATACCACGATTCATAATGTATTCATTAAAGTTGTATTTACCTTTTTCTTTATCACCCTGGTTCTTATCAGGTGTAATACCATTACACATCGCATATAAATTGTACCAATCCAAGATGGGATCATTCAACATGTAATTCTTTGTATCTGTTGCTGAAACCCACTCATTCCAATTATACTCCAAATACTTACGAGATTTACTCAACCTTGTTCTCTTAGAAACACTATCGACAGAACTAGTTGAGCTTGTTGAAGAATTTGACAAACCTCTTCTCTTTCTTGGCAAACCAACTTCTCTATAATATAACATATCTTTGTAAAACTGATGAAGAATAGAAACATTCCTCTTGAACCAATTTCTATCCCTCTTAATAGTTTTACAAGTAAATTTCCTCAACTTCCAATAGAAAACTTTTCCATCATACAAACCCTCTCCTTTAAACACATCTTTCGTGTTTGTATCAGCCAACATTTCCTGTTTGGATTTGTATTCAGTGAATTTACATTGNAAGAAATCACACTCCTNNAAATCTGTAACCTCCAACTGAATCTGCATTTGAATCCAATAGTAGTATGGTTCTTTCTTACTGATCTTACGATCTACAACACACTTAATCTCCAAAAGCTTTGCATCCTCGGTTATTCCATCAGGAGATGCTCCTAACCATGTGAGCTTGTCGTGTTTCAGAAGACCCAACTCATAAAGTTTCTTTTTTGTAAGTTGGCTGTAAAGGTTGTAAGCAATTTTTTCAAAACGTTTTCCCCACGATGTATTCGCAGTATCTTCATGAATAATTAAAGGAGAACATTTCCTACGAAGTAACTCCAACTTTTTCAAGAAAGGGTTTGCCTCAAGAATAGAACAACAATCAGTTGCAGTTACCATCCCATAACGCTCATCATGCCACTCAGGAATTCCCTGAACAATCTGTTTTTTAGTTAGCACTCTTTTTAAAGACATACTTTAGTTGATACATGAAATGAAAAATTTTGTTCAGTTTCATTTTTCATTTTTTGTAGATTATTTAAAGAATTTTTATCAATAAAAATATAAAAATATCAATTGATTTACAAGGTAAACTAAAAAATTTCATAAGGAATTCTGACTTTGATACACATGATAAATATTGGAAATATTTGGAGAAAGGTATATTAGAAAAACCACATCAACTAGTGGCACAAGAACTTTGTAAAGATTGGGGAGATTGTCAGTTTGTTCAGTTATATAAATTAGGGGATGGAGAATTTGATTATAACTATTGTATAATAAAATCTCATATTGGGACATGTTCAGGATGTTTGGAAGCTGATATTGAAGTTTTAGATGAATTGAAAGATGAAATAAGAAATAATGTAATGAAGGCACATCTATTTATTGAACAAGAAGATGCAATGAAAGAATATACAAAGATGGTAAAAGATCTTGGTATAAATGAAATAGTTAAGATTAAGCATCCTTAGTTTATAACCCTAAGATTACAATATACTTTTATTTTTTATTTTTTATTTTATCCACATATCCACAGATTCACTCATTATTGGAATTTTCTTCGTTGCTCTCGTTACTCTCGTTGCTCTCGCTACTACCAAAGTTTGCGAACTCATCATTTCTAACGGCTCCTTCAACTAAAACATAACTTGTAAAATCAATTGGCATATCTTTATTCGCAAAAATAAATTGAAATCCAGTTTTATCTCTATGAACAATAGACTCAAACACATTCTTATTATTATAATTAGACTTCAAAACTAAAATATATTCATCAATCTTCTTTGTTACTGGAGTGATTAATATATGGTCATTCTCTCCCTTTTTTCTTCTCTTCTTCAAAATAACAATGTTAATTCCATAAAGTTCTGCCAAAATAAAGGCATCAAAGAAATTACCATTGTATCCACTATCTGTAATAGTTTTATAAACAGTTTCAACTACCTCGGCTTTTCCACCCAATTTTTCATTAAGAACATTATAAGTTTTAACCTTGAAATTTTCCAAATTATCCTTTGTTGTTAATTTACCTTTATGAATCTTGAGTTTGTTATTGAAATGGTTAAGATCTTTAANATCAACATCNTTAAGATAGTTAACAACATTTTCTCTGATNTTCTTTGTTGTTTCAATTGTAACTGAACTGTTTGCTTTGTTTCTNGCGAATANCATATCTCTGATAATATTGAAAATTGATTTCTCTGGTGGTGAATATGTCTGATAATTATCCAACATAATCTCCCATAACTGAATCAATGGCTCAATATAAATTTCAATCTCATTATCTTTCTTATAAAGTGTGTATTTCTCCTTATTAACATTGTACTCTTTAGTTTCAATTTCATCATACAACTTTTTATCACTAATGAAGATTTCATTCTTACTTGTGAAATATTTTTCAACCTCTTCATTCAACTTCTTTGGATTATCCGATGAAAAGTTAACCAAATCAGATGAAACAGAAATCTTATCTTTATCAATAATATTGTCAATCAAATTGTCCAAAATCTCTACTCTCTTATTCTCATATCTCAAAAGATCCTCAATCAAAATGGATAAATATGTTTCTTTATTCAACTTTCCAGTAATCAAATTATCCTTTTCGACCATCAATTTACATTTGGAACCAACCTTTTTACAATGGAATTCATCAGTACAAGTAGTACTCTTGTAACAAACAATTCTCTTGTTTGGTTTAACATAATCCAAAATGTCAAACTTGATGTTCTCAAATATAACCAAATTTTTAACGATCTTCAACAAAATCTTCTTCAACTCCTTCCTCTTATCTCCCAATTTTTCCTTGGAATCAATCAACTCTTTAATTTCCGTCTTGATTTCCTTATTCTTCTTTTCATTAATGTAATTAGAAATCTCAAATACCAATCTCATAAAGTTCTCCTCTTCATAATTCTTCCTGATAATATACTCTTTTCTAACATCAAATAACTCAACATCATCATAAATGGCTCTGTTGACATTTGAAAAGAATGAAATGTCTTTAACTGGTAATTTATCATTAATATAAGCACTCGGTTCAACCTGAATTCTTCTTCCTGTTGTAACAATAATTCCAACAATCTTCTTTCTGTGTAGATCCAAAATCTTGAAAATAGGTCTTGTTTGTAATCCTTTGCTACATAAGAACTCTAACTCTTTCTTCGTTTTTTGATAATCAAGATACTTAATTGTCTTATCATCACTCAATTCATAATCATGAATAACATTTAATGGAGATGGATTAACTGGAACATAAGTTCCATTCTTCAGAAAGATACCAGAAACCTTATTATTATAATCCAAAACTTGGAAATTAATGTGGTAACCATTAGGCAATTTACTCAATTTCTCAAGTGTTTGCTTCAATGTGTCCTCCTCTGTTAAATTATCAATCAACTCAATATCTTCAGCTTTCTCAGTATTTTCCAAAATCTTACCCAAATCAATATCATAATAATGTCTACAATCTCTTTTAATATTCTCAATAATTTCGACAATTCTTGGGTAATTTTCTTTTAAATAAATCCATGTGTAATCTTTTCTTTTTAAGTTACCATCTACTAAGAAGATTGGTTCGTAATAGAGACGATCAGTATATAACATTATTGTTGCGCGGCTTTCATCGTAGTATTCTCTGATGTCTTCTTTGTAAGGGCAAATTGTATAATCGTTTGTAAAAAGGAGAATATTACAACCTTCTGCTAAAAGTATTCCTGGTCTTTGTAATAAATCCCAAGTGTATTCATATGTGATGATGTGGTCATCTCTTAATAAAAAGTTTTTATAGTTTTCGAATGGTGTTTTCTTACTTCTTGAATCATAAAATTTGTGTGACAACATGCCATTATTTAAAGACATAAATAATGTTTCGGTGAAACTTGGAGAGTTGACTAGAGCATTTTTAAATTTTTTGATATCTACATTTTTAACAGGCATAAATAAATCAGCAATACAATAAAGAAATGATTGATGAGAGTTCTGTTTAATACCCTTTCTAACAAAACAAACTTTATCATCAATATATCCACCTTGACATTTGTTACCTAAAACATTTGATAAGCTGTCTGGAAGCAAACCATATCTATTATTTCTCAAAGGAATACCACTACTTAAAATATAAATATTATCATCCAAATCTTCCTTTTCTTCAGCATCCTCCCCTAAACACAATTTATAGTTATCATATTTAGCAGATGATGATAAAGTTTGATCCTTTTTATAACAACAAACTTGACAAGAACCATCCGGATGAGATGTCTTACTCTTATCAATAAAACCGACATAATTGAAATAATCATCTTTATCATTCTTCAATGACCAAGGTTTCTTGACGTAAAGTTTGTGATCACCATATGGACAATCGGAAATAATACAAGCTCCATTAACACCTTGTTTAATCTCAATATTTGGGAGAGATGCTCTTGCAACTGGTTTCTCATCATATGGACACCAGCCATCTGGGCAGATATAGAAAATGTTTTTATCTTTTGGATATTGTAAAACATTTTTGAAAGCTGTTTGGTCAATATCATCCCTTTCTCTTGGATCGTAGTTTAAAATAATAGGTTGTCTGTAACCGGATTGACAACTTCTTGAATATTGTGATTCATCAGCCTTCTTGGTATTACTCTTTAATTTATAGTAATAAAGGTCTGGGTCGTATCTTTGTAACCTTCTCAAGAAATATTTATTATCATTACATAAGTCACCACAAGTGTCGTGTTCATAATCAACACCTTTTTCATCTTCTTTACAAACAACTTCAAGCTTCAACTGTGTTTCAATTTTGGAATCATCATATGCTGCTGCTGCTTTGGCATCATTATTTTCGTTATTGAAATCGTTTGCTTGTTGATTGTTTATGTTACTTTCGATATATTCTTCTTCAACAGTATCATCATTTTCGTAGTTATAATTATTCATATTATTATTGTAATCTTCATCATAATCATCTATGTTTGTATTTTCTTCTAGATCTAATTCTTCATCATCAACTTCATCTTCTAATTTTGTGAAATCAAATTTCTTTTCAACAATGTAAGCTTGGTATTTCTTATTTGATTTGTATTTGTCCTGATTGACATAAATGTAAATAATCTTACAACAGAAGTTATAAATTCTTTTTAATTCAACAGGATCTCTGATACCACTTACTGTGAATTTATTTTCATAAATGTCTAAACTGATACCTGTATTATATTTCTTTTCACCTTTTTTCTTTTGGAATCCATAAGTTATTTTCCATTT
>JGI10211J34971_10002139_pt1 | contig 16232 bp, 11 predicted proteins | sample Etolagsediment_FD_34971 | JGI IMG/M metagenome (IMG submission 34971) | reverse complement strand
GCAAGGCACAAACGCCCATAGTGGACGAGACAATACCGCAACTGGCCGGTGAGCTTATTATCCAGATCGGAGCATTCCCCGACAACACCATCATATCCGCCTTCGAGGCCGGGCCCGCTTTGCCCAGGCTGCCCGATTATATCGTCGCCCGGGCCATCGAAGAAATCATCAGACAGATATAGTTTCATAATTAATGCTATATACAATACTTGCAACAGCCAGCCGATATCATGCTCTGCTATATAATGCCCCCATGTGTCAAAAATTTTATTGATTGTTATTCTTAATCAGAATATGGTATTAACATGCCTTGCTAAGCACCTGTGAAGGAGAAAACTATAATCTTTTACCTCAACCTCAAATCGAGTCAGGAGTGAAAAATGATGACTTTAACAAATTTAAAGATTTGGCTGTTAATGGCGGTTTTGTTTTTGGCCGGTTCCGGTCCGGTTCTTGCTGCTTCGAGGTGGAATGTCGATACTATCGACAGCACATCTGATGTGGGCCGCTCTACATCCATCGCCGTAGATGCGGCCGGCAACTCGCATATCACCTACTGGGATTATATCAAAGGCGATCTGAAGTACGCGACCTTTGACGGGGCGAAGTGGGATATTCAGACCGTCGAGAGCATGGAGGCGGAGAACTACATCGCTTTTACATCCATTGCCCTCGATGCAAAAGGCCGGCCACACATAAGCTACAATGATTATACCAAGGGCCACCTGAAGTACGCGACCTTAAACGGCTCAGCCTGGCATATTGAGACTGTTGACGGCATGCCGGATGCGGGCCAATTCAACTCTATTGCCCTCGATGCCGGCGGCCGCCCCCACATAAGCTACACTGATTCTACCTGTTTTGACCTTAAGTATGCCGCTTTTGACGGCTCGAGTTGGGATATCAAAACTGTCGACAGCAAAGGAATTGTGGGTTGGGATACATCTATTGCCCTGGATTCAAAAGGGCGCCCGCACATAAGCTACACTGAATCTACCAATTACGACCTTAAGTACGCCACCTTTGACGGATCGAGATGGGATATCGAAACTGTCGATAATCCCGGCGGTGTGGGCCTGCAAACATCCATCGCCGTCGATGCCGCCGACCGGCCGCACATCAGCTACACTGATTATCCCAAAGGTGACCTGAGGTACGCTGTATTTAACGGCTCGGCCTGGCGCATTGAAACTATAGACAGCATAGGGTGGATGGGCTACGACTCATCCATTGTATTGGATACAAATGACAACCCACACATCAGCTATTTTGATGCGTCCGACGTTGACCTTAAGTACGCAACCTTCAACGGCTCGAGCTGGCTCATCGAGACTGTCGACAGCTCCGGCGGTGTGGGCAGGTACACATCCATTGCCTTGGATGCAAAAGGCCGCCCGCACGTCGCCTACCTCGATTTTACCGACCACAACCTGAAGTACGCGTATGCTTATTGAGGAGCACTTGGGATAGTTGCCTGTTTTTGTTTATTGTTCGCCAAAAAACAAAGAGGCAGCAAATATGCCATGATTATCTTATAAGAATAAACCGTTATCAATATCGTTTGTTAGGAGATAAGTTAACGTTTTCTATAAGCCAGCCTATCAGTAGGAAATTTCTTCCGTATTGCGTACTGTTTTTACATATCTTAAATGCCTCTATTTTACCAATTAAAAGAGTTTTATTTATAACACTTATTTTTTAACTTCAAAAAACATCGTTTTAATACTAATAACGTTGCCCGTTGGGGGTTGTGAAACGGCATATATATAAATTATCCAACTTCTCACGCTTTCGGCACGTCAATTGCTATATTTTGTCATAGCGATTAAGGAATAACATTGTAATATTTCAAGATACCGCTTTAGAAACGGCGGTAGCATCTGAACTTGGGTTCCCTGTGCCCATCAGCACTGAGGACATGTTAAATTTGACACATTTATTTTTATTGCCAGGTAAAGACTGTATAATTATTGTTAGGAGAAAGTTATGAAAAAGTCTATTGTTGTGATTTGCGCATTCTTGTTAATACGATCTATCTCTACAGCCGAACTTATCTTTGAATCTGAGGTGATTTCTTCCGAACCTGGAATGTGGGAAGCGTCATTAGCGATTGATCAAGAGAACAATCCTCATGTCTCTTACAGACTGTATCACGTTGGTGGGGGTGTTCAATACGATAAAATGCTTTACAGCTATAAAGACGCGCAATGCTGGGCAAGCTCCATATTCGATTTTAACGGCGGTGCTTATGAATCCTTGGCAATCGACAGTCAGGGTTTTGCTCACATTAGTTATTATGATACACCCGGCGAGGATTTGGCCTATATATATTGGGACGGAACTGGTTGGCAAAAAGAAACTGTTGATAAATATGACAACCATGGATCGGTAGGAGGATTTACTTGGCTTGTTCTTGATGAAAATGATAATCCTAACATAAGTTACATTGATTGGACAGGTTCTTGCAGAATAAAATATGCGCATGATGACGGCACCGGTTGGGAGATTCAGGAGTTTCCAGGCTGGTCGGCTCGGCCCAGCATGACACTTGACGATTCAGGAAATCTACATATTGCCGCAGGCGGACAATACGCCTACTGGAATGGCTCATCATGGCAAATTTCCACATTCGATGGCGGTGGCGTCGGAGAGGTCTCAATCGAATTAGACAGTGCTGGGGATCCTCATATTGCTTATTCCGATGGCAGTATCAAGTATGCCTATTGGAACGGTTACGGTTGGGAAGTACAAACGATCGGTAACATCAGTAACGACTTTAGTAAATTCTCTTTAGAATTAGACAGCAGTGACATTCCACACATAATGTATGAATTCTGCTATTACGCGACCTTAGTTAATGGTAATTGGGTTATTGAATCGCTGGCTTCCGGTCACTTTGAAGATTTCACCCTGGACAGTCACGACCTCATTCACTTCGTGTACACACCGGACTTCGAGAGCCTGGTATATATGCATCAGGTCCCTGAGCCTACAATTGAAGTGGATGCTGAGATCAGACCTAAGACTATCAATCTTTCCAGTAACGGAAAGTGGATGGTCTGTCTTGTCCGGCTGCCGGAAGATTATGACGTTGCTGATGTAGAAACTAACAGCATATTACTTAACGGGCAAATTCGGACGACTCGGGTTTGGATCAATGAAAAAGAATCCGTTGTTATGATAATGTTCAGCCGTTCGGAGGTTTGTGATATTCTTGAAGCTGGTGAGGTTGAATTAATAGTAAGCGGCGAACTTGTCGATGGGACCAAATTTGAAGGCACAGATACTATAAGGGTAATAGATAAAAGACAGCTTAGGCGGTTTCGGCGGCGGCATCCAAGAGATAGGTCCAGATATCGAAGAAATCATCAGGTAGTATTCTGCGAAGAGGCTCAGTGTACTTCGAGGACGGAATTTAATTCGCCGTAAGGATTCAATTCGGTGGTTTCGTTATAAGGGTCCTGCTGCCAATGGCCGTCAACCACCAGGCGATACCGATATTTGCCCTTAGTCATAGGCAGCTTGATTTGCCATACGCCGTTGTCGGCGACTTTGGTCAGCGGCGTTTGCTCGGGCTGCCAATTGTTGAAGTCGCCCGCAATCTGAACGGTTCTTGCCCTTGGATAAAGGGTGGTAAACATGACGGCATCAGCTATCTGGCGGACACCATACAAATCGGCGAGCTTGGTGTCAAGGTCCTTCGGTTCGGTCTCGGCGGTTGTTGTTGCCGGCTGCTCAGCCGACGAAAGCAGCTCCTCGGCACTTGTGCTGATAGCCTCGAGCTTGGCCTGCAAAGAGCTTACAAGTTCCGCCCGGTGCATCTGCGTGTCGGTGCCGACGAGTTCTTCGGCAAGAGACCGGAAATTCTTGTTGCCTTTGCTGGCCGGGTCGTATTCGCTGATGGGCTGACCGAGACTGGCGGCCTCCTTCAGTTTGGTATTGAAGTTGATAACCGTCGTGAACATCTGCTCGGCAAAGTGCTTGCGAAGCTCCGCTAAAATTTCCCTGCCCATCTTCGTGCGTATATCATACATGCTCGCCAGGACCATTACATTGATTTGTTGCGAGCACTGCTTGCAGAGGACACTGAGCGTTTCAAGCTGCCTGCTCAGGCCGTGAAGCGAGAAGTAGCCCGTCTCCACCGGCACAATCACGTCTGTCGCGGCCCTGATAGCATTGAAAGTAAGCAGGCCAACCGACGGCGGGCAGTCAACTATAATATACTCGTAATCCCTGCCTGCCTGCTCAAGCACGGACTTAAGACAATTCTCCCGGTCGGCAATCCCGGACATCTGCTGCTCAAAAGCCGCCAAATCAATGCTGGCAGGGGCCAATTCGAACCCATTAGCAATCTGCCATAGCACCTCGGATAACCTTAATGGCTCTCCGCGGCCGTTGCTGATTAAAATATCATAAATACTTTGCTCGATTTGCTCCTCAGGAACCGCCAGGCCCACCGCGCAGTGTGACTGCGGATCCATGTCAACAAGCAACGTCCTGCGATCCCGATTAGCCAGGGCGCTTGCAAGATTTATTGATACTGTCGTCTTACCGCAGCCACCTTTTTGATTCACTATCGCGATTGTTCTCATGATTTCTCCCTATATTCATTCGAACCACTGCTTATTTTGACTTATTCTTATAGACCCTTATTATTTAATCGGCAAAAGACAGTACAATCTTTAGATTTTTATCGGACAATCCGATAAAAACCGCAAATAACAGTATAAATATCGGCTGTTTTGGCGAAAACCGGGGATAATGCCGGCAAAATATCGGGTAGTGGTCAAAGAATGGACGGCCTGTGATTGTGATGCTCGCCGTGGCCATTTTTAGTACTGGTTTGCCCCATGATAGACAAGGGCCGGACGCCATTCCAACACCTCGTTATAAAAATCCTGTCAAGATACCCCTGTGAGCCCAAAAGTGCGCCGTACCATTTGACAACTGCTGCTGTTCTCAGTATTGAGGATCATATCCGGCACTGATAGCCCTGTAAAAACTGAAACCATCCTTAAATTATACGAAGTTGTCGGCGTTGTCCAGCGTTTGTCTGATAAAATCCAGGAATTGAGCGGCATCGGCGCCGTTGACAACCTTGTGGTCAACGGACAGACTAAGGTTCACGAGCTTTCTAATCGTAATATTGCCGTCCACAAGCATGCATGTATCTCTTATCCTGCCGAGGCCCAGTATGCTGCACTGGCCGGGCACGACTATCGGGATGAATAAATCGACGCCGAACTCGCCAAGATTGCTCAGCGTGATGCAGGCTCCTTCAAGGTCATCGGGACCGAGTTTGTTTGCCGTGGTTCTGGTAATAAGGTCCTTGCGATAGGCTGCTATCTCGGCCACGGTCTTGGTGTCGGCATCCCCGATGACCGGTGCCACCTGCTCGTGGCCGACAGCTGTCGTCAGACCGATACCGATCCTGCCTGCCAATTGAATAAAATCGTCCGCCAGCCGGCCCGTCATAATCGGGAACCGCCTAAGGGCCAAGGCTGTCGCACGAACAAGGAAGTCGTCAAACGATATTTCCACATCGCCGGTTTCATTCAGCTTCGCCCGCAACTTGAGCAATTCCGTGATGTCGGCTTTGGTGTTCAGGTAAAAGCATGGAATCTCGCGCTTGGACCGGAGCATCTGTTGGCCCATTATTCTGTGTAAGCGGCTTGGCACAACCTTTTGACCAAGCTCGTAATGGCGTTTGCGCACAGCCCTGCCGTCAGAGATTGCCTGGGCCTTGGCAGCCGGAGAAACATCTATCCAGTCGAATTCCGCAGCTTCGGCCGAAACCGCCGCCGTGGCGTCGGCTTTCAGTGAATCGATAAAGCTTTGAGAAATCTGTTCGTCCTGGCCTGCCAGCACCATAACCGCCGTATCAACGCTGACAGTCTGGCCAATCTCGACGAGTATCTTTCTCACAAAGCCATCCGCCGGCGATTCCAGCTCGACCGCAGCCTTGTCGGTCTCAATCTCAAAAATACAATCGCCCTTTTTAACCTCGTCTCCTTCGCTGATAAGGGCGTTGACTATGGTCGCTTCTTCCATTGTCTCACTGAATTTCGGAAGTCTAACTTCTTTTACCACTGTCGATTCCTCTTAATTTAGTCGTTAGTGGTCGCTAACAGCCGGAGGTTCACAGACCGCCCTGTTGGCTTGCCGCCAAGCCTGTCGGTGCCCCGAAGGTCCGCCTCAGGCGCAAAAAGTAGGGAGCGCCGAATCCATTTCCTGTTCATTAAATGCTGTTAGCGGTTCACCAAATACTATTTTATCCGTACTCAGAATACTTGCAAGGCCTCTTTCGTCGGTCGTGCACGAAGTTGCCCGTAACAACAATCCCGGAGTCCGGGGATGCAACTTGCCCGAAGAACAGGATATTTTTTCCAAATTTTCATATTTTGCAAGCTAATTTAGCCGATAATAAGTAAGTGTGGGTCTGACCCATACCGAGTACGGACAGGCTATTTAACTCATTGGCAGGAGACATAGAAATGACCGAAGAAGATATTATGAGCTGGATGCGTGATAAGGTCAAAGTGGACGGTTTCACCGATGCCGCCAGCCTGGCAGAGGAGTTTCTCCAGAGGCACAATGTTACGGACACACTTGACCCCGACTTCTCCAAGACCCTCGATGCCGGCTTCAAAATCGCCCAGGAAATCCACGGCTTCTAAACAGGCTTGCAGTGACCAATGACTTTTGACGGCTCCAGAGCCTTTATAGTGCTACCAGTTGAATTTTCCCGTCTGTCCTGAGTTCGTGCCTAGGGTGCTTGTGCCCAAGGTGCAAAGTCGAAGGGTTTGCTCGCGGCCGAGAACCTTTATAACAATCCCTTACAATCCACACGCGCCGAATTTTTTACTCTTAAGGGTATAATCACGACCTGTCGGCGGGGGACTGTTCTTTTGGGTAACTTCCTTGAATATGCGAGGAAGTGTTTGAATTTTTTCTGCGCCCCGCCTGAAGACTAACCCGCTGTTACAAAGTTTTTAGACAATCGCGTCCCCGTGTCATCCCGACCGTAGCGGAGGGATCTATTAGAACAGAAAAATTCCTCACATAAATATAGAAGTTATCTTTGGCTTACGTTCGAGGTATTTTTGTGCACAAAAAAAGGGCTGCTGCTCGGCAGCTCTCGTGTTCGCATTTTTATTCAGTGCGTTCGCTATACCACTACAAAAGTATTTTCACAGAGCTTGACATCAAGTTTTTTTCTGAGAAAAAATTTCTCGCTAAAAATTAATAGAAGCTATCTTATTATTGCTGTATAGTTAGAAGTATGAAAAGTTGGTTAAATGGTAAATGTCAGATAACAAGGCGTAGTTTCCTGAAGGCTTCGACGGCAGCTGCAGTTGGTCTGCCTGGTTGTACGTCTGGGATATTTGACAAGCCAACTGCAAACCAGCCTGTTAATATTCTTTTTATCGCTGCAGATGATCTGAATACTGATATCGCCTGTTACGGCAACCAGCAGGTTAAGACTCCGAATCTTGATCGGCTTGCGGCGATGGGGGTCCGGTTCGATCGGGCTTATTGTCAGCAGCCGTTGTGCGGGCCCAGCCGGGCGAGTGTTATGAGCGGGCTGCGGCCGAATACTACCGGTTTCGTGCATTTGCGCGACAATATCCGGAAACTTAAGCCGGATACGGTTACAATGGGGCAGTTCTTTCAGCAGAAAGGGTATTATGTCGGCCGCGTGGGTAAGATCTATCATTACGACAATCCCTCAGGAATCGGGACTAATGGCCATGACGATGCACTGACGTGGCAGGAGCGTTTTAATCCGGCGGGTATCGATAAACTTCAGGAAGAGAATATCATCCGTTATCCCGAAGGCAAGAGCGGACGCAAAAACGGGCTTGGGGTCTCTATGGCCTGGTGGGATCCGGTTAGTAAGGACACCGAGCATACCGATGGTATGGTAGCTACCAGGGCTATCGAGATGATCGATAGAAACAAGGATAAGCCGTTCTTTGTCGCGGCGGGGTTCTTTAATCCGCATTGTCCCTATGTCGCGCCGAAGAAATATTTCGACATGTATCCGCTTGAAGAGATTACCATGCAAAAGCTGGACGAGGCGAAGAAAGACCTTGAAGATGTGCCGGCGATGGCAGTGCAGTGGGAATCGAAGAATTGGCCCTACTATTTTAAGGGGGTAACTTATGATGAAGCCAGGAAATGTAAGCAGGCTTACTATGCGTGTGCCTCGTTTGTCGATGCGCAGGTTGGGCGGCTGCTGGATGCACTCCAGGAGCGGGATCTGCTGGACAATACGCTGATCGTTTTCTGGTCTGATCATGGGTATTTCTTAGGTGAAAAGGGCCTGTGGTATAAGCGCAAAAATTTTGAGCGTGCGGTTCGCTCCCCCCTTCTTATCGCCGGCGCCGGGGTTACCTCTGCCGGTAAGAGTTGCGCCCAGCCGGTGGAATTGTTGGACCTTTATCCGACGATCGCTGACTATACCGGTTTCGATGTTCCCGGTGACCTTGAAGGGCGAAGCCTGCGGCCGCTATTGTCCGATCCGGCTTCTACGTGGGATAAACCGGCTATATCGCAGGTGTTTCATAGCCCTGATGCGCAGGGGTATTCTATCCGGACTATGAGATGGCGATATACCGAATGGAATGGCGGCAAGGCCGGGCGGGAACTTTATGATCATGCCAGTGATCCAGATGAGGTGCATAACCTTGCTGGTTTGGATAAATATGCCGATACTGTTAAACGGCTTAGTAAGCGGCTGCGGCCATTTGCTAAGGGCGGGGTTTGGTGACGTGTGTTTTTCTGATCCTCAAAATATTACTCCGGTGCAGAAAAAGGCAAAAGCCGATAAACTAAGCAAAACAAACGATAATTAGCTAAAAATGAAAGGGATACAGAAATGAACAACCATAAACCATGTCTTTGGAATCACAGGCATACAGGGGGCCAGTTGCAACCGAGTTTCTGCCATGTTTTGAAGTATACGTTGGTGGCATGCCTTGTGCTGGCACTGCTTATCGGCTGTAAGAGGGTGCGGGGTGCAGAGAAGAAAGTTCCCCAGGCAGGCCAGCAAGCAAGGAGTGAGGCGCCTGTGAATGCATCGAAAAGAAGTTCTGCGCCTGCTCTGGTGAAGGTTATCCCGACACGCGCTGAAGTTGTTTCACACCGTGGGCCCGACATACCCGAATCAAAAGATTTCAGGGTTTGGGTAAACGGCAGGGAGATGTTTACGGGCCAGGCCGGCGATAAAAGATGGAGTTATTCATTCTGCGCGTTTGACTTTGATAAGCCGGTTGCTGTAAAGGTAGAATTTGCCAAGTCGATCAAATGGCTGGATATCATGCCGTCAGTATTAAAAATCAAGCATAATACCATTGATGATTATACGTTTGAATTTACACTGACAGAGCCAAAAAAAATCACAATACTTATAAATAACGATAGAAACAATGCGCTTCACATTTTAACAAGCCTTCCCGAAAAAGAACGTCCAGACCCGGACGATGAAAATGTACTATTTTATAAGGCCGGGAAAACTTATGATGTCGGTGTTCTGGACTTAAAAGACAACCAGACTCTGTACATCGAATCAGGGGCAAAGCTAAAAGGAATGATCCGCATAAGAGATGCCGATAATGTTAAGATACTGGGAAGGGGAATGATCGATGGGACAGATAATAAAAGCCGCAATAATAATCCAAACAGCAATGAACCGTTTCGATTGATATATATGGATCATTCCGAAAATATAAAGATTGAAGGCATTACTTTATTTAACAGTCTCAAATGGACAATTCATCCTTATGCCTGCAAAAAAATTGAAGTAGACAATATTAATGTAGTCAACTGGGATTATGGTTCGGATGGATTTGATATTTCCGGCTGCCAGAATGTCAAAGTCAAAAATTCCTTTTTCCGTACAAATGATGATTGCATAGTCATTAAGTCTTTGAGTCTTGCTGATAAGATGTATTATCCGAACCGACGTATACGAAACCCTGACGTCAAAGATATTTTAGTCGAAGGGTGTACCCTCTGGAATATGGCTTATGGCAATGTCTTTGATATTGGATTTGAACTTCGGTGTGACAGAATAGGTGATATAACTTTCAGGGATTGCGATGTGCTGATGCAGGAAGGCAGAGGCGCGATATTCAGCATACACAATAGCGATAATGCCATAGTTGAAAACGTATTATATGACAACATAAGGATAGAAAATGCAAACCAGATCTACAGCCACAAGCTGTTCGATGTAGCCATTCTGTTTTCTGTGTGGAGCTACGATAAGTTTACTGATTCTAAAATGATCAACAAACACCGATACAATGATGCCTGGGATAACCTGCTGCCGGTATTGCCCGGCAAAGAGAAATTTCATGCCTCGCACAGGGGATATGTCCGGGGTATCCACTTCCGGAATATTCAGATCCTTGATGGAAAGCTTCCCTATTCAGTTATCAATGGGTATGATGCAGATCATATTGTTGAGAATGTAACTTTTGAGAACATTTCTGTTCAGGGCAACAAAATTACTAATGTCAAAGAGTTAAAACTGTTCTGGAAATATGCTGAAAATATCCAGTTTAAATAACAACCATACTATGGAAAGAAATACCGAGGTGAACAATCACAGACAATGTCTTTCGGATAAGAGGGATACAGCAGGTCAGTTGTGGCGCCGTTTCCGTCATGCTTTTAACAAATATGGTTCAACTCCCAAAAAGTTGGTAGATGTCGGCTCTTGCGGATCCGGCGAATGGTTTTCGCCTTCGCCTTTCTTTCGCCGCCTCAAGGGCTTACGCCCATAAGGGTGAAGGCGGCTACGGCGAAATANNGCGAAAATGTTCAGCCAGATATATCTATGAGGCTATATTTATTTAAGTCCTTGAAATTAAAAAGGTTAAACGAGACAACTCGCCACAAATCACCAACTTTATTGGATGAGAACCTTAAAAGGAGAAACGATACACCGACTGAAAACAAATATGAAGGAGGAAATCATGAACAGAAAGGCAACTTTTCTCGCAGTTCTTATAGTGTTTTCAATGAGTTTACAGTGTTTGATCTGTGCCACTGCTTCGGCCGACACCATCTATGTCAAAGCTGATGGCACCGGCGACTATCCCACTATTCAGGCCGCCATAGATGCGGCTATTGACGGTGATGAGGTAATCGCGGCACAGGGTACTTATACGGGCGAAGGTAATCGGGATATTAGCTTTGCAGGTAAACGAATTACTGTTCGCAGCATCAGTCCTGGGGACCCAAATGTGGTTGCCACGACAATCATCGACTGTGAGGGACTGGGGAGAGGCTTTATATTCAACAATGAAGAAGCTAATGAGTCAATACTTGATGGATTTACTATAACCAATGGTTATGCAATGTGGAGGGGTGGTGGAATTTACATTTTGGATAGCGGTCCCAAAATTTCCAGCTGTATTATTTCTAAAAATGAATCTTTTGATGCCCCTGGAGGAGGTGTTTACTGTGAAGGCGGAAGTCCAGAAATCTCTGATTGTACAATATCTGAGAATTCAGCTGAACATATTGGAGGAGGAATTTATTGTTATTTTGCCGGTCCAATAATTACTAACTGCACCTTTAGCAATAACTCGGGCGGGGGGATGCACAACTACAAGTCCAGTCCGATATTGACCAATTGTACCTTTAGAGGCAACTCTGTAGAAAATATCGGCGGGGGAATGGGCAACTCTCACTCCAGCAATCCGATAATAACAAACTGTGACTTTAACAGCAACTCGGCAAATTGTGGTGGGGGGATGGTTAACTGGAGTTCCAGCAATCCAACCATAACCAATTGTACTTTTAGCAATAATTTGGCAATTAAAGGTGGAGGAATAAGTAATCACTACGATTCTAAGCCCACTATTGTCAACTGTAACTTGAGCAACAACAAAGCAAGTATAAATGGCGGAGGGATATACAGTTCGCGCAGTGGTCCGACATTTAGAAATTGCACATTCAGCGGAAACTGGGCTGACTGCGGCGGCGGGATGTATAACATCTACTCCAGCAATCCAACAGTTACAAACTGCATCCTCTGGAGTAATACAGCACCTGTGCGTAATGAGATTTATAACAGTTCCTACAGTACCCCGATAATCGGTTACTGCGATATTGCCGGAAGCGGCGGCAGCGGTAGTTGGGATTCTAACCTGGGTACCGACGGCGGCGGCAATATCGACGTTGATCCGCTGTTTCTATATGCCGGCGGAGGCGATTTGCGCTTGCTGCCGGATTCACCCTGTATAGATGCGGGCGATAACACAGCGGTTCCCGCTGACACGCCTGATCTTGACGGCGATGGTGACACAACCGAACCCATCCCGTTTGACCTGGCGGGCAATCCGCGCTTCGTTGACCAGCCTGAAGTCCCGGACACCGGTAACGGCACAGCTCCGATTGTCGACATGGGGGCCTACGAACAAAATTATATAGAAGTGGCAATGAAATTTACGCCACAGGCCTTGAATCCCGGCAGTCAGGGCAAGTGGGTCAAGGCGCATCTTGTTCTGCCCGAAGGTTTCGGTGTTGATGATGTGGACACCGGCACGGCGGCTGTGATTGCGCCACTTGGCATCGAATCGGAATATATGAATGTCTTTATCAATGAAGACGGCTTAGTTGAGATTGAGGCTGCTTTTAGGCGTGGTGATTTCTGCGCTGGAGTTGATTTCGGTCCTGCTGAGGTAACGGTGGCAGGTCGGCTTACCAGCGGGCAATACTTCTGTGGGAGCGACACAATCAGGATAATCACGAACAAACTCGGGTACGTTGCTGATCTTGCATCTTATTGGCTTGAGGCTGATTGTGGCCCGCCGGATTGGTGCGGCGGATTAGACGTTGACCGGGATTCAGTAGTTGACTGGCGAGATTTTACCATGTCCGACGGCTGTTGCATTGAAATTATCAGAAACTGAACCAGTGAGTCTGTAGCCGCTAAACACATCAATAACCGATCCGGCCTCGACGGCGTGGGAGGGGATTGCGGAGACGTTAGGAAAACACGGCGGGTACTTCGAGGCCGTGGGTTTGCATGAGCTGTGAATCGCTCATAATGTGTTTTGCATCGCTATCAGCGATTACTCTGCCCTGGTCAATCAAGATGGCCCTTTCGCACAGGCTGGCGGCGAAATTCATATTACAAGTTGCGACTATGAGTGTCTGTGGAAGTGACTTGAGCAGCGCTGTCAGGTTATTTCGAGTTCGGGGGTCGAGACTCGCCTCCGGCTCATCCATCGTAATGATTTTCGGGTTCATTGAAAGAATTGTCGCAATCGCCGCCGAACGCTTCTGCCCGCCTGAAAGATGATGCGGAGGCTTTTTCTCCATTCCCTCCAGACCGACCGTCTTAAGAGCATCCGCAGTTTGCCTTTTAACCTCATCTGCGCTGAGACCTATATTCATCGGGCCAAAGGCCACATCATCAAATAGCGTCGGCATAAACAGCTGCTCATCAGGGTTCTGCATCACCAGGCCCAACAGACGCCTAATCTTTTTCGCATTTTTGGCAGATGCTTCAATGCCATCGATAACGATTTTGCCCGCACCTTTCAGAAAGACGCTCATCGCAAGCAGCAGCGTCGATTTGCCCGCACCGTTGGGCCCAATAATAGCCACCTTCTCGCCATGGGCGATACTCAGGTTGATATCAGCCAGCGCCTTTGTGCCGTCCGGATAATCGTACGAAAAGTTTTCTATCTCGACCGCCTTAGGCATATCTCAAAAGACCCTCCCCAGAAAGTGCAAGCCCACAAGATACAGAGCAAGTATCGCTGCAAAGAAATAATCTGCTCTTCGAATCTGCATTTCACCGAGTCTGTGCAATCGACCATCGAAGCCGCGCCCCTGCATCGCCATATTCACCCTGCCCGCCATATCGATACTGCCGATAAACAGGCTCCCAACCATTGCAGCAGCCGTCTTAACTTCACCGCTCACACCCAAATTGCGCAGTTTGCGCCCTGCGCGGGCACGGAGCAAGTGATAGGCCCGGTCAACAAGCATGAATATATACCGGTACAAAAAGCCCAACTGCACAACAAGCAAATGCGGCACACCAAGCTTTGCAATCGCCGCCAATAAATCACTGAACCGTGTCGTTGCAACCAGCCCAACCAGAGCTGCCATCGTGATAATGAACTTGCCGCAAATCGAAAAACAGCGAAGCATACCGCCTGTGGTCTGCCACTTAATCGGCCCAAACGCAGCGATAACGGGGATTTTGTCATATAACAGACTGCTAAGAGCCAGGACCGCAATAAATGGACTGACAACAAGAATATGCTTAAGTACAAACTTGAGGGGTATCTGTGCTATTACCAATACCGCAAAGGGCCAGACCGCATAACATGCCAAGATGCTGACTGAAGTAGCCGGCAGCGAAATTACAAATACACTGAAAACAAGCACGCAGGCGAGTTTCACCCTGCCGTCGAGGCGGTGGATAGGCGAGTCCTGATAGCTTAATCTGTCAATTTGAGCATGGTGCATTTTGACCGCCGTTTTTCTTTCGCAGCGCCCAGCAGGCAAGCCAGATTGCCCCCATCGTTAGCGCCGAGCCAAAAACCGCTGCAAAACTTTGCCAGCCTGCACCTGCTTCAACGAGCTGGCCCTGGGCGATTGCGCCAAACGAACTCGCGCGAATTGTGTAATCCGGCAGCGGTGAATATCGCGACTGAAAATCCTCAACCGAGGCAACCGTGTGACTTTCGTTTGAAATGACAGGCTCAAAGTCCGGCTCATCCGGCCTTTCGGCATAACTCCATTCGAGACCATCCGGCAGCGAGCTGGCAAAGAGAGACACGCCTGCCCCGACTATAACAGTAGCTACTATAAGAGTCATATATAGCACGCCTTTACTGACACCGGCAGTGCTGGCAGCGCGCTCGGCGACAATATCCGGTCGAACCTGGCGCAGATAAACCAATACCGCTGCAGTTATCAAGCCTTCCACGATGCCAATCAGGATGTGCACCCCGACCATTGTTATCAGGAATGTGTAGAACGGCACTCGGAGCACACCGGACAGAGCCGCTTCAACCGGTACAAGCACGGCTCCAACAACAAGGGCAGTAACGCAGGCGACGATACTACCGAGATAAAGTCGCCACTGACCCGAGCCGGCGCCTGCGAAAAGTGTATGTATCCAGTAGCCCATAAAGCTCGGTACAAGGGCCATGTTGATGATATTACAGCCTAATGCGAGAAGCCCGCCATCCTGAAATATCAAACACTGAATAATCACAACCGAGGATATTGCAATCGCCCCTGCGTACGGCCCCAATATTATTGCCAAAAGAACCGCCCCTACCATGTGGCCGCTGGTCCCGGGCATAAGGGGAAGCTGGAAATTCACCATCTGCGCGGCAAAGACAAACGCCCCCATAATGCCCATAAGCGCGAACTTGTCGGATGTAATTATTCTTTTCGCCTTGTGACAGACGATGCCCAAACCTGCTGCAGCACCGACAAGTGTACCGGCGGCAACAGGAACCGACAGCAATTCATTGGCCATGTGCATTTGAAGGCTCCTTTCTAAAACTATCCTTATAAATAATATTAGTTTAATAAAACTTGTACAAAAGCCCGACAGAGTAAGGCCTTGCGCATAAGAATACCAAATTCGTGTTACATTGTCAAGACTTCAATAAAAACTTTTTTGGGCCGATTTTACAGCCCATAAAGGCAGAATATCATGATGGATTCATCATTCTGAACGGGACAAAGCGACGCGAAGAACAGCAACTCGCAAAGTCGGTCGTTATGTGTTCATAAAAACATCTGGATTGCTTCTTGAACCCACACCCACCGGCCACTATAATCAGCCGGACCTATGGTATTGGCGTGAAGTGTGAAGCGTGATGCGTCGTGCGATAAGCGATACGCAATACGAGATGCGCTATACGAGATACGAGATACGAAATACGAAATAAGGAGTGCTGTTATGACCGAGGAAAAATCGTATCGGAATCTTACCCGGGACGAGGTTAAAACTCTCCAGTCCCAGGGGTGTACCGCGCAGGACTGGGACCAGGTCCGCGTAGCGGATAGGTTCGACCTGGCCCGCGTCAGAAACTCTCACTTCTTCGGCTCCGTTTCAATCGGCACCCTGGAGAAGAAGGTTTCACTTTTCGGTGGCATTGAAAGAAACACAGGCATTTATAACGCCACAATCCACAACTGCCGATTGGGCCACAACGTTTACATCAGCAACGTCGAAG
>JGI10211J34971_10002137_pt1 | contig 16234 bp, 10 predicted proteins | sample Etolagsediment_FD_34971 | JGI IMG/M metagenome (IMG submission 34971) | reverse complement strand
CCCTATATCTATGCCCCGCATAATTTAAAGGCACCTATGCGCTCGGGCAACGATCCGTCTTCGGGACCCGGTCAAGAATTTAGCACGTTTGTTTCTCTCGGAGAGTATATTATATACAAGGTGGTGCCGAAAGTGGGAGCGACGTATGTCAACGATTTGATGCTTGAATCTATTGGAGCCGACCGCATGAAAGCCGAAGTAGCGGCCAAAATTATCATACAAAACATGACCGAGGAGCAAAAGTTTTCAAAAAATGATAAGGGTGAAGACATGATCGAACTATTTGGTGAAAGAGTCGGTTTACGAAAAGATACAAAGGAGATCTTTTTCCACGACTTTAGTGATTCCGGTATTCTGTACGAAGGATACAGCGATAGATTCTTTGCTAAGGACGAATACGTGTTTAATCGGGCCAGGAGTATTCAAGCAGAAAAGGAAGCAGATAGAGAAGAACCAGAAGAAGCAGAAGAAACAACAGAAGGAGTAGCAGGAGGAGCAACGTCAGGAAAAAACAAAGGAAAGGAAGCAGATAGAGAAGAACCAGAAGAACCAGAAGAAACAACAGAAGGAGTAGCAGGAGGAGCAACGTCAGGAAAAAACAAAGGAAAGGAACGTGAGGAAGGAGATAAACCTGCGAAAGGAAAGATTAAGCGAGAAAACATGAAGAACTATTATGGACTGGAAGACGAAGAAGAAGAAGATTGGGATACGCTGTAAACGGATGTTGGGTCACCGTGTATACCCAAAATTTAAAAATATACTATTGTTCGGTTTTGTTAAAACACACGTTTTTTTTCCAGTTTAAAATCAAAGGGAAAAATCCCTCTCTTTACACAAATGCGTCCATTCGCGTCACACCGCCCTGCGTCTAGATGGAGTGGTTGTCGAGCGCGCATCGCTGTACAGAGAAAGATCTTCCGTCTTTTGGGCATTCCAGGTGTTGGGGGAAGCGGAAAACATGGATCCAATGATTCTAGCAAATTTCTTGTCGTCCTTGTTCTTGGACCCAAACGCAGCCATGATGGAGGATTCAACTTTCTGCTTACCAGAAATCTTTCCCACAATACCGGAAAGTCCTCTCGCAATGGCTCCTGTACCGGAGTTCAACTTCTCTTTGAGATCGGATATACGACGGAGGTCCTTTGTGTAGGCCCAGGCGCAGAAGATTGCGGAAGCCAATGCGTGCCAGAAGAACACAAAGTTGAACCAGGCAATGGTGTACAGCTCGGGCTTGTGGTCGTGACAAATATCGTCTTCCAGTGGTTTAAGTGTACCGATACCGGTAAAGCACTGCCAGAATAGTCTAAAGTAGAATACCGACACTACAATATCAAACACCATGGAAACCAACGCAGCCACGATAGCATATACAGCCGGAGACTGTATGGGGTTCTTTCGCATGGGGTAAATAATGGTCTGGAACAAAAGGAGTACCAAACCAAGTTGTGGGGCAAACCACATCGCTTGTGCCCATACGGGTTCGGGGTCTCCGCGCAGATCCATATCGATGATCCAGAAAAGCAAATACAAAATTATGAAAAGAACAGCTCCGGAGATTGCCAGAGCAAGCAATACGAGGTTTACCAGGGCTCCCCTCTTTTTCGCAAAACTGCTGATCAACCCTTCCTCCTCATCCTGTGTCATTTGTGCTTCAGACATTTTTTCCTTCCTCCCTCACGTAAGCAATAAGGGGTTTCCGGAATAAAAAAACCGCGACCAACTTCCTTCGAGTCCCGGTAGGTTCTTACCCATAGTTACGCGCCTTTGTCTATTATACACTTCTGTATCATTACTTTTTTTTTTAAAAAAAAAGTATCCGTAAAAATCCGCCATTCATTATGGAAAAAAGAAATACGCTCTTAATTTACAGAAAATACGGAATTTTTTTACAATATGGCCAGTTTATAGAACCCGCCCCGTCGTTCGCTCTTAATCAAAAGCCCTTCCTTTTTTCCATACCACAAAAGATCGTCTACAAACATAACTGCAGAGATTTTACCTTCTTTGATTATGGCATCGAGCGACCCCATTCCCCTCGCCTTAATCACAAAGTGGTTCTTAGAATACCATGTGCGTTCGTACTTAGGTCCAGGCGAGAAAAATCGTTTGAAATACCGCTTGACACAAATACCATGATCCGGAACTTTTTTACACCCGTGACACGTACATATAGGTTTGACTGTAGACGAGGAGGTGCAGACACTCCTTTTCCTCCTTAGAGACCCTACTCGATAAGGTTTATGCGAGGACCGTCGAGGAGGATAAATGTGGACGTTAGTGCATGGCCCTTCTTCATGGACCACACTGCTTATGCGTGGACGATGTTCACGTCGGGACAAAGAAGAATCAAAACTATGATCGTCCCGACACATAGAGATTTCGTCGATGTCCTCTTTGTCTTCATTCTTTTGGGACGTGTCTATGAACGACCCAACCGTTTTTCGCATGATTTCCACGCTTTCTTGCACATGTCGTATCTCTTCAAGGATAGGATCTCTGATGTCTTCCTTGATATGCATGGATAATGCGTCTAGCGAATTTTCAAGGCATTCGATTTGACTGCTTACAATGACGTTCATCGTAAACGCATCTTCGATTTTCCTTGACATCTCATCTATGCGCTTGTTCTGATCTTTTTGTTGGTTTATCATTTCGATCAACGTGAAGTATACATCATCCGAATTGTACAAAGGAATAATTGGTTGCGTTTCCTCCCCTTTCTCCCCTTTCTCACCTTTCTCACCTTTCTCCCCTTCCTCGCATGAACCGGAAGAACCGGAAGATTGTTCCTTTGTTGGGAATGTCCAGTTTGCCTCATGATCAACAGATACTTCGTCGCTTAAAAGTTGTAAGTATGCGATTTCTGGGTATTCTTCCTCCACCTCCGACGATTCGGATCCCCAAACGTCTTTGCACGATCCGTCGTCTTCGTACTCACCGAGTACAAATGGGGTTTCGGATTCAATTTCCTGTTTCTCGAAATGCACATCACAAGGGACGTATTTCTTTTGTTCCTTTTGTAGAGTGATCAATTCAGCTTTTCTCAAGGTTTCGGTATCCGTTATGTCAAAATTTCCACTCCCATGAACGTTTAGGCGAGGAAGAGACCCCGCCCTTTCTGGGTACATTGATCTGATTTTTCGCTTCATTTCTTCATAGGAAGTACCTGGAGGCATAGATATTCTCCGGATATCGGATCCTCCGTTTGCCCAGAACTTGAACGGAATATATCCTCGTTTGTCCGTGTCCATCTACAGAGAATATTCACATGGTGAGAAGCAGAGGAAAGGCAGAAATCGGTCCAATGGAATATTTTATTTTCAGGATTTCAGGATTTCAGGATTTCACGAGTTTTACTATTTTGCGAGTTTACCGGATTTCACGGATTTCACGGATTTCGCGGATTTCCTGGATTTATTGGGGGTTCCGGTCAATTCAGCAACCAGTTCGTCGTGTTCCTTTTCCAGTTTCTGGTACCGCCCCAATAGCAATTTCGTGTTGTATGCTTGCTTATCNAAATCCTCCTCTTGTTCTACAATAATATGCTTCAAGTTCTTGTTNATTGACTGCAAGTCAATGATCTGAGATCCCAGNTCTTCCTTTTCCTTAAGCAGCCGTTGCACCGTCTCTGTGTACGTTTGGTTGATCTTTTTCGCCTCGGCCAGGTTCACGTTCATATCGGAGAATGTCTTCCACGCCTGTCTCCGAGATTCGCATTGTTCTTGCAGTTCCGTCTTTATCCGCTTTACTTCTTCCATATAGGAGCATTTTGTCTTGATGAAAACACACCCGGGGAGCATACCCAGACGCGTACTGGGCAGCTTACAGAAATCTCGCGCCACTTCCTTTTGTATGCCCCGCAGGGAAGACACCAACGAGGAGTCTGGAACGTATGGCTCCAGACACGCAATCAGCCCGAAAATGTACTGCTGGCGATGAACCGCGGCCTCTTTCACCATTTGGGCGTACACATCGGTTGCTCGCATCATTGGAGTACGCATGACGTCCTCGTATACACCGTGCGCTTTGGAAAGCGGCATGGACGTCTCCGCTTCATAAGTTCCTTCAGGGGCGACCGTCGTCTCCTTCTCGCTTCCTCTGTAGTACACCACGTCCACGCCCTGTAATGTTTCGGGTATTTTCTTCAACAATGAGGCGACGGTTTCTGCTTCGTTGTCCTCGATGTTGCCTAAAGATTCTTCCGAATCTTCAGAAGATTCGGACGAGAAGGACCGGACATATTTCTTACCGGTCCGCGTGTCCATATCCGATAAAACGCGAATCAAATCCTGCAAAAAAAGCAAAGCCACATCGTCTACCGAAACATAAACACCTTGTATGCTATAATCTTCCCACAACGCCACGTTGAACGTCCTCGCCTTGGTATCAATATTGAACGTACCCATATCTTTCGTAGACTGGAGCAAGGATTTTTTCCGTTCTCCGGAAAGACGCGGCCTGCCATCAGCTGTGTAATTAGGGATGGTGGTAGCTCCTGTCTTGGCCATCTCCTCGCGTTGGGCTTTTGTCAACATCAAGTTTAGTTGTTTCGAAATACCCGTTGATTTTGCCGCCCTTTCTTTCTTTCTCGCATCTTCCAGCATATCCTTTGTTAATTTAACTTGAGGAATTGCCGCGCCACGTCTTTCAATGTGCGCAGGACTTCCGACCGAGCGGCGCGTTTTTCTTTTTACAGACTTGGTCGCAGCTCGAGACATGGACCGAGTCCCAATGTTTTCGCTACCACCACAGGAATTGAATCGGTCGGGACGCAACGGCTTGAATAAAAACGCTCTGCTTTCCTGTTTGTTATCTTCTGATTTTTCCTTTTCCTTCTCCTTTCTTCGCTTTCTGCGTACGATCTGGACACTCAGTTGCTCATCCGAGTTGGTTTGTCTCAGTGGTTGTTTTTGCGAGTAGTCTATATGCAGCAAATCTGACACCCTTTTTATTCCTGGGTCATCCTCCCTCGCCTTTTTTGTCCGTGCTTTTGATCTCGGGGTATGTCTTTTCCTTTGCTTTCTTCGGTCAATGCGAATCTCTTCCCCAGGATTATCTGGATTGAATTTTCTTCGTCCTTTTTCGCGGTCTCTATGCTTGTGTTTATGCGTTGATTTCCGGTTATGTCGATGTCGATGATTTTTGGTCCCATGCCCTTCGTGGCGTCGGTGTCCATTCTCCTTTATTCGCCTAGCGGAACCACCCGGTCCCAAGTCCCAAAATCCGTCGTCTGCAGACATTTTGCATGAACAACCAAAATGTACGCGTATAAACATCACAAGTGAACGAACAAAAAAATTTTTTATTCTTAGCCACTCACTGAATCAATTCCGATTACTCAAGCGAGGAGGATGTGAGGTCTCCTTCCTCCTCGTCTTCCTCCCACTCACCTTCCTCATTGTCGCGTTCGCTCTCCATAAATGAAAGCGACGAAGAATTGGACGTAGATCCATACAGTGCCTCTATCTCCTCACCCCGACCACTCATGAGCACCTCCTCGCCTCGTCTGACCCTTCGCTCATCGCCGTATTCTTCCTCATCATGTTCCGAATACGCCTCAGAAGATCCGTATATATCATACCTTCGGTCTACCAACGCGTGTCTTTGTCGGCAAGGCAAGTTTATCGCATCACGCATACTTTGAATCTCTTCTTCCAGCAAAGAGATACGATAATCCGAAGAGAACTTCACATGATACATATACTTTCTCGCCTGTTCAAGTTGCCTTCTTAAATCAAATATGGAATCCTTGTGGTACGCTTCGTTCCACAGAGCTGTCGTCTCTAAAAGCTTTTGGCAAGCCCTGAGCATATCGCTGTATCTCAGGCGAGAAAATGGACTAATACGGTCGGTATCCTTGAAATAATATCTCCGGCTTTCCGCTCCGTAGGTACTCAGCATATTTGAAATGTTGTCATGCAGCTTGTTGTAGCAGAGTCCGTAGATGGAATGTTCGGGGATCATCGAGGACAACAAATCGTTCATGGATACGTCCAACACCATAGGCAACAGCCAAATGGGAATCAGTCGATAGGTTTCTCTCGGGAGTACGTACGATTTGTAATTGGTGTGAGTATTGATGTCTTTGACGTTGAACTGATGTTCAAACATGTTCATGTTGATGTAAGGGAAGTTGGTGTAACCTTTCACTATAGGATTTGGAACCATCGCCTTGGTTTGTTTCAAGAACCGGACTGAAAAAGAAGGCACGTTGCGCATGTACTTCATGTACGTGCTAAGGCGAAAGTCTTCGTCCATTCCATGGCCTATATCCGCATCCACAACCCGTTCTTTTCCTTTGTTTCGCTTCTTGGACGGTCCGCGCACGGAAGAAAACGAAGAAGAAGAAGAAGATGACGATGATGATGGAACTTCATCATCATCTTTCTTCTCATTCTCCTCATATTCCCAGGAAGAACAGGACGTGTCGGTTTCGGTTTCGGTTTCGGTTTCCATTTCCATTTCCATTCCATTTTCCGCTCCTGCAAGGTTGATCAGGTCCGAGATCTTTCCTCGCCTCATCAAGGATTTGGTCTTTTTACGTTCTCTGGCTTGTTTCATCTTTGTGTAGGAATATTCCGCAATGGCGTTTTTGTCCTCGTTGGTAAGCAGGCGAAGGTGTTCGGTATACGCAATATTGTCCTTGATCATGCGAACAATATTCCCGAATTCCTTCATTCTTTCCGCTTGTTCTTCTTCCGTCTCTTCTCTCCCTTCAGGAGCAAAAATGGTCTTGGGTACGCGAAATCGGCGCTTGGGAGTGAACGGCGCACGGACCACTTTAGGAGTATCGGCAGATCGCGATCCTGAAAAATAGCTCTTAAGGAAAACTACGTCGCTTCGGCACATGGTAGGGAACAAATACGAAATAGCTTCTTGGTCCGAAGAGCAAAGGATTCTTTCGGTCACAATCTTCATAGACTCGTTGACCGAATGACACAGCCCAGACCGTTGTAAATCGTCCGACCGAATGGCCAGTATGTATAATTGGTCGTCGTTATCGGTAGAGGAGGAGGATCTCCCGCGTTTTCTCGTTGATGGTTTTGGCTTATGAAACATGGACCGCCAGCGTGCGAGTACCAGAGAGTTGGCGTTCTTGTATAAGGTCTCCAACATGTTGGCCTCGGTCCAATTTTTACGTCGTCCGTCTCGCTGTGTTTCCTTCGCCTTCTCACGCACATCCCAATTTTTCACGTACCAACGGTTTTTCATTGTCTGATAGGTCGAAGGAACCTCGTACATGGAGAAGTTCAACCCAACGTAATCGGGGACCATGTTTGGGTCGATGTATCCCAAAGGGAAATCCTCGGGACATTCCACCGGCAGGATCAAATGGGTCTCAATCTGTTCACGCGAAAGGCAGTCTAGAATCCCTTCTTTATCAAACTTGTCGTATTGTTCTGGATCCGATTCGAGGGTTTCTGGCTCTTGTTTACGCGAGAAGGGCGTGTGTTTCTCTTTCGTATTCATAAAAGCGACCATAGAATCGACGAAATACTCTACGGCGAAAAAGTCGTATATATCTAACGACCATTTCTTCTGCTGACACTTCTTCATGTACACAAAGATGGCGCGGTAGCTGACGTAAGTGTCCGAAGAGAATTGCCGGATCCTCTTTTCTAGTCTGCACACATTTAAAAAAGAGGACGGCACCTCCTCCTTTTCTATTTGGAATACGTCTTCTTGTGACAACTCGCCCGTCCCAAAGGATTTCTTCATGAAAGTATCCAGGTTCCTAGGATTGGATATGAACCCAATCTTATTCAAATCCCTCTTGTTGATAAACATGCGCTTCCCGTCTTTCAGTTCGTTCTCCGTAGTGCGCAAATCCTTGGAGAAATCCGCATCCACAAAACATAAGCGAGCCGGAGTTCCGTTCATCCATGCGAGGAAAAATGTAGCGGTAAAAGTAGCAGTTTCGTGTCCGTGGTTTCCAGAAGGAGAAGAAGAATCCACGAGACGTGTGGTGTAAACGAGAGCTTCCTTGTGAAACTCTTCCTTATCCATCCTTTTTGTAAGTTTTTGTTCCAATCACGAAGCGCGAGCAAGGATGGGTACTGAGTTCAAGTGGGGATGGTCTAAATATTTTTTAATTTTTTTTATTATTTGGAAGAAGTGACAAAAAAAATCGAAAATAAAAAATTAAATTCCGTTTGGCGGCATAGACAAAATGTACGGGGTTTTATTTTGTCCGTTTGACGGCATTGGGACATGTTTGCTTATGTTTTTTCCAATCTTTACGTTGGCAGGCTTTCCCGCAATAGGGTTTTTGGCAAGGTGTAGGGCATCTTACCGTTGCAATGTTGTCGTTGCACACGGTGCACGAACGTGTGTACTTGCTCGGGGAACTGATCAAATCTTCCTTCTTTTCGTCGTCCAGGGAATGTGCTATTCCTCGCCTGAAACAGTCCCAGAAGAGGGAATAAAGCACTTTTCTACAACCCATCCCACATACTGGGTAGGTCGCCACCATGACAGGTTTCTTTGGCATTTCATCTGCCTTTTCCCCCTCTACCTCTTTTATGTCGTGGGGGTTCTGGACGACATAAACGTCGATAAACTTCATAGGCGAGGAGCACCCAGGGACAGCGCAATACGAGTCCTTGAACAGATAATGTTCCATGATTCGAATCACATGACACAATTCGTTACTCCAGTCGTCAAACTTTTCATGCATGCCCGTGAGGAAGGGGCCTTGGTTCAGCAAGACCAGGATGTTTCCTCGCCTGTACCTAGGATCGCCCGTATGTCTGAGTGCCGAGAACTTGGCACGTGATTCTGCGTCTTCCAGGTGCAAATCCAAGTTGAACAGTATTTCCAGGGGATATGTACAAGTACTTTTGGCATCTCCCTCGCCTTCTTCAGAGGAAGACGGAGGCGGAAACGCCTTGGGGGACATTCTCATAATGAAATGGTCAATGGCCCCTTCTCTACTGGACCGAGGAAAATCGTACGTATCCGTCTTGACCAATTCCTCGCTTTCGTCGATAGCCATGCCAATAATGGTTCCTCGCGTAAAATCCCGCACAAAGATTTGCATAGCAGGCGCACAATGACCATAAATCAAAAAAATGTTTTCTTTGCCTTGGAGCATGGACCCATCCTTCTTTCTTGCAAAGTAATGAAACTTGAAGAGTTCCTTGGGATCCACTCCACTTTCATCGCATTTCTTTCGGTACTTTTCCGTATCTTTAGCAATAGCAGGATGTTTAACGATAAACCGGTGCTGTGCCTGAACATGGCCGCATTGCATCTTCTTTTCCTCTTCCATCTTTTTTTTCGTGCTCGTGGGATGTGAGCGGGGAACAATGAGGTGTGGGCACGTTATGGTTACTGAAGAAAAAAAAAGGATTAATTTACGGGTTACGGTTTATGGGCGCGTTTTTTTTGAGGAAAAAAAATCAACAACAGATCCGGTTTTGGTAGTTTGTGGACCCAAGGGTTTCTAAACGTACCTATGGGCACCAACGTTCTTTTCTACGGTGACGCATTCATCACCGATAGGGATGTCCAAATCCTCGAACAAAGTACATCGTGGCTGAGTGGCGAAGGGATATTTCTTCAATTCGAATACTTTCGCAAAGATATTGTTGGGCCCCAAAAGGATATAATATTTATTGACCCCAATATAAGCACTGTGATATACAAAGACCCGGGAGACACCCATGATGCTATCAAACTTGGCGAGTTAGAAGAGGACGGAAATTACATACTATTTATTCCGGTGAATGACGGCATGGAAAAACAAAAAAAACCAGAAGGAACCGACGATGAAGATCGGAATGAATGGGGAGAATCGGAAGATTCGTATCAATCGGAAGATTTTTATCAATCGGAAGAAGATGAATTGGAAGAAGAAGTCCAAACCGCTGCGGGAACTCATTGGGCACTTTTGGTATTTGAAAGAAAAAAAAACGCCTTTCAGTATTATGACTCCAAGAAAGATTCTGGTGTCGCTCCGGTCGCCGAAAGAATTTCTGAACACATACGGTCTGCTATAAAGACAATACGTGGAGACGATGGCATCAATTTTGAAGTAATGTATACACCGAAACAAGACAACAACGCGGACTGTGGTCTTTACGTGTGTGCCATTGCGGAATATTTGATGAAGGAGTATCTAGGCGAAAAACAAAAACCTCTTAAAGAAATGATTACGCCAGACTATATTTTCAAATATAGATACGAGATGGGGGATATCGTTATGCAGAAGCGATTGGATGCGTTGGTTATTTGAGATTTTATTTAAAAGCGCAAATAGTCATTCTTCGGGTCTCCACGGCGGGGGACGGCGTTCAACGCCCCTGGCGATGTCCCAATATTCTTCTAAAATTTCCTTTACGTCCTCAATGTGTTCTATCAATAAATTTGTGGTTTGAAAAAAATAAATCAATGTATTCCACCAGGTCTGTGGGCCATCTTCATCCACGAACGACGGATATCCATCGCTTTGTCGCACTCCCCGAAAAGAATCCAGAAAATCCTCAACATTTCTCAAAGCCAGTCGGTTTTCACTCTGCCAACGATCAAGAACTAGCAAATAATGAGTGATTTCTGGCGTTAAATCGCTTATGCTTTCTCCTCGTGCCCTTTTATCATCCAACTCATCTAACAATGGGGAGATATGATCATAAAGCTCGTTCCATTCATTTGTAGAATTATGTATTTTTCGATTCCCATGCGTTAACAAGAAGTCTTTTACTTTATTGTACGAGTTTATCGATGGCCTTATCATGATAATGATGATGATGATGAATGATCCGCTTTTGAGTGACCTCGTTGTGCTTCTCAACGGGCGAAACGTTGAGATATTTTATTTAAAGTAGGAACTAAAAATTTTACCCCAAAGAGCGACTAAAGGCATTAAGGGCTTGAGGGTTGGTCGTTTTTTTTTTACTTTGAAAAAAGAACCCTGCTGAACAATCTATTTTCCTTCACCATCCTTTCAACAGCCTTATACCGAGCTAAATCCATAAGCACTTTGTGATACTTTTCATACATCGCCAACGGGTTTTCTGGGAAAAAGACCACGTGGTAATCTTCCTCATCTTTTACAACTGCTTCAGGGAGTTCAGGTTTTACACCCTTGGTCAGGAAATTTTCCAGCATTTTTCGCGTTTCCCTTCGACTGGTGATCTTTCCGGCGATTTTATAATCGTAAAAATTGCGTACGCGTTCCTTAGAGTTGCCTCCAACAATCATGCGGTGTAAATTGTGGAGTGAGTCCAAAGCTGTTTCCCCTTCGTCCCCGTCTATAACAATGTCCACAGGGTTTAACAAATTAGCCTCCTCAACGCCTATAAAGAGATTATAATTGATTTGGGCTTCGTGAACCGTTTCCGATGTCTCAGGGTGGACATTGCCCCGAAACCAATCGATTGCTGTTATGTAAAATTCCAGAGCTCTTCTGATTTCCTCTTCATAAAATGAACCTTCTGGTGGTTTTTCAATGACGTCTCCCGCATCGGTTGTGACTGTGAAATATTTATTGTTGGCCCATTTAAATTTCATATTCTCTCGAAATTTAGCAGTCCCGATAACCGTGAACGAACCGAGATCGTAGACAGGGTCTCCGTCCAATACTCTTTTCAAAAAGACATAGTTTTTTGATAAACGTGACAACTCTTTCTTAACGTTAGTCACGATCGAAATAAGATCTCGATAACGATCCCCTACAAAAGGTTTCATTTCAGACTGTTTGATTGCGGCCTTAATATAATTTTCCCATTCTTTGTAATACTCTTCTCCTTCTTTTACATTCAGGATCGTATTGGCCTCTTTCAGTTCGGGCTGTAAAATACTATTCCACGAGGGCACGCCAGAAGGTCCTGGAAGACGTTTCATCATTCGATCCTTTTCATCTTCCCCAAATACAGGTATATATGGACTCTGAATTTTTGATCCCCCCGCTCGCCGAGCCTGTTCTTCCCTGTCCTCTTCAGTGTCTTTGTAGATTTTAAATATTGGCGGGCCACCAGGCCCCATTACTCCCATTCTGCTTTCGGGAGGTTCGCCCTGCGGTGACGGAAAATTCAATGGCGTTGGAATAAACACTCCATACAACGATGTCGGCGTTCCGGGTGTTTCCGGTGTTCCCGGTGTTCCCGGTGTTCCCGGTGTTCTCGATAAGTCTGACCCCTTCGGACCAGGGCCCGTAAGAAATGGCTGATACATTGTATACTTTATTATGACACGGATATATGTACAAAGGAAAGAACCAACTACTTTTTTTTTATGTTTTATTTTGGTCAACCTTTGGAGGAAGAGAATGAAAAGAAAATAATTCTCCATTCCCCATAACACTTCCTTTTGCTTTATCTCTATAATAAAGAGAGCCCGGTAAAGAAAAAAAAAGGCAAAGATGGACAACCCAGTGTCTTTGGCAAAACGCGCTTTGGAATCGTCAAAAACTGAAATCCAGGCGCATTCTGCGGTATTCATCAATTCCAAAGAATGGGCTATCTACATGCACATGAAAATCCATATGGACATGACAAGCGCCGTAGAAGGAGCGCCCTCTTTAATGATCAGTGATTCTGGCGGCGTTCCCATTCAACAAACATTCCCTCCTCGCATGATGCCAACTCTGGACGATATTGTCAAATATGTGCAAAACGCTGAAGGAAAAAATTTGATAGATGATGCGATGGGTAACCGCCAGTCACAAGATTTACTGGTCAAATGGCTCAACGTGTGTACTGCGTGTGCACGGAATAAGTCCAAGTATTTATGCTATTTCCCCACCACCATGTACAAATTGACGCGGGAATCTATAGCAAGCAAGATACTCGATTCCTCCGCATATCAAAGCATCTATGCGAGGATGTTTCGGTGGGACATTTTCCATCCTGCGGGAATAACTAAAACTCCTGTTCTTCTCGCCTTTGACGCAACTTGGGGTAAAGCAAACGAAGAACCTGTGGTCAATGTATATTGGAAATCCTTTTCTCCACCTGAGGAAACCGTGAATACAAAAAATATCGAAACGTATGCGAAAAAAGAAGCGAGGAAAATGTGTTTTGTGAGGGAGCACATGGACATGGTGATTGTAGACACGCATTCCATGCAAGAAATAACAATGGCGGAATTCATTGCGTGCATACTGACGGCCGAGAGCCTTCCTCGTGGGTACGAACACTATGAGGTGGAAAGGATATACCGATATTATATCAAAAAGGTACTTGGGAAAAGAAAAGATGAGAAGACCCAATGGGAAGCTATACGGAGCATATTGTACCGGAACGAACCGTTGGTATCCCTGACAGAACATACGCTACAAACCCGTCCACGTCCTCCTGAACTTTATTCTCCTCTTTTAAGCGAGGAAGAATTCAGGAAGACGTTCAGATCGACGTGAATGAACCATGTGACAAAAAAAAATAAAGGTGTTTTCATTCTGGAAAAAAAAAGTATTTTTGCCCCCTTCTCGGTTATCCCCAAGTGCCCATTATTCCTATAGACCCCTTTCCCCCTTTCCCCTTTTTTTAGAGGATGGACGATTGGGACGAGGATATTGAAGGCGCAGAGTTTTTTGTTCCTGATTTGATTGGTCCTAAAGTGTCGCCTCAAAAAAGAGGAGATAGCAGATTGGCGAGAAGGAAGAAAAGAAAAACTCCGAAGAAAAACCAAGCCAAAGGAAGAAAATCTCCCCAAGAGGAAGCAAGCGAACAAGGGCGTGGAGAAGAGGGATCTTCATCACGCCCTTCTTCACCTTCTTCACCTTCTTCACCTTCTTCACCTTCTTCACCTTCTTCACCTTCGGGAGACGAAGGGGCTACTTCTCCTGAAGGTGAAGAAGGGGCTTCTTTGCCTGAAGGTGAAGTTCCAAGGACACAAGGAATTGGTGATGCGGAAATGTTAGCAGCCTTTAGGGATTGGGATCTAGATGTACCGAGTACAATGTATGTCGACCGAAGGCTAGAGTTGGTTACAGAGAATAACCTTGTCGGTGTTTATACGTACAATCGGTGGATCGATGAAGAGCGCGATAATTTCAATGCCATACGGGAGTTTTTCTACAGAGAAGTCCGACGTAAAGCGGAAAAGACAAAAAATCCGGAGAATCTGTACAGCGAGTTTGGTCGTTTCAGGGACCCTGGCGCAGCCGGAAGGGGGCTTCCAAGCTCCCCTGCTGAGTTCAGTACAAGTTCTCCGAGTGATCGACCTCGTGGATACCGAGTTCTTTCGTTTGACCCTGCGATGGTTGTTAAACGAGCCATTGGACTTTTTCTTGAAGAAATCGCAACGAGGGGGAAGAAAGCTGGTGGAGGCATGGTCATCCACCTTGATGAGAATAAAAAGGAAACACCCGACCCCGACACCATACCGTACCCAAGGCAAATTCACGAAGATACTGTTCTTCGAGAGATAGGCGACAGCTACCTTCCTATCCTTATGAAGTTCTGGTGGGAAATATCTGCTGCTAGAAAGGAATTCAACCTTGACATTCTTTCTACCATGATTTCGGAAGAGTATAATCGTAAGCGCGTGGGGAGGTATCAGCCTTTTAAGAACCCCTACCAATCAAAATCCGCATCCATTCCATGGGCTTCGCTTCCCCAGACCGGTCATATTCACGAAGTGGCTGATCTTCTCAATGTGGACCAGCAAATTGACGATGCTGTCAATAAATGGAGTAACCAAGCTTCGGCCGAAGATCAACGTGCAGGCAGAACGAGAAGAATTCAAGAGGAAATTGAGAAACTTGGAAACAATGGCACACGAAAGACAATCGCGGGGAAACGTATACTTACGGCATGTGTGATCAAAGCCATGCGAGAAGTCTGGAACGATCGCCAACTCTTCACGGAAAGAAAAGGCAAACCTAATTCGGATGACTATTGGAAACATCATTACATTGAACGGGCAGATGACCGATACGGCCGAAATTCTGAATTGATTTTGGAATCCATGTTTCCTCTTTATTATCTTTCATGCTGCTCGTTGATTGCTCGACTTTCCTCTAGACCATACGTAGACATTGCCTATTCATACAAAGATGATGCCACTGGGGAGGCCAAGGTTCAGGTCAATCGGTATTCCGATAGGGATGACGATTATACGGACGAGTGGATGAGACAGAGGTATGCCGATGATGGGCCACTCATTGTACCCGATGATGTTAAGAACATCATCAACCACAAGGCAATCAATGTTCATATTGGATTTACATTGGAAGGATTCTCTGACAAATCCAATATGCATACGCTTCTCAAAAACATGGTGAAAACATCCTACGCGTTTCCGTTTAGTACTTATGTTACCAATGCTGCTGGATACGATGCCGTAGACCCAACAGATATTAGATCTAGGAAGAAGTTGATACAAATTCTGTTGTCTGTGTTGACACCAACCAGCTCAAGCTTTAGCGATGCCAAGCGTAAATTCAACACCAAATATAAATATGGAATGGGTGATTTTCTAGAAACTGATAGGGGACGCATCCTTGCTTTCAACCCTGAATCGTATAGTAAAATCGGATTGCCTATAGCAAAGGACCTTGGCACTGACGAATATGAATACCTAACCATTGTCCGTATACCTTTTAACCAAGTGCTTGCTGGTAATTTGGTGGTGGACGCCTTCCAAAAGAATCTAGATTTACGTAGCGAAGACTATGTCTATACTTCCCCCGAGCCTTCTCGCATTCCATACCCAAAACTTCCGACCCCGTTGACAGTATTAGATGTTAAGGAAATCATCGAAAAGATAGGGTATGACGTTCGTGGGTTCGTTCCTACGATATCGTCCTTGGGTGGGGAAGAGGAAGAAGGAGTAGGGGAAGAGGAAGAAGGTTTTGAAGGGGAACTGGACTATCCGAGTTTGTCACCCATTCCTGGTATAGAAGAAATTGGACTTGAAATTGGACTTTCAAATCCAGTGGTGGCTGCCGGAACAACGGGTATGCATTTTGAAAATATGGAAGAATATTATAATGTTAAGAACCGTGGAAAAGAGATTGAATGGTTTGAGGGGGTATCTTACAACGACTCCCAGTCTGGATTATTCATTCTCAATAATTCGTTCGAGATACTTCTTGAAGATGAAAATATTACTGATCCAAACATACAGACTGATGTCCTTGCTGAGGTAATGTCCACAGTCGAGGACGAACTCACTGAAATGCAGAGGAAGGAATACGAGGAGCAAATAGCTCGTTTGGAAGGATATGTAAGAGATAGGGACACTCGTCTTAAAGATGCACGCAAAAATGACATGCGGTACCGTATCCTGG
>JGI10211J34971_10002135_pt1 | contig 16247 bp, 12 predicted proteins | sample Etolagsediment_FD_34971 | JGI IMG/M metagenome (IMG submission 34971) | reverse complement strand
ACTTATATCATGGCTCATAAGAAAGCTGCTGGTAGTACTAAAAACGGTCGCGATTCCAATGCCAAACGCTTAGGTGTTAAGCGTTTTGGTGGTGAAGTGGTCTCTGCGGGAAGCATTATTGTTCGTCAACGTGGAACTAAGTTTCACGCTGGTGTGAACGTTGGCCGTGGTAAGGATGATACTTTATTTGCTAAAGCAGACGGATCTGTTGCTTTTGTTTCTAAAGGTAAGCCTTTACGTACCTTCGTAACAATTGTTGCTGAGTAAGTTTAGAATTTAATTCTAAGCTATTCAAAATCAGTTGATAAAAACGCCCCGCTTTGTCGGGGCGTTTTTCGTTATAATATTTTTTTAAAATTGTGTAGATAGCTGACTCTAAAGGTTGTGATTACTTTGGTGGTATGCAACCGATGATTAATATCATTGTAGTTATCTAGTTCGGTTTTTTGTTACTCAAGACCTCGAATCCGTAGGATGTCTTGGTGAAATTTTTACAAGTGAGAGAGCCCCATGCAGTTTGTCGATGAAGCCGCTATAACAGTTGAAGCAGGACGTGGTGGTAATGGTGTCATCAGTTTCCGTCGTGAAAAATATATCCCGTTTGGTGGTCCAAATGGTGGAGACGGTGGAGACGGTGGTAGCGTTTACCTGTTAGCGGATCGTAACTTGAACACCTTGGTTGACTTTCGCTATAGTAAAAACTACAAGGCGCAAGGTGGTCAAAGTGGAATGGGGCAACAAAAAACCGGTCGTGCGGGTGAGGATTTAGTGATTTCTGTACCCGTTGGTACGATTGTCACCGATGTCGATATGCGTGAAGTGGTTGGTGATTTAACCGAGCATGGACAAACCTTGCTTGTCGCACAAGGTGGCCTTCACGGTCTTGGAAACATACACTTTAAAAGCAGTCGTAACCGTTCACCGCGTCAATGTACCCCCGGTGAAGATGGTGAAGAGCGTAACTTGATGTTAGAGCTTAAGGTTTTGGCTGATGTCGGGCTTTTAGGGTTGCCAAACGCAGGTAAGTCGAGTTTGATTACCTCTGTTTCTGCAGCACGCCCTAAAGTGGCAAACTATCCGTTTACCACTTTGTACCCAAACTTGGGGGTGGTGAGTGTGTCGCCAGAAACCAGTTTTGTTATCGCTGATATTCCTGGTTTGATTGAAGGTGCAGCAGAAGGTGCTGGCTTAGGAATTAAATTCTTAAAGCACCTTTCACGTACCGGTTTATTGCTACATGTGGTCGATATTGCCCCAATGGATGAAGATGAAGATCCCGTGCATTCGGTTCGTGTAATTCAAAAAGAGTTAGAGAAGTACAGTGAAGAGTTGGCCGGTAAAGAGCGTTGGTTGGTCCTGAACAAAACCGATTTACTGCTTGATGACGAAGTTGAGGAAGTTTGTAATCGTATTGTGTCTGAAACGCAGTGGGAAGGCCCTGTCTATCGTATCTCAGCGATTGCTCGAACTGGAACAGAAAAATTGGTTAACGATATTGCTTATCAGCTTGAGCAGAATAAACGTGCTCACTTTGAAGCCTTAGATGCCGCTGAGCTCAAAAAAGAGCGTGCACCGGTCGAAGAAGACTTTGATTTTTAACGTTAATAAAATTAGTAATTTAGGTTGTAATTAAGTACTTATTTTTCGTATTTACTTAAAAGTTAAAGGTTGCTTGAGGTTAAACGGTAGATGAAACGTTCTGAGTTAACGCAAACAAAACGTTGGGTTATCAAGATTGGTAGCGCATTATTAACGGACGATGGTCAAGGCTTAAATTTAGTCGCACTTGGTAACTGGGTCGAGCAAATGGTGGTGTTGCGTCGTCAAGGTGTTGAAGTCGTCATCGTCTCATCCGGCTCGGTAGCCGAAGGGATGCAACGTTTGGGCTGGAGNACTCGTCCATCTGTGTTAAGTGAGTTACAAGCAGCTGCAGCCGTAGGGCAGATGGGCTTAATACAAGCTTATGAATCTGAGTTTTCTAAGTACGATACGCATACCGCTCAAATTTTAATGACGCACGATGATCTTTCAAATCGCAGCCGTTACCTCAATGTTAAAAGTACGATTCAAACCTTGCTTGCCTATGGCGTTATCCCCATTATCAATGAGAACGATACGGTCATTACCGATGAAATTCGTTTTGGCGACAATGATACCTTAGCGGCTTTAACCGCGAATTTAATTGGTGCCGATGTGTTGGTTATTTTGACCGATCAACAAGGTCTCTATAATGATAATCCTCGTAAAAACCCGGATGCCAAGCTGATTAGTGAAGTTAAGGTGAGTCGTAAGGATATTGAGTCGATGGCCAGTTCAGAAGGCGGTGCCTTAGGTAAAGGCGGGATGTATACCAAAGTCATGGCGGCAAAACGTGCGGCAAGGTCAGGAACGGCAACCCTTATTGCTTCTGGGCGAGAAGCGAATGTGTTGCCTCGTTTACAGTCTGGCGAGCAAGTGGGCACACTACTTATTCCGGACCTTGAGCCTTTAACAGCACGTCAACAATGGTTGGCGGGTCATCTTCAGGCCAAAGGTAAAGTTGTGCTCGATGATGGGGCGGTTGAGGTACTTAAAACCTCTGGTAAGAGTTTGTTACCTATTGGTGTTAAATCGGTTGAAGGGCGTTTTCAGCGTGGTGAAATGGTGGTGTGTTTCGATCAGCGTGGTCACGAAGTCGCACGCGGCTTAATTAACTACCCTGTTGCAGAAGCGCGCCGTATTCTTGGTAAGCCCAGTCATCAGATTGAATCGATTTTAGGTTATGTTGCAGACGAGTCTCTGATTCATCGAGATAACCTCGTGTTATCAGATTAGCGTTTATCAAAGCTGAGCAGGCCTGTTCAGTTTAAGCCCTTGTTTTCCGCGTGTTTTCCTGTAAATAGTCCGCACATTCCCTTGAAATAAAAATTACTGTCTTTATATATAGTTGACATCAATTCAGAGTTGACTAGAATAGTTAGCACTCTCAGTAGGTGAGTGCTAAAATGCAGTCGCCTTATTGAAAATAAATTTATTTTTAACCGTATTAAACTAGGGGAAACCTATGAATATTAAACCTTTACACGATCGTGTTGTTATCCGTCAAGTTGAAGAAGAACAAGCATCAGCCGGTGGAATTATCTTACCTGGTTCTGCACAAGAGAAACAGAATATGGGTGAAGTTCTAGCAGTCGGGCCTGGTAAGGCTTCAGATGCTGGAACGGTTGTTGCAATGACTGTTAAAGTCGGCGATAAGGTTATGTTTGGTCAATACTCCGGTCAAGAAGTAAAAGACGATAAAGGTGAAACTTTAATCGTAATGCGCGAAGACGATTTAATCGCAATCATTGACTAATTGAGTGTTTAGCTTGAGTGTATGCACGGATTAAAGTCAGACAAAAATCAGGCAAACCTGATCTTACTTTGCATTCGAATTGCACTCTAACAATATCTCAGAATAATATTTAATACAGAATTAAGGAAGTACAAAAAATGGCAAAAGACGTCAAATTTGGTGTAGATGCACGTGAGTTAATGGTCCAAGGGATTAACATTCTTGCCGACGCGGTAAAAGTAACATTAGGGCCTAAAGGTCGTAACGTTGTATTAGAAAGATCATTTGGTTCGCCATTAGTGACAAAAGATGGTGTAACCGTTGCACGTGAAATTGAACTTGAAGATAAGTTTATGAACATGGGCGCACAAATGCTTAAAGAGGTCTCTTCACAGACCAATGATGTGGCCGGTGACGGAACAACAACGGCAACCGTTTTAGCTCAGTCTATCGTTCGTGAAGGAATGAAGTCAGTTGCAGCAGGCATGAACCCAATGGATCTTAACCGTGGTATTCACAAAGCGGTTGAAGCGGTTGTGGCAGAAATTAAAGCAATGGCCCAGCCTTGTAATACCTCTGCGGCGATTGCTCAGGTTGGAACTATCTCTGCCAATGCGGATGCGGCCATCGGAAAAATGATTGCTGATGCAATGGAAAAAGTCTCAACGGAAGGCGTTATCACGGTTGAAGAAGGCTCTTCTTTGCAAGACGAGTTAGTGGTTGTTGAAGGGATGGAGTTTGACCGTGGTTACCTTTCTCCTTACTTCGTTACGAATCAAGAGAAAATGGTTGCTGAACTAGAAACCCCTTATGTGCTTTTATACGACAAAAAAATCTCAAGCATCCGTGATTTACTGCCAACCTTAGAAGCGGTTTCTAAAACAGGTCGTCCGTTATTGATTATTGCTGAAGACGTTGACGGTGAAGCGTTAGCAACCTTGGTTATTAACAATATGCGCGGAATCGTTAAAGTAGCTGCTGTTAAGGCACCTGGTTTTGGTGAGCGTCGTAAAGCGATGATTCAAGATATCGCTGTGCTTACTGGTGCAACGGTTATCTCTGAAGAGATTGGCCTATCTTTAGAAGCGGTCACGTTAGATATGTTAGGTGAGACTAAATCTATTGTGGTTGGTAAAGATACGACTAAGTTAATTGATGGTGCGGGTTCAAAAGAAGATATCGATGGTCGTTGTGCACAAATTAAAGCACAAATTGCCACTACCACCTCTGAATACGATGCTGAAAAACTAAACGAGCGTCTAGCAAAATTGGCNGGCGGTGTGGCTGTGCTTAAGCTAGGTGCGGCTACCGAGATGGAAATGAAAGAGAAGAAAGACCGTGTTGACGATGCACTTCACGCAACGCGTGCCGCAGTGCAAGAAGGCATTGTTGCGGGTGGTGGTGTTGCACTGGTTCGTGCCTTATCTAAAGTGTCTGTTGAAGGAAGCAATTCTGATCAAAACGTCGGTATTCAAATTGCTTTACGTGCAATGCAAGAGCCAATGCGTCAAATCGCAGCAAACTGTGGTTTAGAAGGCTCTGTTATTGTGAATAAGGTCATGGAAGGTGAAGGCAACTTCGGTTTTGATGCAGCAAAAGAAGAGTACGTTGATATGATTGAAGCAGGTATTATTGACCCTGCTAAGGTGACACGTTCTGCTCTACAGAATGCGGCGTCTATTGCAGGACTTGTATTGACAACCGGTGCGGCTATTGCTGACATCCCTTCAGCCGATGGCGCTTCAGCCGATGCCGGTGGAATGGGCGGAGCTATGCAAGGAATGATGTAATTTATGATTACAAGGTTTTTATAGTATGGGTCATTCTGTGCTGGCAAAACTTCAATCGTTGCGACACTTAGTGTCGTTCCGCTTTGGTTTTTGCCCACTTGAATAGTCACTACCATCGAAACGCTTAAATCTAAATAGACATTCACGTCTATACTAAAGAACCCGACTAGTTCGGGTTTTTTTATGTCTATGATTTGGTAACTATGTCAAAATAGACCGGATTTAAACAGGCCTGTTCAATCGCCCTTATCTTTTTAACGAGTTTTGTATGGAAAGTCACCCCGTTTTATATTCTTACCGACGCTGTCCCTATGCCATGCGCGCCCGGATGGGAATCTATCTTGCCGGTTTGCAGGTAGAGCAACGCGAAATTGTATTTTGGGATAAACCTGATTCCATGCTAGAAGCCTCACCTAAGGCAACCGTGCCAGTATTAATTTTGCCCAATGGTCAGGTTGTCGATGAGAGCTTCGACATCATGATTTGGGCGTTAAAACAAGCACCGCTTGAGCAAGTAGGGAGTGAAACCTATTCAGGTCTACTGCCAACGGATTCAACCGCTTACAGCAAAATGATGGGTTGGGTGGACTGGAATGATGGCGAATTTAAAGGGTGGTTGGATAAGTACAAATACGCTGATCGTTTTCCTGAATATGCTCAGAGTGTTTATAGGCAGAAGGGTGAGCCTTTTTTACAGGCCATTGAACTGGCGTTGTCTAAACAAATTTATCTACTTGGTGAACAATTAACCGCTGCTGATATTGCAGTGTTTCCCTTCGTTCGTCAGTTTGTCAATGTTGATAAAGCTTGGTTTCAACAGACGGGCTATCCAAGACTAAAGGCTTGGTTAAATGGTTTATTAGAAAGTCCTGTTTTTATGGAAGTTATGAAAAACCGTCCTGTTTGGCAGAGAGGGCATTGGCCTTTGTGGATAAGCGAGCCCGATTTAAAGACTCGTGATCAATTTAGTGCTAAGGCATTTAATGTTTAAAATGCTTTATAACACATTGAAATATAAGGATATACTTATATTTTAGGGTGGCTTTTTGTTATCTATGCATAATAATTAAGCGTATACTTAATTATTATTTCTTATGTGATTGGGTTATGGCACGCAGTGAATCTAAAAACCTAAACTTACTTTTCTCATTGATGATGGTTGTGGTGCTATTCTTTTTTTTGGTGTTGCTTGTCTTGCGTGCTCAAAGTGATATCAAACAGTTTGATGAGTATCAGCAGCTAATGATGCAAAAGCAGGCCGAAGTATCCGCTTCTGAAGTAGAAGAGGTGGTTGAGTCGATTCGAATTCGAATGCTGGCAATTGCACTTGATTCGTTTTTTATAAAAGACTTAGAACAATTCGAAACCCAAGAAACCTTGCAGGAATCCTTGCAAGTTCGGTTGCAAAATTATTTTCCAGAAATGTTCGCGTTTACGGTTGCTAATGAGTACGGAGCGCCTTTGAATGGGGACGCTGATATGTTGATTGGTGATGCGTGTCGTTTGGATCTTGAATCGGTTGCCCAGCAACATAATCAACAAGTACATAATCAACAAGTTCATGCTACTCACTATCAACCGTGGATTCATCCCATGCCCGATGGTTACCATTTTGACATGATGTTTCCAACCCAGGCATTTGGAGAAACCGTGGTGTTTTTTATGAGTTTTCGGGCTGAATTATTGCAAGACGTGCTTAATCGTAAGTTGTTCACAGCGCATCGTGTGTTTTTACTACGTGCCGATAAGCGAGGTTTAATAGAAGTTGCTCAACAAGGCGTGCGAGATACATTAAAACGTGATCTCTTTTTAAGTGATACTGAGCAAACACTTATCTCTGCAAAAATAGCCGTTAAGAATACCCGTTGGGAAGTTGTCGTATTACCAAACGCTCAGTTACGCAGTGATTTTGTTGATAAAACCAAGTTAGATGCCATAGTATTGGGGAGTGTGTTTTTTGTTTTTTGGCTTGCCTTATTTACTTTTGGGCTTTACGAGGAGTACAAAAAAGGACGATTGCTTAAACACTTGAGTCATCTTTCAGCACACGATGCCTTAACCAGTTTAGCCAATCGTCGTTATCTTTATCATGCCTTCAAGAAGAGTGTAAATTCGTTGCGTTTTGACNCTGAATTAGCAGGTTTGCTGTATATGGATTTAAATCAATTTAAGCCTGTGAATGATCAATATGGGCATGAAGTCGGAGATGACTTACTCAAGATGGTGGCTGAGCGACTACTCTCTTGTTCTCGTCAAGGCGATGTGGTGGCTCGAGTGGGGGGCGATGAGTTTGTGGTTTTATTAAATGGCCTAGGTACGGATGAGTATAAAGCGGCACTATACTTGCAAGAGGCTGAGCAGCGATTTTTGGAGCATTTATCTCCTGTCTATTCCATTCATGATATCCCGCTCAGTGTGCCTCCGAGCATTGGTGGTGTCTTGCTCACCTCACATTCAACAACGATTGATGACCTTCTCAAGGAAGCCGATAAAAAGATGTATTTCAATAAGCTTAAGTCTAAAAAAGACCTTGCTAAAGANCCGTTATCAAGTTTAGTCATCTTATAAATAGGGGGTCATTTCAGCCGAGTATTAATCTNATTTTCTCAGATGGCACCTGTTTCGATTAACTTCTCCAATTCTCAATGAGATTACTCAGACTCAATCGGTATATAACTTCCATAAAGTGCACTAATTTAGCTAAAATAAACGGCTATTAAAAAATGTTTCCATAGGTTTAAATATGAAAAAAGTACAAGTCGGAATCGTCGGAGGAACCGGTTACACCGGTGTTGAGTTACTTAGGCTACTGGCTAATCATCCAAGTTCAGAGGTGATTGCCATTACTTCACGAAGTGAAATGGGTGTGAAAGTGGCCGATATGTATCCGAATTTACGCGGTTTTTACGACTTGGCTTTTTCTGCGCCAGATATTGAACTGTTAAAAACCTGTGACGTGGTGTTTTTTGCGACCCCACACGGGGTTGCCATGAGTATGGCTCCTGAGTTAACAGCCGCTGACGTAAAGGTGATTGATCTTGCGGCAGACTTCCGTATTAATGACCTTGAAACTTGGTCAAAGTGGTATGGCTTTGAACATACCTGTCCGGATATGATGAAGCAAGTGGCTTACGGTATGCCTGAGTTGTTCCGTGATGAGGTTAAAAAAGCCAATATTATTGCAAACCCTGGTTGTTACCCAACCACTATTTTGTTGGGTCTAATGCCTTTAATCAAGGCCAATCTCATTGAACTGACCGGCATTGTTGCGGATGGTAAATCGGGTGTGAGTGGAGCTGGTAAGGGTGCGAATGTTGCCATGCTGGGTGCGGAGATGAGCGAAAGCTTCAAGGCTTACGGTGTTTCTGGACACCGTCACCTCCCCGAGATCAAAGACAAATTACAGGTCATGACGGGCCAAGAGGTTGGATTGACGTTTGTACCACATTTAGTGCCAATGGTACGGGGTATGGAATCGACCATTTACGCTACCTTGAAAAGAGAAGTTACTCAAGAAACCTTACAAGCGTTTTATGAAGAGGTCTATCAAGATGAGTATTTTGTTGATGTTATGCCGGCAGGCAGCTTTCCAGAAACACGGATGACGAAAGGTTCGAACATGTGTCGTATGTCGGTATTTTTACCACAAGGCGGTAATACGGTAGTGGTGACTTCGGTAATTGATAACCTGGTAAAAGGGGCGGCAGGTCAAGCCGTACAGAATATGAATATTCTATTTGGTTTAGAAGAGCAATGTGGTCTTCAGCAAGTTGCCTTACTTCCATAAAGTCTTTGTTATATGTGTAAGGTATTGAAATTTAAGTCCCCTACAAAAACACTAGGTCTTTTTGGTATAATACTTTTTTAGGCTTGATTCATTTCCTTGTTAACGGTAAGGCTACCTGTTTTGGGAATGAATTTATAAAGATAGAGAGAGCAAATAATGTCTGCATCGCCAACGCCATTAGATTTTACCGAAGCGGCTGCTGATAAAGTCAGTGGGCTAATTGAAGAAGAGCAAAATCCAAACCTAAAGCTACGCGTTTATATTTCGGGTGGTGGTTGTTCCGGCTTCTCTTACGGCTTTACCTTTGATGAAGATCAAGCTGAAGATGACACGGTCGTGACCAAAGGGAAAGTGACCTTATTGGTTGACTCAATGAGTTTTCAATATTTAGTCGGTGCTAAAATTGACTATTTAGAAGACTTGCAAGGTGCTCGATTTGTCATTGAGAACCCAAATGCAACCACCACGTGTGGTTGTGGTTCTTCATTTAGCGTCTAGTTCAAAAAAATACTCTTATCCGTTTTTCAATGTTGAATGTTCCGGTCTTTGGGACTGGAAGTACGGTCTATTTTATAAGCGTGAGTTGACGTTGACTCAGTGCTTTTTGGGTAGTGGGTTACATCGATAAGATTCACGGTCGAGATGATTATTGTCTTCGACAAAAACAAGCTAATTTCAGGAAGTTTTATGCAGTATATACCAGGTTTAGCAGGCGTTCCGGCAACAGAGTCGTACATCTCATATATTGACGGTCAGAAAGGGGTATTAACCTATCGTGGCTATAATATTATGGAGTTGGCTGAGAAGTCCTCTTTTGAAGAGACTACGTTATTGTTGCTGTTTGGTGAGCTACCAACCGCTTGTGAACTGGAAACGTTTGATACGCTACTGCGTAACAACCGACGCGTAAAATTCAACATCCGTGAAATCATGAAGAACCTACCTGCAACTACACACCCTATGCACATGTTGCAGATTGTCGTTGCCAGTTTAGCTAGCTTTTACCCAAGTACGGAGTACATGAAGGGGGCAACGGAGAACCAAGAGTACATTAACTCGGTAACCGTTAAAATCATTGCGCACATGGCCACCTTGGTTGCTAGTTGGGAGCATATGCGAAACGGATACGATCCCATCGAGCCGCGTTCGGATTTGACTTACGCTGAGAATTTCTTGTATATGGTCAATGGTAAAGAGCCCGACAAGGATTGGGCTCGTCTGCTGGATGCTTGTCTGATTCTGCATGCAGAACATACCATTAACGCGTCGACCTTTACCACCATGGTAACAGGGTCGACCTTAGCGAACCCTTGTGCGGTTATCTCAGCGGCGATTGGTTCTTTGTCTGGCCCGCTGCATGGCGGGGCAAACCAAAAAGTAATTGAGATGTTAGATGAGATTGGGCCGCCAGAAAATGCACGTGCCTACATCGAAAACCGCTTATCAAAAAGAAAAGTCATTTGGGGAATGGGTCATCGAGAGTATAAAACGAAAGACCCTCGTGCCACTATTTTGCAAAAACTCTCTTCTGAATTATTGGTTAAAAAATCGGATGCAGGTGAGTTAAGCCAAGCGTTTGCTACTGCAATGGAAGTAGAAAAAATTTGTGAAGAGTTATTAGGACATAAGGGGGTCTACCCAAATGTCGACTTCTATTCTGGTATTTTATATAAAGAGATGGGCTTTGATCCTGGCTTGTTTACGCCTATTTTTGCGGTAGCACGTTCTGCAGGCTGGATGGCACACTGGCGTGAGCAGTTACAGAACAATAAGATTTTCCGTCCAACGCAGATCTATAAAGGATCGGGTAACTCATGTTATTTACCGATGGCACAGCGCAGTAATAAGCGAGAAGAGTGTTCTTGATAGCTTAGTGCTTAAATACGATTGACGCTCGACACGTTAAGTTTTCTAATAAAACCCAAACTAAGCAGGCCTGCTTAGTTTGGGTTTTTTTGGTTTTAGTGATGTGTATTTAATAACTATGCGGAATACTCTATTTTAGCCACAAACCGCCTAATACAACGTTACGACTTGAGCCCGTAATTGAGGTTAGGGCAATGGCTTTGCCATCAATCCGTTGCTGTGCTAACCAGCCACACATCATCGCTTCTATCGCATTTGGGTTCAAGTTGGTCGTCAAGCTGCTTGCAACGTTATAGTCTGGTAAAGCCTGCTGAATTCGTTTGATAAGTTCCGGATTATAAGCGCCTCCGCCTACAATCCATATCTGTCCGGTAGGGGCCTTGAGTTGTTTTGCCAATTGTAGCAGGCCAAGTTGAATGCTCTGTGCGGTAAATTCACACAACGTACTCACTAAATCCTCACTATTTATCTCGTGTCCAATCGACTCTAGCTGGCTTTTTAACCAAAGATGGTTAAAGGTTTCTCGGCCGGTACTTTTAGGAAAAGCTTGCTGAAAATAGGGGTGCGTTAACAAGGCCTGCAATAATGCTTGATGAACCTGGCCACGCTTGGCAATCTCACCATTGTTATCAAAGCCGACAGCGAATTTTTGTTGGCATATCTCATCCATCAATGCATTGCCAGGGCCAGTATCAAAGCCATATAAGGAAGCGTTTTCAGAGTTTAAATAACTGACATTGGCAATCCCACCAATATTCACCACATAGCAGGCCTGTTCACTTTTAAAGAGTTGTTGATGAAAGCTTGGGGCAAGTGGAGCACCTTGACCGCCCACTGCTAAGTCATCAATACGAAAGTCCGCAACGGTATCAATGCCGGTTTGTTTTGCAATAAAAGCCGGGTGACCAATCTGCAGGCTCATGGGGATATGCGGGGCATGATAAATCGTCTGTCCGTGACTGCCGATTGCTGTAATGTCTTTGGGCAAGCGTTGAGCCTGAGTGAGCAGGGTTTGCGTGGCTTTCACAAACTCTTGAGCGACTGCATGTTCCAGGCGACATAAGGTTTCTAAAGAGAGGTTTTGTGATTGATTAAGCTGAATCAGTTCGCTTTTAAGGGATTCTGGTAGGGGGTGGTCAATCATCTCAACCAGTTTGATTTGATTGTTTGAACAGTCTATGAGTGCCGCGTCTACCCCGTCCACGCTGGTACCGGACATTAAACCGATAAAGTAACGTGGTTGGGAGGTTGATGTCATCTACTCAAAACTCGCCATTTGTAAGTCTGGCGAATAACGTTCTAACTGACTCAACATCAACGCACTCTGTTTATTGAAGGCCGTTTGGTAGCCTTTTGGAACAGGGCTTGCAGATGGAAACTTCATTTTTAATGGGTCCTTGTGTACGCCATTAATACGGAACTCATAATGTAGGTGAGGGCCGGTAGCGTATCCTGTTGAGCCGATATAACCAATGACTTGGCCTTGTTTAACGTATTGGCCTTTTTTGTATTTACCAAATTTAGACATATGGCCATACACTGTCATGTATTTTCCGGCATGCTGCACTTTAATGTAGTTGCCATACCCTTTGCCCCAGCCTCGATAGATAATCTTGCCATTGCCGGTTACACGAATTGGCGTTCCGCGAGGCCCGCCATAATCGACGCCACGGTGTGCACGCATTTTTTTTAAGATGGGATGAAAACGTTTTGGTTTAAAGGTTGAGGTAATGCGTACCACATCAACCGGGTTCTTTAAGAATGCTTTCTTTAGGTTTTTACCTTTGTCGTCAAAGTAACCGAGCTGTTCACCCTTATCGTCAGTCAGCAAAAATGCGTTGTGCTCTTCTTTCTGTTTGTTGGTTGTGATTTGGGCGGCAACAATATCGCCATCACCAATGTATTCATTGTTGAGATACTTGGCTTCATAAATAACCTTAAAGGTATCGCCTTGTCTTAGTTCGCGAATAAAATCAATTTCCCAAGCATACAAATCGGCCAGATTCATAATCGTTTTGGCACTTAATCCTGCCTGCTGTCCGGCTAGGTAGAAGGAACTTTTAATGGTGCCTGAAGCAACTTCGGTTCGAATATCCACCTGTTCTTCGATGGTTTTAATCTGATAGTTGTCGCTGTCTTGGTCTTTAAGCAGTTCGTAACGCAAGGTTTTAGATTTTGGATACAGAATTTTTTGCAACTTGGCGTGTTTGTCTATCCAGATGGTCAGAGTATCACCGACACGGAGGTTGGTTAGTAAGCGACTGTTATCAAGTTGGCCAATTTTATAGGTGGTACTGGCTGAAATATCTAAGGTGTTTAATGCCGTGCCTAAAGAACCATTTTTAGGGATTTTTACAACGTGCTTTTGCCACGCTTTTTCAGAAAACGCTTCTACGTCTTTGGTGTTGGCAGGGGTTTCTACCGTATTTAGAGCCGGCAGGGGTAGAACGGTTCTTTCAATCGGTAAGTTGGCTGTTGAAGGCACAGGAACAACCAAACTAATAGCTAATATAAAGACGGTCACCGCTAGAAGCCAGGTGCGTTTTGAGGTAAGAACGGAATGTATCGGCTTAGAAGTCATGCTGTTAGATAATCTCTGTTGAGTCATGGGTCATTTACAAGTCCGTTTTAAATGCTTAAAACGAAAAGAGCGAATATAAAGTTTTAAGCGATTATAGCACGCTTTTAGGCCTAAATAACCCGCCCAAAGGCATCAAATACTGCAATTTTAGTCTATTTTTAATGGATTTTTTAAAGTAAAAAAGACCGGTAGAAACTTTGAAGTTAGAGCCGGCTTCCTCTCCTAAAGTCACAATAAAAACGTTATAATTAGCGGATTTTATAGGCATAAGTGATTTTGGTCATTTGTGTGACGAGATTTTACTGAGATCGCATCGCGGTTCTTAAATGTATTAGAGGTTTTGATTGTGTCTTCAGCGGCAACGGATATTCGCACTTTTCAGGGGTTAATTCAGACTTTGCAAGCCTTTTGGGCTGAGCAGGGTTGTGTGGTAATGCAACCTTACGATAACGAAATGGGCGCGGGTACGTTTCACCCTGCCACATTCTTAAGATCGATTGGTCCAGAGCCATGGCGTGCGGCGTACGTTCAGCCATGTCGTCGTCCAACCGATGGTCGTTACGGCGAAAACCCAAATCGATTACAGCACTACTACCAGTTTCAGGTCATGTTAAAGCCGTCTCCCGATAATATTCAGGAGCTGTATTTAGAATCTTTGAAGCGCATGGGTGTCGATCCGTTAGAGCATGATTTACGTTTTGTAGAAGACAATTGGGAGTCCCCAACATTAGGGGCTTGGGGTCTAGGCTGGGAAGTGTGGATGAACGGCATGGAAGTCACGCAGTTTACCTACTTTCAGCAAGTGGGTGGGTTAGAGTGTCGCCCTGTTACCGGTGAAATTACCTATGGTCTTGAGCGTATTGCAATGTATTTGCAAGGGGTCGATTCTGTGTACGATTTGGTTTGGGTGGACGGCCCAGGCGGCAAAGTCACTTACGGTGATGTGTTCCACCAAAACGAAGTGGAAATGTCGACCTATAACTTTGAAAAAGCCGATACCGACATTCTGTTTAGAACCTTTGACGAATGCGAACAGATTTTTGGCAAATTAGTCGAAGACAAATTACCGTTACCAGCTTATGAGCAAGTCTTAAAAGCCTCGCATGCATTCAATATGTTGGATGCCCGTCATGCAATTTCAGTGACCGAGAGAGCGCGTTACATTGGTCGTGTTCGTACCATGGCAAAACAGATTGCCGAATCGTATTATGAAGGCCGTGAAGCACTTGGCTTCCCGCTTGTAAAAAAGGAGGCAAAATAATGGCTGATTTAAATCAAACGGAAGATTTTTTAGTTGAAATCGGTACCGAAGAACTGCCTCCAAAAGCACTCAAGAAATTAAGCCAAGCGTTTGCCGATGGCATTCAAGCAGGCCTGCTTGAAGCAGAATTAACCATGGGCGATGTGATTATCTATGCCGCACCTCGTCGTTTAGCGGTCATGATTGAAGGCTTACAAACGCAACAAGCGGATAAAACCGTACAACGTAAAGGGCCGGCTAAAAAAGCCGGTTTTGATGCGGACGGTAAGGCGACTAAAGCGTTGCAAGGGTTTGCACGTGGTTGTGGTGTGGATGTGTCTGAGTTAATCGAAATAGAGACCGATAAAGGCATCTGGATGGCGTACGACCTGCAACAAAAAGGTCAGCCGGTAACTGAATTACTGCAAGACATTGTGGCCAGCTCCTTAGCGAAGCTACCAATTCCTAAGCGTATGCGTTGGGGAAGTTCGGATGTTGAGTTTGTTCGTCCAGTTCACTGGGTCTTAATGTTGTTGGGTGCACAAGTTGTCCCGGCAACGATTTTAGGTCACGCCACTTCAAATACCACACGCGGTCATCGTTTTCACGCACCTGCTGATATTGTGATTGCTAAGCCTGCCGACTATTTAGGAGCGTTGCGTTTACAAGGGTTTGTAGAAGCTGATTTTGAATCGCGTATGGAAAGCATTCGTCAGCAGGTTGAATACGCGGCAAAAGAAAACGGTGGAATCGCTGAAATTGATGAAGCTTTATTAGAAGAAGTAACGGCCCTTAACGAGTGGCCAGTTGCGGTCGTCGGTGATTTTGACGAAGACTTTTTAGCCGTGCCTTCGGAAGCGTTGGTTTCAGCGATGGCAGGTCATCAAAAATACTTCCATATGCTCGACAGCGATGGCAAGTTGATGGCGAAATTTATTACCATTTCTAACATTGAAAGCAGCAATCCTGCTTCGGTTAAATATGGTAATGAACGTGTTATTCGTCCTCGTTTGGCGGATGCAAAGTTCTTCTGGGATCAAGACCGCAAGCAACCGCTTGATGACTTTTTACCCCGTTTAAAAACCGTGGTGTTCCAACAGAAGCTAGGTAGCTTATTCGATAAGATTGAGCGTCTAGAAACCCTCACCGTCAAAATTGGTAAGCCGCTTGGCGTATCACCCGAGTTGTGTGCACGTGCCGCACGCTTGTCTAAGTGCGACTTAATGTCAGAGATGGTGGGTGAGTTTCCAGACCTTCAAGGGGTTATGGGGCGCTATTACGCTCAACAGCAAAATGAAGCCGCAGATGTGGCCGATGCCATTGACGCTCAGTATCAACCGCGTTTTTCCGGTGATGCCTTGCCATCAACCCCATTAGCCCAGTCGTTAGCGATTGCCGACAAGTTAGACACCATTACCGGTATCTACGGAATTGGCCAAGTGCCTACCGGGGATAAAGACCCGTTTGCATTACGTCGCGCCTCGTTGGGCCTGTTGCGTATTATGATTGAGAAAAATTTAGATTTAGATCTGCGTTTATTGATTCAATACAGTTTAGATTTGCATCCAGAAATTAATATGACCGATGCTTTAGTAAACGATATTTATGGTTTTATCATTGGACGTTTGCGTGCTTATTATGCCGACCAAGGCATCAGTGCCGAGCAGTTT